>Ga0190363_1000082_pt1 | contig 51183 bp, 62 predicted proteins | sample 48721867_MG_FD_161272 | JGI IMG/M metagenome (GOLD analysis project Ga0190363, IMG submission 161272) | Hydrothermal vent microbial mat bacterial communities from Southern Trench, Guaymas Basin, Mexico - 4872-18-6-7_MG | ecosystem: Environmental > Aquatic > Marine > Hydrothermal vents >...
AAGCTTTTGGAATATGGGCACTACCTGATGCTACTGGGAGCATAGGTGTTGTAACCTTAAACATGCCCAGAATAGCTGCTTTAAGCAGGGGAGAATGGAATGTTTTCGAAGAAGAACTTTACGCCAAAATGGAGCATGCGAGAAAAGTACTGTTAACATGGAGGAGAAGATACGCTATAAGCTTAAAGTCGGGGTTAATGCCTATTTCAAAAGTTTACCTAGGGCACTTCAGAAACCACTTCAACACCTTCGGCATTATAGGGTTGCCTGAAGCTGCTGCAAACTTTATGCGTAACCCTAAACTATGGTTTGAATGTGATCGTAGAGAAATAAACGAAGCAGTTTCTATAATGAAGAAAATGGTTAGAATGGTTAGAGAAAAGGCTATGGAGTATGAGGAAACAGACAACTACCTATACAATGTCGAGGAAGTACCTGGAGAATCAACAAGTTATAGATTAGCTAAACTAGACCTAAAATACTTCAAAGAAGAAGTTGGGAAAGGAGAAATACTCATACCGAGTAACGGTACAGCACCGTTCTACAGTAACAGCATTATACCATACTACGCTAACGTATCAATACCTGATAGAGCGAAATGGGAAGGTGAGGTTCAGCAAGAATTTACTGGAGGAGTTATGATGCACTTATTTCTGCAGGAAAGCCCCGATCCCAAAGCTTTAAAGAGCCTTGTTAGAAGAATTGCTCTAAACACTAAAGTCGTATACTTCAGTATAACACCTACAATAGCTGTTTGTAGAAATTGTGGATGGAGAGCTATTGGGCTATTTGAGAAATGCCCTAATTGCGGGCATGAAGTAGATTTATGGAGCCGTATTGTCGGCTACTATAGACCGTTGAGAAGCTGGAATATAGGTAAAATAGCTGAGTTTAAACTTAGGGTACAGTATAGGGTGTTTGGAAGCTAAATGCCGCTAAATGACAAACTGTTTTCCCAAATACCTGTAAGCGAAGAATACATTTACATTGCAGGATGGAAGGAAGTAAGCCTAGTCGACGTAATCGACCACTCATCGTTTGCTCTATGGACTAGCTATTGCAATTTTAACTGCCCATGGTGTAGCAATTCCGCATTAGCAAAAGGACTAGAACGTAAAAGAGTACATGTAAAAGAAATCATTAGCGCTATAAAGAACGCCGCAGATTTCGTAGATTTCTTCCATGTTACAGGTGGAGAACCTACTTTACAATACAGACCCTTAGCTTACTTGTTAAGGTATTCTAGAGAAAAATTGGGTTTAAGAACAAGCATAGCCACTAACGGTTCAAACCCTTACGTAATAAGTAAGCTTACTAGCATACTGGACCATGTAGCTTTGGATGTAAAAGCACCTTTAAATGACATAGGTAAGTACTCTAAGGTGACTGGCTTACCAGAGAGCTTAACTAAGCTTTTTATTCCAAGAATAGTTGAAAGTATAGAAGCCGCTATGAAAACATCTTTCTTAGAACTTAGAACGACAATGGTCCCCAACCTTATCGATACTGAAGACGTTAGGGAAATAGCAGTCACCTTAAAGAAGTTTATCTCTAAAGCTAAAGGCCGAGTAGTTTTCGTTATCCAACAATTCATACCTTATGAAAAAATATTAAATGAGAAGTATAGGAAAATGAAAAGAACGGAACCTGAAAAAGTTATTGAAGCAGCGGAGGTAGCAGCTGAAATACTTCCTATACAGGTTTATTGTAGAACCTTAGAATTCGGAACTAAGCAAGTATAATCGTTTCTAAATTGAATCCTCAAAAACCATACCTAGGAAGAGAGCATTTTCTAATGTTCCACACATGTATACAGATGTGGGAAAAGGTAAAACAACAGCGTTAGGCATCACTAAGAGCTTTAAAGGAGAAAATACGCGTAACACTAGCGTAAGTGTTCATTTCGAAGTGAATGTTTGGGTGTTTTAGGGCTGTTTAAGACTCTACCGGGTTTCCGAAGGAATCTGTTTCTTACCTCTAGCGCTAACATTTTTAGTTTATGGTATAGTAGTGGGTTCCTGGTGAGAACAACTTTTCCCTTAAGAATAGCTCTCATAAGTATTCCTTCATCAGCTATGTTAAGTACTACTACGTCTACAGGTAATCTAATGTTCTCCCCTATTTCTTTGCTAAGTTTTTCTGAATACTCTAATGCTTCATAGAAACCCACTTCCTTACCTAAATAAACTGCTAAGTCTATGTCTCTTGCAAACTTTTTCTCAATGAAGCTTCCGAAAACCACTGCCACCAGTACTTCGTCTTTACTCTTTAAAATCTTCCTTATTTCCGATATAATGTTCTCCCTTAGTTTCTCGGAAACCCTGAATGGTCTCTTATTCTTCAATAAGTCTCCTGATATTTCTAAGCACCTCCCTTATTGTTTCAACACCGTTCTCCCTAGCCTCCTTAAGAACTCTGTTATCATCTACTACCCAGTATCTGTGAACTAGGAGGTTCCTAAGCCTCGCCAATCTTACAAGTTTCTCACCTAACTCCGGCTTCACAATGTTTACTCTTACCAGAAACCTCATGGCTTCCACGTAGCCTTCAACAACAGTCCCATATGTTTCAGCCATTCTTGACGCAACTGTGGCTAAGCTTTCCACAATCTGTATTAAAGCGTATCTTACAGCGTAAGCGTCACTTAAGCCACCAATACCTGCCTTAACGTAGTGCTCAAGAACACTTAGCGCTTCTTCTACATCGTAAATTAGCTTCCTAATTAGCGCCTTTTCCTCCTCACTAAGCTTCAGCATTCCCCGGAAACACCACTACAGTAGATACTGTTCCCCATAGAACATTAATGTTTTCGACCTTAAAGCAGGATGTTTCAGTAGCAGATTATAATTGTTCATATAAGCTTTTACGGCTTAATCTTCTTCTCTACTGCATTCAGGTTTTCCTTTAAATCTAGCAGTTCTGTTAGGGCTTTAAGTTTCACGCTAAATGTTTTCTCAGGTATATTGTTGGTTATTGGTATTCCCTTTAGCGCTTCAAGAACTAGCTCCGGTGGTGCATTGTTTAAGCATATAATGTTTACTTTTTCCTCGCCAACTCTGAGCGCTTTAGCTACTAGAACCTGCAATTCTCCTAGCTCGTAGAGGCTATAGTTTTCCCTCATTAGAACAGCTATGTCGTAATCCCCTTTCAAAACGTAGCCTTTAGCTCTCCCACCAAACAAATATGCTGCTTCAACTTTACCCTTAAGAACTTTGGAAAGCTTACTAATAATTTCCCCTAAGCCTTCCTCATTTGGGTCAACGTTTTTCTCTCTAACACCTCTCAGGATAGTGTTCGCTATTCTCAATGCATCATCTCTAAGATTTCTGGAGAACTTAACTATTTTCCTTCTATCAACCCTAGCATACGAGTGTACAAATATGTTCCTCAAACCAGCCATCGACCTTAAGATTTCAGCATCCCGTTCCCCTATAATTCCCAATTCACAAAGTATGTAGCCTATTTCTGAGTAAGCCTTAGGCTCCCTAGCCCCCAAGGCTGAAATAACCATTAAACCCATATCTAAAAGAGCTTGAATAACTAATTGCACAAGCCTCTCAATACCCCTATAGCTCGTTTCGACGCTAAGTTCCCTAAGGAGGTCCTCAACAAGCTCTGCTTGCTTCGCAATTCTCTCGTAAATAATCATGGAAAGAAGCACCTACTAGGCATTTTGAGCTACACATGTTTAACTTTAACACATAACTGCTGAAAAGTATTTTCCATTAAATGCTTATATAATAATGCTTATTTACTTCTAGGGGTAGAAGTTACTTCTAGAGGTAGAAGCTTTTGCCCTACTTTGACCCTAGGCCTAAGGAGAGAATTGAGGATCTGTTTGATAGGGAGGAGGAGCTTAGGAAGCTTATTGAGGCTATTGGTAGGGGTGATCCTTTAATTTTAATTTTGGGTTTGAGGCGTACAGGTAAGACCTCGTTATTACGTGTGGGTTTGAATGAGCTAAATTACCCTAGTATTGTTGTTGATTGCCGTGTTTTTGAGGGGAAAACATATGTTACCTACGCTGACTTCGTTAAGGCATTAGAGGACTCTATAGACAAGGTTCTGCCCAAGATTAGGAGGCTAACTAAGTTTGTTAGAGGTATTCGTGGGATAAGTGTTCATGGGTTTAAAATAGAGTTTTCGCTTAAGGAGAAACCTACGCTAATAAGCCTCCTAGAAGCACTAAATAGCTATGCTTCAAGTGAGAACATAAGGTTCATTGTAGCGTTTGATGAAGCGCAGGAACTAATTAAGCTAAGGGGAATAAGAGTACTACCGGCAATAGCTTACACCTACGATAGCCTTAGAAACATAACTACCATACTAACGGGCTCCCAAGTAGGATTACTATACAGGTTCCTAAAGCTACATGATCCTTCCTCGCCAGTTTACGGTAGGGTAAGAACCGAAATAAGGTTGGAAAATCTCTCAAGAGAGAAGGCGCTAGAGTTTCTCGAAGAAGGATTTAGACAGTATGGAATTAAGCCGCCAAAACACATTATTGAGGAAGCTGTTGAAAAACTCGGTGGAAACATAGGGTGGCTAACCTTTTTCGGAGCACTATCTGTAAGGGAAGGAGTTAGCAAGCAAGCGCTGGAGAAAACGTTAGAAGAAGGAAGTAAGCTTGTTCTAAGTGAGCTCATGAACTTCCTAAAATTAAGACCCATAGCTTCAGTAAGATATCTAAGAATACTTTACGCAATATCGTTAGGTGCTAAAACGTGGAGTAAAATAAAATCATTCCTAGAAATAGAGGAAGAAGGGAAAATAAGCGATTCAATATTCACGAAACTCCTAAGAAACCTGCTGGATGCAGGCTTCATTGTGAGGCGTGAAAGCGAATATGAAATAGCAGATCCCGTACTCAAATACGCTATAGTGAAGTATGGAAAACAGCTAATATCTACAATGAAAGTGGTAACGAATTTTTAGAGGAACATGAGTTGTATGCAAATAATTCTAATTCTATAATAAAAGAAAGTTAGCCATAATCTAAACAGCTCATTCCTTATTGGACACTATTGACACTTTACAATATTAGGGAAAGTTATATTTGTTAGCATATTGCATGTAAACTTTTAGTGATGTATTATGAGCGTTATTAGGGTTAGAAAGGATGTTTATGAGAGACTTAGGAGACTTAAGGTTGAAGTTGGTGCTAGAAGTATGGCAGAGTTAATATCTATTCTTGTTGAAATGGCTGAAAAGGAACTCGATAAATTCCATGGCGACCCTAAGGTTTTCCTTGAAACGTTAAAGTATGCTAGCGAAGGAAGAAGGGAAGATTCCGAAAAAGTCAATGAACTGCTCTATAGAAGGAAATCGGTAACTTCTTAGATGAAAGGGCTTATTGAGAGTAAGTTTTCTCTTAGTAAACTTGAGGAGTACTATTTTACTCTTAAATGAAAGTTTCTACTTGTTTACCCTTAATTTTTATTTTATTTAGCATATACATGCTTACTCTACGGTATGTAGGTGTATTTTCACAATTTTCCTTAGCTGTTCTTCTGCCTTCTTAAATTCCGTATCGGCTGTTACTAGTTTCTCTAGTTTTTCTCCTTGTTCTTTTAAGGCCTTAACGTATGCTGCGTGTAGTAGGTCTAGTGTTTTAAGTTTTACTTCATGCGAAAGCTCAATGCCTACGGTTACTGGCCTATACATGCTATTTATTAGGGGGTGTTTTAAATGAGAATTCTTAATTGCCTTATAGTTTAGCTTAAACTTCTTTAATATGTAAAGTAGTAATGCGATCAATGTTTTCTTCTCATCGAGCTTGAGCTTGTCAGAGAGCTTTTTAAGTAGGGTTTTTCTTCTTGAAATTACGCTAGCTAATTCTATGAGGACGAGTTCGGAAATTATCTTGCCCTTCTCGTTTTCAAGTATCTTCCTAGCTTCATTGCTTCTCGGGTCTTCGGGATCTAGAGAAGCTACAATAACGCTTGTGTCAATATATGACATTTAGAATCTACCTCTCTCCCTTAGAAGGTTCTTTAGAGCACCATTGAGCTTTATGGGTGGTTCTCCAAGGTCTTTTTCCATTTTAAAAAGTTCATCGACAGCCTTAGCAACATCTAGTGCCCACTTATGTTTTTCAGCACCAGCTCTAATAAGATTCCTTACAGCTTCACTTCTAGAACTGTAAACGCCGAGTTTCACGAGGGTGTCTATGAATGCAAGGGTTTCCTTATCTAATCTGACAGGTACTATACGGCTCCCCAACAACAACACCGAGTATACATGTATGTATACGCAAAGATAACGTTTATTGCTACGGCAAAAGAATACAGTTGCGAAGTAATCTTGTGAAGCAGCTGTTTTCCTAATCTACAATCTGCCCTTTAAGAGGCTTACTTAATGAGGTTTAGTTCTTTAAGCTTCATGAGAACTTTTTCCGCATTCTTACCTGGATGTTCATGTTCCGTATCTAAGATTAGCTCTGGGTTTTCGGGTTCTTCGTAGGGGTCGCTTATTCCTGTGAAGTGCTTTATTTCTCCTCTTAAGGCTTTCCTGTAGAGTCCTTTCGGGTCTCTTCTTATACATTCTTTTAGGCTGCATTTGCAGTAAACCTCTACGAATGGTGCTTCCTCCTCAACTATCTCCCTTATTTCTTTCCTAACGCTTCTGTATGGTGATACGAAACTGCATAGGGCAATTACTCCGTTCCTTGCAAGCAATCTAGCTATCCAAGCTACACGTCTCAGATGAATTCTTCTTTCCTCACGCGTAAATCCGGCATCGGGGTTTATTGTTTTCCTAACCCAGTCACCATCTAGAACTTCAACTCTATAGCCGAGCTCCCTAAGCTTAGAAGCAACAGCATTAGCAATAGTTGTTTTACCGCTACCAGGAAGCCCAGTAAACCAAACAACAAAGCCCCTATCTAAGCACTTCAACACGACACCCTCACGCTAAATAAAAATAGGCAATCTTAAAAATATATTAGCTCTTCTACGTGAAAGCTTTAACACTTACTAGCAATTTTTACTCTTAAGCAGTATTGATGGTGGGAACTCATAAGTGCGGACATTGGTATGCTTTCTATATGGAGTACACTTTGTCTACTACAATTAAGGTTTCAAGGAAGACTAAGAACTTACTTACTAGAGTTCTTGCTAGGTTAGAGGCTGAGTTGGGTAGGAGATTAACGTATGATGACGTTATTAGGATTTTAATTGAGAAAAGTAGTTTCCGTAATCCAGAATTTCTACTTAAGCTAAAGGGGATGAGTGTTCCTTTAAGTGTTGTTTAAGCCGTAGCAGTTTTTATATGATTGTATGTTTTTATATGTTCTTCATGAATTAGCTTCTTCGTGGAGTAGTAGTATTTTTACTTTCTTTCCGTGTAGTTTTGCTATTTTGTCTTGATACTGTTTTGGCGGGTAGATATAGTATCTGTTACCCATTCTAACAATGCTTGCCTCAAACATATAGACAACAACCATGCATGCCACCAATAGTTATTTATGTATGCAAAAGTTTATAAACTTGCATCCAGAGTGCTATTAAATGGTGAAAAGCTCCGATGAGGGGGCACCCACCCAATGACTGATGAGGCCCGAGCGAAGGGTGGACTAAGAGGTGAGCCGATGACCGTTTATATACACTCATATAAAATCATATAAAGAGGTGAACCCCTACACTACAGCACTAAACATAACTGAAGCATTGCATGTAACATGTCGTTTACTTGGAATAAGGGAAGCTAGGAAAAGAATAGAGTTGCTGATAAATTCAGGATACTTTAAAACGGTAAGTTCAGACCATGTTAGCTTGGAAGCGACGGAGTGTAAATGCAAGTTCCCTATAAGTATAGTAGACTGTCATACTTTAGCTTTAGCGAGAAAATATGAAATTCCAGCGCTTTTCTACAGATTAGAAGAAGAATTTAAACCAGTAATTAGCGAAATTAAGGCGTGGATAAACAATGAAATGAAATATATTTCTTAGTCCCCTAAGATGTTTAGGAAGACTTTAGAAAGGGATCTTTACGAACCGAGACTACTAAGTTTTTTATTTTAACATTGAAAAATTACTGCGTGGAGGAGTGAAAAATGGTTTTGGAAAAACCTAAGGTTGTTCGTGTTTCAGAGGTGAGAGCTGAGCTTGTTCCTGACACTAAGGGGACAACGATTAAGGTGCTGTTTTCACCTGAGGAAACACTTACCTACGCTATGAGGGTTTTTGAAATGGAGCCTGGAGGGCATATTCCAGCTCATAAGCATCCTTGGGAGCATGAAATTTTCATTTTAGAAGGTAAGGTGAAGGCGAAGGTTGGAGACGAAGCTTTTACGTTAGAACCTGGAACAGCAATTTATATTCCGCCAAACATTGTTCATGAATACTGGAATATTGGGAATTTGAAAGCAAAGTTTATATGTACAATACCGAATAAGCCTACTGCCCCATGCTAGTAAAACAATTTAAGCTTTAACCTCTAATATTCTGGTTTAGGTGCTGTCTCCTGTCGGTGTTTGAAAAGTTTGCTAAAAAGTTTTTCGAAGAAGCAATTAGGGATTTGAAAAGAGCCAGGAGAGCCCTTAGATTCGAAGATTATCCTCAATCAGTTTTCTACGCTCAACAGTGTGTTGAGAAATGTGTTAAAGCAATGCTTGAAGCCCGTAAAAGAGCTGTTTATAATCATGGATTAGAGCTTATAGCTATTTTCACTGATGCTTTCTCAAATGAGTGGAGGGAAGAATACGATATTGTAGTTGAGGCTTTAGAGTTTCTGCAAGAATACTATACTAGAGCTAGATATCCATTCCTTTTTAAAGGCGAAGTTTACGGTCCAAGCGACATAGTGACTAAAGAAATAGCTGAGAAAGGTGTTTCTTTAGCTGAAAAAGCAGTTAAGGTGGTAAGGGATTTCCTTAGAAGAAACAATATTATCTAAAACAGTTGAAGTACTGAGTTTTTTCAGCAAAAAACTACTTGCACTAATAGTTTTCGGCAGCTTAGTGTATAGTGGAAAACCAAGAGACATAGACGTCGTGGTTGTAATTGATAACTTAAGAAACATACATGAGAAAGCATTTTTAGAAGCAACATTAGCTAAAAGCCTTATGAAAGAACTTAGAAAACAAGTTGATATACTAGTTTTTGATGAGGAAAGTTTTAAAGAAAACCTAAAACCAGGTACAGTTCTTTCAGGGCTAATTATAGGACACAAAATACTTTACGATAAAATAGGAGTTAGTAGGGAGTTAGCGAAACTATTTAACGAATTAGCTAAAGAAAATTACGTCTACATAAAACGTAGAACATGGAATCTTTCGAAAATAGCTAAAGTAAAAACCAAGTATAAACATAAATAACAAGTGAATAATCTTAACAAGTAAAACACGCTACTGTAACTCGTGATGTTCCAGTGAAGCCAAAGTTACTGAAGAATTTTCTAATTGCTTCCCTAGTGTTTTCTGTTTCCTTACTTCTAAGGTTACCGTATTTTGCTAAATACCCGTTGTTTAGATCTGATGAGCTTTATGAAAACTTGTGGAGCTACCTTATTGCTTCAGAAGGCTTTTTCCCTCTTACAAACACCGTGCCTTTTATTGGTGCTTTATATAATTATTTAGTAGCCATTTTCTACATGTTTCTTCATTCATCCTGGGGTTTTAGGTTACTCGCAGTTTTAGCTGGATCTATTACTCCGGTTATACTGTATTTCGTAGCTTACAATATTACGGGTAGTAGGGTTATTGGTTTACTTTCATCTATAATTTTAGCTTCAACTCCTCCCCACGTTTTAGTTGCAAGCCATGTTGCTTGGTCAGCTAGCTTATCCCCACTATTTCTCACGCTATCCCTTTATGCGCTATGGAAAAGTTTTAAAACGAAAAGTAAGTTTTGGTGGGTTATTGCAGGCATAACTGTTGGACTAACTGTTCAAACGCATCCATCAACCATAGCTTCCTATGCAGGTTTAGCTTTAGCCGCACTATATGCTTTAAAAGCAAGGAGGGTTATTGGAGTAATTAGTTTAGGAAGTATATGGTGTTTTATTGCAGGTTTCCTTTTAGGATACATTAACATGGTATTGTACAATATATTGCATCCCTTACACTCTGTTTTCTTCGTTTTCCAAGCTAAATGGACTGGTTTGTCAAGCGGGTTTACAGTGTTTGAGTATTTTAGGAGGCTGTGGTTTATTGTTTTAGAGTATTTTACAATGTTTCCTTCAGGAATACCTGTAATAACATTGCCTTACCATGCTAAGCAACCTTTATTCTACGTGTTTTTATCTTCTTTCATAGCGCTAACTGTTCTAGCTACTGTTAAAAGCAGGGTTGGAAGAGCATTGGCCATTTACATAGCAACTACGTTATGTGTTTTAGCTATAGGGACAAGAGGAGCTATGACATTCAATATTTTTGGGTTTGCCTGGGGCCCACACTACCTTCAACAGTTAACTCCGCTAATAGCTTTTCTTTTAAGCTTAGGAGTCCGTAGCATGTGGGGTTTTAAAACTAAACATGTAAGCGTGTTGAAGAAGTTTGCAAAAACATTACTCCTAATAGTAGTGATATTCATGATTATAGTGTGGCCTTTACTTAACATGTTCGGTACATTAGCTTTCATGGATAAAAGCGACTATACTAACGAAATATTTTTGAACGCAATATATGCTGTGAAAAAGAAGTTCGAAAACATACCAGTATATGTTATGTATGAAGTACCCTATAGAGACCCTGCATTAACAACATTTCATCTCGTAGCTGTTTTGGAAAAAATAAACGTGTACCCTAAAATGAATAAGGAAGTAATAGTTGGTCTTAGGGAAGCAGCGCTTAAAGGAGTTAGTAAAGAAGTTAAGGAGAAATATGTTAAGAAAATAATTGAGGAATCAAACAGGGAATTTTTAAAGGACATTCATAGGTTTGGAAAGGGGATATTAATAACGAACCCTAAGGAACCTACGCATAAAGCACTTCAACAACTGAAGTTAGTTGGTTTCACCATAGTTCATGAGGAAGTAGTTAGGGCAAGCAACATACTTGTGTATAAAGTTGTAGTTATTGGAATCGCAAAAACCTCTTAAACGAAAAGGAGTTTATAAGGGCTTTTCTCATTTACTCTGTTTTTATAGTGTTTTGCTGCTTCTTTATGGTTACTTCTAAAACTCCGTTCCTATAGTGCGCCTTTGCTGAAGAAGGATTTACTTTTGCTGGAAGCTTCACCTTCCTATAGTATCCTGGAGCCTTAATTACAAGTGTTTCTCTATCGCTAAGTATTCTAACATCTATGTCCTCCTTATTCACATTCCTTATTTCAGCGACAACTTCTACTGTGTCATCGTATTCGAAAACATCTACATCTTCAGAGTTTCCCTTAGAAACCTCAACAATTCTGGGCTTAGTTGAAGTTTCAAATGGGCTCTCTTCAATTATGTGTTTTCTTTTAGGCTTACTTCCAAACTCTCTAATTACAGGTTTCCCATCGGGGCCTATTGTTAGGGAGAATCCGTAAAAATACTCTTCAGCTTCACTGGTAGGCTCTTCTACTTCTAAAAATTCGTCTTTAAAGAGTTGTTTCTCGAATTCTTCAAAATCCTTCATGAACTTCTTAAGAATTTTCCTAAACAAGTCTTCATCGAACAACATTTTCCACACCCCCCTAAGTAAGTACAGATTATTCACGAGAGTATTTAAGTTATTGACGTAGAAGCTCCTCTATTTGAGGCTTAAACTTCTCAACCCTATACTTCACATATTTCATGAAGAATTTCAACATAATCTTTAATGGAACCATTTTAGCTCCGCGCAGATAGTATTTGTCTATTATCTCCTCAGCCCAGCGTAGCGTATGGTAAAATGTTTTCAAAAGGACATCTATGTGTTCTTGTTTAACGTTTTTCCTTTTAAACCAATCTAGATTCTTCATAGCACCCATCGGTACGAAGAACATTGGAACAATTAGGCTTCTGTAGTATTTTAGCTCATCAATTAGCTCGGCTGTTTTAACCACGTCCTCAGGTTTTTCGCCAGGTATTCCTAGGATTATTGTTGCTGCAGGTATAATGTTGTTTTCATGCATTATTTTGAAAGCTTCAATAACTGTTTCAGGCCACTTTTCCGGAGGATATGGTGAAGCCTTACCGGGCATTATGAGTTTAGCTAGCCTTGGAGAACCTGTTTCAACACCTACTTGAACACCTATGAACTTTTGTTTTCCGATTAAAACTACTTCGTCCATGAGCTTAGAAGCTAGTCCATATTTTTCCTCAGCATACCTTACTGTTGAAGGTGTTAAGTGAGACCATCCTATGATTCCATCTTCACCTATAAGCTCCCTCACAAGCTTATGAAGCTTAATTATTGCTTTAGGGTTGGGTCTCACACCATTAGCATAGTATAGGAAAACGTCTTCACTATGTAAGAGAACACCATTAACTCCTGCTCTAAGATTTACCATGATTTCTTCCTTAATTCTCTCTAAAGGAATAAACCTTAGGGGTCTAAGAGTTACTGGGCAAAACCTACATCCTCTAGGACATCCCCTCATAATTTCTACGAGACCATTAACACTTGCACCCCTTATCACAGGTATTTCTTCAATATCAGGGCTATCCTTAGGTCCTACATAGATGTAGTTAGGTAATGGTTCATTGTTAAGTGCTTTTTCAATAATATTCACAATTACCTTTTCAACTTCACCATCAATAACTAAGTCAATACCCCATTTCCTCCATAACTCAAGCTCCCATAGCCACTGCCACGCTCCAGGTCCCCCAGCTATTATTTTAACCCCTTTCTCCTTAGCTTTCCTAACAGCTGAGCTTTCCATAAGCTTCTTAAAAGAAACTCTGTTTATCGGTTCCTTACCTGTTATCATCCACCATTCATTGCTTGGAGGACCATATGCGAAGTAGTCATGGTGTCCAAGCATAAGTATTTTCATAGAGTCTAAGTGCTTATGTAAATGGTCTGGATCTATTATTGCAGCTTTAAATCCTGCTTCCAAAAGTTTTGCTTCAACTTTTCTCATGCCGTAAGGTGCTTCAATAGGTTTTCCTTCCCTGTCAACTTTAGGTTTAGGTGCTCCAAGCCATAACCATAGTTCTTCAGGCATGTTTAATGCTGGACCTGTTGTTAGGAATCCTAAAAACTCTCTTCCATGATGATTTGTTATCATTGTTCTATCGCTAGTTAAAACAACTTCATAACTGCTCATGAGCTAACACCTTCCCTTACTTAACTTTAAAGTTTCCAATTATTTCGTGAGGTTTATCTTTCGCTTCATTAAGAACTTCTTTAACATTGTTTTCTGTAAGCTTATGATACCTTATTATGAGCGTGTATGCTATGTTGTTTTGAATGATGCTTCTAAGTTTTTCAAGGTGGAATGGTGTTTCATGGTTTGAAAGAACATGTATTGTGAACCTACTGTAATCCATCATTCCATTCTTAACTATTTTCTCCAAAACTAAACCGTAATCCACCTTACCTGAGTCTATAACTACTATGTGGAATGATTTCTTTTCAAAATTTAAAGTCATAAATCATTACCCTCCAGGTTCTTAAGCATTTTGGAAAGTTCCTCATCAACAAGTTTAAGTTCTGAAACAATTTCGTCCCTTATTTGGGCAATTGCTTCCTGTGTGGCTTTCCTTAAGTTTCTCAAATGCTCCTTTAGTAGTTTGAAAATAGCGTTCCCCCTAACCTTAACCATTAGCTTCCTTCTTCTCTCATAAACTCTTTCAATAAGCTCCCTAGTTTCAAGGAGCCGAAGTATTGAAGAGAGGTGGCCTTTAGTGTATCCTGTTTTAGCTGAGAGTTCGTTAAGTGATAAAGGCTTATTCTCAACTATGAGAACAGCTAAAACCAATGCAACAGTTGCAGGTAAGCCAATCATTTTAAGGAGCTTAACTAAGCTATACATTACTTAGCCACCGTATAGACTGTTTAGAATATTTTAACTATTCATTACATTAAAAACTTTCTTTAAACACTCCTAATAAAGCTAAGGAGCGTACGGGAAATTGGCGAATAAAACCGTTGTTTAAAGTGTCTATGGAAGTGTAAATTCTACAGTTTTTATAGGGGATAATGGGGTAAAAGGTTTAGATTATTACTTTACCAGTACTTTAACAGTAAGGTTATGTGGTGGAAAGCAGGTTATCTATGATTTCCTTTAATTCATCTGTTAGTAGATATCCTTCCACAATTATTCCAATGTTTTCCCTATTATTCCAAATTACAATTGTTGGGGTTGCTGTAACGCTTATTTCTGAAGCTTTGTTGAAAACTTCTTCAACCAATTTAATTCCTGTTTCGTTCACGCACTTCTCTATTTCGGAAAAGTCAAGTGTTCCATTAGATGCTTTAAGCTCTAAAGCTTTAATTTCGCTTTCAGTAGCTGCTTTTCTCTCCTTAAGGAATTTAGATGCTAATTCCCTAACTATTTCAACATATCCTTCTTGATCGCTTGTAACCTTTAAGTAGCACTGTAGTGTTGCATGCTCCCTCATCATATGTGGTGATGGGCTGTAAGCGTAGTTTACAGAAATCCTCCCTTCCCTCACTAAACCGTCTAGTTTAGGTAGTGTTTCATTAACTAGTTTTGCACAGTATGAGCATGCTAAATCGGCGAAAACAATTAGGGATATTGGTGCTTCAGGGTTTCCTACGAGTACGCCTGCTTCAGGTTTTTTACCGTGGAGTTCAGTGTAAACTTGAGCCCCTATAGTGTATGATATTAGCCCAACTAATGGAAGCGCATATTTTGGATCTATAAGGTATTTTCCACGGTAAGGCTTCAAATACGGTAGTTGTTCTGAAATGTTTTTGCTTGAGGAGTAAAGTACTGCGGGGTAAGCTTCAATATCAGGGTATTGTGTTTGCTCTACTAGCTTAACCTCTGTTACATTAGCTACGGCTATTAGTGATAGAAGATATTTTAATTTGCTAGCTAATGTTTCATTATCTATTCTGCTATACTCCGTTACACCCTGAACTATTTCGGCTTTCGCTTCGAAACTGTACTGAACTGGAATACCGTATCTCGTAGCTAAATCAACTGCTAAAGAATACCTTATTACATAAATGTTTTCGCCAATTTTTCCTCCAACATGGTCCATAAATGCTTTAGAAATGTTTTCGGCCTTAATAGCTAATGCAGGGTAAGCTCTGAAAACATGTCCTTTAAACATGCTGTGATTCCATGGGAGTTCGCATACGGTTAATTCTTGTCCTTCAGGTATGTATTGTTTAAAATAGTCTCTAACATAGCTTAGAATCTGTGGTGGAAGCCTACTATCACCCTTATAAATTGATATTAAAACATAGGGCATATCACAGCTGGTTGAAAGCAAAGTTTCAGGTGTTTGAGGCAGGGTTTCAAGGGGTTTCTTAGATAAACTACTTAGTAAGTAAGGTAGTACTCCAAGCACTAAGGAGAATGCGAGAATTGTTGCAATAACCACAGCAGCTATGATCTTAATGTTTCTCTTAACCATACCTAACCACTACGCCAACAAAGTATTCAAAATAGAACTATTTAAGTAGTCATGAAAGAAACTAACAGTTTATAACTTTACTATTCAACAAGTTAGATAATGATTCAGAATATTCAGTCAGAAAATACAGTAACATTATTTAAGATATGTCTAGTAATGTTCTAATTGGGTGGTAAAGATATTAGATAAAGTAAAGTAAATGATAATTCCTTAAAAGTTAGGGTCGGAAAGAGATTTACAATAACTATACCTAAGGAAGTTAGGGAAAAACTAAACATTAGAGAGGGAGATGAATTAATTATTACAATTACTGATGATAGCATCATTTTAAGGAAATCTAAGTCGCTCATAGAATTTATTGAAAATATTAAGCCTAAGGGAAGCATAGATGTTTTTCTTAAGGAGAGAGTGAAGGAGGAAAAATTGGAAAATGAAAGAATTGAGGAAATTATCTAAAAACATCGTCATTGACACGGGACCTTTGCTTCTTCCACTTACAAGAGAAGCTGGATGGGAAAGTGTTAAGAAAATACTGTACATGCATGAGAGAGGTGAACTAACTTTACATGTGGGGTTATTTAACATTGGAGAGCTTGCTTCAGCAACTTACAAACTAGGGTTCGATGCGGAAACAGCGTTAAGTTATGCTAAACTGGTTTCGGAGAAGCTAAGTGTAGTTGAAGGTACAAGTTATGCTATGTGGTTAGGAATGTTAAGAATTGAGTCTTACAGAAGCAAGTACAATGTACCGTGGGGGGATATTTCCTCAGCTTCTGCTGCTTTATCTATGAACATTCCGGTTATAGTGTTAGGTAAAGATGATCACTTCAAATTACTAGCTAAACTCTGCAGTAACTTAGGGAAAACTATTCGAGTAATTAAAGTGGAGGATTTACAAAATCTTCTCTAAAACTTTCTAATAGAAGCTTATTTGGAAATTAAGGATAATTTATTTAAGCAAGAACTTGCATAAGGATTTTCTTGACCATGTAAGAAGAAATGTTGAGGTTGACACCCTTATGAGTAGGGATCAAATATTAGGCATAGGATTACTCATAGTTTCACTAGTCGTTATCGTTGTTTATGGCTGGCTTGTTTTCTTCACGGAATATTCAATGCTGATACTGCAGCTAACAGGATTCATTGCTGTAGCTGGTGTTTTCGGAATACTTGCATGGATAGGTTATACTTTAGCGACAACTCCTCCACCTAAACCTATTGAGGAAATAGAGAAGGAACTTGAAGAGGAACTTAAGAAGCTGGAGAAAGAGGTTTCAGAAGAGAAACCTAAGGAAGAAGCTGAGAAGAAGGAAGTCAAAGAGGAAAAGAAGCAAGCGTAAAAAGCATACAATGTTTTTCTCTTTTCCAATCAACGTTTTCACTTATACTCAGCGTTTACTATAAGTTTTTAGAGTTTCCATTTATTACCGCCTAATCCGATATCACTATATTAGCTACTCTTAGAATAGATCATGTGATGTGTAGCCTTATGGTCTCGAAGAAACTAGTTAGTGCTTTGCTTTTAGCATTACTTATTTTAACATGTGTTTCCTTGGTTAATGCTTCAATTGAAAGTAAAAGCTACATTGTAGTTTACGGTTCACACTTGTGCCCTGCATGTATGAGTTTGAAAAAGTTCCTTGGCAATGAAGGGTTACCTTACGTTTTCCTAGACCTTGTTAAGAATAAAAAGTATGCTTCACTATTTTATGAACTGGTTTCTACAGTTGGTCTTGAAGCTGCTGTTCCAACGTCAGCAGTTATTTATGAGGGTAGGGTTGTTGCCGTAGTTCAGGGAGCTATTTTGGATAAGGAGTTCTGGTTATCCTTAATTAATGGATCTTTAGCTAAGGAAAATAGTTTGCAAGTATGGTATCCTACGGCTGCAGGTGTTTCAGTAAAGGAAATAACTAATAAAACTATTATTGAAACAGTTAACTCCATAGTACTGGAGTCAACAAGCACTCATGAGGAAATTGGTGAAGCAAGTTTCGGCATGGTTTTTCCTGTTCTCCTATCTCTTGCTGTAGCTGATTCTTTAAATCCATGTGCCATGGTTTTCTTAGCTATAATTGTTACTTCAATTGCTTTCACTTCTAAAGCTAAAAAATATGCTACTGCATTAGCTTATGTTTTAGGCGTTTACATTTCATACTTCCTCATAGGTATGGGTGTATCCCTTATTTTAGAAGCAAGCCGGTTTCTCCTAGTTGCAGTTGCTGTTTTCGGATATGGATTCGTATTGTTCAACATGTTCTCCTCTAAAACAAGCTTACTTAGGGGTTTCACAGATTCTTTGAAGAGGAAAATGGTTGTGAAAATGGTTTCAGAATACTCAATCCCCCTATCGTTCATTGTAGGAGGTTTAATGGCAATAACATTCATGATGTGTTCTTCAGCACCATACTTTATTTTCCTAGCCTATCTCAGCAAAAACGTTAAACTACTTTACGAGAAAATAGCTTACATAGCAATATACAATGCGGTAATAATAGTTCCATTAATACTTACAGCAGCAGCGTCAACATACATAACAAACTACGTAAGCAAAAAACACGTAACAACAGTAAGAAACATACTAATCATAACAGTTTCAACATACGCACTATACACAATAATAACAACATAAGAGAAATAAGTGGTCCCGCGGGGGGGATTTGAACCCCCGACCACCCGGTATCTGCCTCAGGGAGCAAATGCCGGCGTACAATCATCCTCACGAACGCCCATGCGGGCGCTCGTCATGTACGCGGGGGGCGCTAGGGGGCCCCTCTACAGCCGGGCGCTCTGCCGCTGAGCTACCGCGGGAAACCACTGTCTGTTTCTCATTTGTCAAATTAGAGATATTAAAACTTTCTTAACTAAATAAATGAAAGTAGAAGTACTATGGGAAAAAGCGAAGATCTGCAATAATGTAGTAACATATTTATACTGTAGTAACGTATTTGTAGCAGGTGGTAATGTTTGACTACCATTACTGTTAGAATAGATCCTGAAATTAAAAAGCGTATGAAGAAGTTTAGTTATATTAACTGGAGTGAAGTTGTTAGGAGAGCTATTCTTGAAAAGCTTGAGGAAGAGGAGAAAAGAAGTATTGCTGAAGCTTTACTTATTAATGAGAAACTTAGAAGGAAAGCTCCTAAGGGATGGGATTCTACGGAGGTTATTAAGGCTTGGAGAGAAAGAATATAGTTGTTGATGCTAGCATAGTTGTTAAATGGTTTCTTGAAGAGAAATTCTCAGATAAAGCATTAGAGCTTAGAAACGACTATGTCGGAGGAGTCATTACAATAACTGTTCCGTCACTACTAGAATATGAAGTTCTTAATGCACTCAAGTACAGTAATGTATACACCATGAAGGAATTAAAGGAAATAGGTAAGGCACTAAACAAATATGGTTTCGAAACCTACGAACTAGAAGGTAAACTTAAAGAGCTCACAGTGGAAATAGCGTTAGAAAAGAAAATAACAGTATATGATGCAAGCTACGTTGCATTAGCAAAACAGCTAAACACAACACTATACACGGCAGATAAGGAATTAATAGAAAAGTTCCCGGAAATAGCCAAACACATAAAGCACTATTCACCTTAACAATCTGGAAAGTAATAGTGTAAGTATTTAATCATGGACTCCTCTAAAAATAAAACCCCTCCTTACGTAATAAAACAACAGTTCTTATACTTACCCTATACCGAGTTAGGATGTGTGTCATGGAATGGCTAAAATCCTTTTAAACACTATTCGTATATCTTAGATAATGAATTCCGATTTCTACACAAGTTAACGTAAACCTTTATGACTATGAATATTCTGTTAAGTAACAATAATTGCTAATAGTTTAAACAACATCTTAACTGGGAAAGAATAAAATGTTGGTTAGTCTAAGTTTTTTCAAAAACATTAAGCCTCAGTGAAAAAGCATGAGCAATAATGTTGGTAAAAAACTTGAAACTATAGAGCATAAGTTACTTAAAATGTATTCAGAGAAAACTTCTTCGTCAAGAAAGCTCTACGAAAGAGCTATGAAAGTATTTCCTGCTGGAGTAACTTATCATTTAAGGTGGTTTCACCCATATCCAATTTACATTAGGGAAGCTAAGGGACCATATGTTTGGGATGTAGATGGGAACAAGTATGTTGACTTCTGGATGGGTCATGGATCACATCTTCTCGGACACAACTCTGACATTATTAAAGAAAATGTTTTAAAAGTTCTTGAAAAGCTTGGTTCACATATTGGTTTCGAGCATGAACTTGCTTTAGAATATGCTGATTTTCTTTCAAAAATAATTCCTAGTGTAGAGCAACTTAGATTCACAAATAGCGGTACTGAAGCTGCAATGTATGCTATACGTTTAGCAAGAGCATACACTGGAAGGTTGAAGATAGTGAAAGTGAATGGTGGATGGCATGGAGCCTATGATACATTACACATAGGTGTTTCTCCACCATACAGTGAACCTGGGTCTGCAGGACTACCTTACGACAGCGTAAAATACACGGCTACCGTGCCTTTTAATGACCTTGAGGCTTTAGAGAAAGCTCTTAAGGGAAGGGATGTTGCAGCATTTATTATTGAACCTGTTCTTGGAGCTGGGGGCATGATTGAAGCTAGAAGAGAATATCTTAAGGGTGTTAGAGAACTTACTGAACAATACGATACACTACTAATATTTGACGAAGTAATAACTATGTTCAGAATTTCTCTTGGAGGAGCTCAGGAATACTACGGTGTAAAACCAGACATTACAATTTTAGGTAAAGCTGTTGGAGGAGGCTATCCTGGGAGCGGTGCTTTCGGAGGTGAAGCCGAAATTATGAAGAAACTAGACCACATTGCTCAGCCTGACCCTAGAGTGAGAAGTGCTCATGGAGGAACATTTACCGGAAACCTTGTAACGTTAGCTGCAGGATATGCTTTAGCAAATTATTTGAAAAGTAATAGGGGGATTTACGAAGTATTCAATGGACTGTGGATCACTGTTAAGAAGGAGCTTCAGAAAATATGTGAGCAATCATCTGTGGAATGCTACATTACAGGTTTAGGAAGCATGGTTGGCATACACTTCACCATAACTAGGCCTTGGAGAAGCGAAGATGCAATGCTGAAGAGGTGGAGTGAAAAAGTTTATGAGGTAATGCATCTTTACGCTAGGGTTAATGGGTTAATTTATCTTCCGGAAAATGAAGCATTACTTATGCCATCCATGATTCATACAAGTGAGGAAGTTAGTAAGCTCCTAAACGTTTTCACAGGTTTCATAGGGGAAATTGGTAAGTAGTAAGCTTAAATATTGTAACCCTTATTTTTGCTTAAATGGTGTAGCATGTGGTTATTGACGTTTACGTTCTAGTGCAGTCAATACTAATATTGTTCGTAATATTTGACCCCTTAGGTAATGCTCCAATATTTTACTCTTTAACAATGATGCTTAGTGAGAAAGATAGGAAAAGCATTATTAGAATGAGTGTTATTGTAGCGACAATTATTTTACTCATATTTTCCCTCGGAGGACTCTTAATACTTAGGTTTTTCAACATAACAGTTGATGATTTCAGAATTGCTGGCGGAACAATACTTTTCATAATAGCTGTTAAAGGGATTTTAGGTAGGGTTGAAGCTGAAACTGTTGAAAGAGAAGCTGTCGCTGTTGTCCCAATAGCAACACCTTTACTTGCAGGTCCAGGCTCGATAACTACGGTAATATATATTGCTCAAGCCTACGGAATTCACTACTCAATAATTTCGATAATCATAAACACAGCTATAGCCTATCTTCTACTCGTTAATGGAGATAGATTATTAGCTATTCTAGGTAGAAACGGTTCAGTAGCTTTAGCTAGAATTATGGCAATGATTTTAGCCGCAATAGCAGTGTCCATGGTGCGCGAAGGAATAATTCACATAGTAGAAAGCGTTAGAGAATAGGTAAGCATTAGTAATTTAGCTAAAACAATTAATTAGCTTCTTAATAACCCCTTACCTTATAAGCTCATTTAAGCTTACAGTTTTAACAATTTTTGATGCTTTATTCCTTAACTCCCTATCTTCCGTTACTAGAGTGAGACCATGTTTACTTGCAAGAACTATGTAAGATGCATCGTAAGCTGTAATCCCTTGCTCTAAGGCAACTTTAAGCACGTCTTTTTCAAGTCCTTGTAAATTTAAAATATTCATTAACCCCAAGATATCGTTTAAAATACTAATTAATCTTAATGCCTCCGTAGCGCTTATGCTTTTAACTAGGAAAACCTCTTTCCACAGTGCATTTATTGATTCGTAGAGGGTTAACCATTGAACATAGTTTCCCTGTAGAACATTTATTTTCCTAAGCTTTAGAGAGTAAAGAAGTGAAGAAGCATCAAACAAGTATTTCAAAGCTAACCACGCATTCTATCTTCTCTAATATGTTTCACTAACCTATCTACATCAAGTTTCTCAAGAGTATCCTTAATGTCTTCAAGTTTCTTCTGAACAATCTCAAGCTTACGTCTCTTAACCTCTTCTTCTAAGCTACGCCTTATGACTTCAGAAATTTTTATTCCAAGCCTTTCAGCTTCCTCTTTCAGCTCTCTCCGAACTTTTGCAGAAACAGTCACATACTTACCCACAAAACCACCTACTCCTACCTATGAATAAAGTAGACTTATAAGGATTACTATATTCGTAATACTTTAAAACATTGTCATAACGTTTTAACAATGTTAAAAACACTGTTAAATTATTGTTAGTAACTCATCTATTTTATTGATAGCGTAGTCTGGCTTATACTTAAGTAGTTCCTCCTTACTTGTAAAGCCGTAGAGTACGGCTATGGTTTTTAAGGAGAGGACTTTACCAGCTTTAATATCGTCTATACTGTCTCCTACAATTACAGCGTTTTTTACACTAAGTTTTTCAATGATTTCCTTAACTGTCTTTAGCTTATCTGGTCTGTTCGGTACATAAACTAGGTCGAATAGGTTGTCTAATTTTAGATGTTTAAGCTCTATGGGGACAAAGTCTGAAACAAGCACTCTACCTGTGGTTAAGGCAAGCATGTAGCCTTTTCCCTTAAGCTTCCTTAAGACGTCGTGAACGTTGGGAACAGCTTTAATTAGATTTAAGTGTATTTTAGAATATATTTCCTTAAATGTTTCAAGTACTGTTTCAGGCTTAGGTTTTCTATTTGAAGGAATTTTTGATAGTAGCTTAGGAAGCCATATTTTAGGAGTTGATTTAGCCATATACTCTAATTCATTTTCTTTGAAAGCATGTTCTAAGCGAAGTTTTCTGAGGAGCTCTCTTAAAGACTCTTTGAAAACACTGAATGAAAGTACAACTGTACCGTCGTAATCAAATATTATTAGCTTCCTTCCTCCCATAGAAGCCCCCTTTAAACAGTAGCTCTAGAGTAGTTAAGCATAGCGTCCTATAGCTAATGAGTAATCTTAAATAGTTCTTAGGGAGGTACGTGAGAACCTTTGCTTTAGCTAAAAAGCATGACAGCAATTTGTTACTTGGTATTTGCTAATTATTTCAGGTTGTTTTAAGAAAACCCTATTTTAGTAGCTGTAGTTTTTGTAAAGTAGCTTTAAGTAAAGCTTATATTTTAAAGATGTATTGTAGTGGTTAAAAACTCTAACAACGGTTAAGCGGTAGTTGATGTTTTAAGGGAGATTAGCATGGCTCATGATGGCATATTAGGTTTCGCATATGCTGTTGCTGCACTTTTCTCCTTTAGCCTTTCACCCTTACTTTACAAGGTGGGGTTGAGGAATAAGCTACATGTTTTAGAAGCTAATACTTTAAGAACTTGGGGTGCGCTTGCCCTTTTAACTCCAATACTTATTTTCCAAGGTTTTCTAGGTGCTTCTTTCTCAGCTGAACTAGTAGTTTTTCTTGTACTTACAGCTATTTTAGGCCCTGTAATTGGAGACACATTGTTTATGTATGCTATTAGGGGTATTGGAGTTTCAATATCGACTCCCTTGGCAAACACGTACTCGTTGGTTGTAGCAGTATTTTCCGTAGCATTATTTGGGGAAAAACTAACTTCAATAAACATTTTAGGTGGTGCACTTATTCTTTCATCTATATGGTTAATTTACTTGGAAAGGAAAAGCATAGGTAAGGGACGTAACGTTGTTTTAGGGTTACTTGCAGGTATAGCTACAGCTATTCTATGGGGTTTATCTATAATAGCTATGAATGTGTTATTAATTAACAACATAAGCCCTATTGTAATAATTTATTTTAGAACGGTAATTGTAGCTTTAACATTAACAATAATTACTAAAGCGTTGAAAATGAATTTTAAAGGAAAAGCGAATAGGAAAACATTAGTTACGCTATCCATAGGAGGGTTTTTCGGTATAGGATTTGGTGTAATAATGTTGCTTAACGCAATAACCCTTCTAGGAGCAGGTAGAGCATCATTAATTGCTTCAGCATCTCCAGTAGTAGCAAGTATCCTTGCTATGCTTCTTCTTAAAGAAAAGTTTAGGGTAAGAGCAATAATCGCCGCAGTCCTCGTTACGATTGGAGCTATACTTTTGAAATAGAATTATTACACAGTGTTGCTCAGAGACATAAATTAGTAGGAGATGGTGTGGAATGGTTGATCCACGAATATTCATCTGCTTAGCTAGGGTAGAGAAGGAAACATATGATCTATACATTAAAATTTCCAATAAAACCATGGACACATACATATCATTAATGTTGAAGTTTATAGGTTATGATACTTTTAAGCACTCACTTATCTTCACAGAATTAGCTAAAATGCATGGGCTAGAAAAGGAGGAAGTAAGTAACGATGTTTGCATAAATGTCTTAGGCACATTCTACAGAGACTCTAGAATGTTACTGAATAATTTAAGCGAATTCGTAGAGAAAAAACAAACACTAAGCGGAAAAGAGCTAAGAAGCATTTTAGAAAAACTCATACCCTACGAAGACAATTTAAGCGAAGAATATTTCGTAGGATTAGTAACCCTAATATTTTCGAGATCCATTGAAGAACCAAGCAAGGCCATAAAGAACCTTTTAAATCTAATACATGAAGACGAGGAAAGACATGGAAATTTGCTTAAAAAAGTAGTAGGAAAAATCCCGGAATAGCTTGTTGTGGCGGGCCCGCGGGGATTTGAACCCCCGGACCACCGGCTTAGAAGGCTCGTGAGCAATATTGTTGATGTTTCAGTTTTTGATGTAGAAGTGTAACGTTTTAGCATATGTGATAATATTTCGATATTATCGTTATTGCTGAATGAAACATTATTTTATTGTGTTTTTAAACTTATGATGATTTTTCTTTTTCATTACAGAATTTTACATTGCTCATTTAATTATCTGTTTGAACTTACATAAATATATTTCATTTTAATTTTTAATTAAATGATTATATTTCATGGTTGCTTTGCTTAAATACTTTTGCTTTATATATTAGTGAGGTTTGAGAAAGTGCTCGCAAAAGATAGGTTGTTAATTATTGCAAAACGAGAGCTAGTGAAACAATCAAACAGATACATAATTTACCTGCCTGTAGACCTCAATGATGTTTGGGAAGAAATCAAAAGAAACAACAAGAAAGTTAGAGTGTACATTGAAGTAGTTAATTAACTGTTTTCTTTTTTCTTTTCTTTTTGGTGTTTTGTAATGAGAAGAGTACTTGATGTTGAAACTAAGTACACGCGTGAGCTAAGAAGAATATTGTTCGTAAAGTTACCTCCGCACAATGGTTGGAGTCTTGGAATGACGGGTAATTTTCTTATTGTATCTGTTAAAATTAGCAGTTCAAGAAAATTCATGAGATATAAAGGATGGTATTATACTGTTTATGCCGTTACTAATAGATATGCGAAGCTTAGTGAACGTGTAATGCTAAAGAGAGTTAATAGAAAAATAGTTGAGCGTTTGAGGCGGAGGTTTAGAACTACTGATGTTGAATCTGTTAAGCTGAAAGATGTTGTTGCGTTTGTGAAGTCATATAATGTTTTCAATAATGCGATCAGAAAAACGTATGTGTACGTTACTTTGCTTGATGATGCGAGATTTTATGTTTTAAGTATGCGTAAATACTTCGATGTACTGTCGTGTATGAGGAACTATGTTTTTAAAGCTTTTAGATTCGAAAGATTTAAAAGTATTATTGTGAATTTTGTTAGCGATGATAGTGAAGCTGTCGAAACAGTTAAAGAATACATTATTAGAAAACCTCTCCGAAGCGCTCATCATTTTTCGCCGGGTTCATTTGAAAGCGATCTTGAATTCTCAATTAACGATAGTAACTTCTAAATTACACAGTGTATGTGTATTTACAGAGTAATATGAAATCTGATGAAACAGAACAGAGAGCTCCGAAGCGCTCATCAATTTTCTACATCAACTAAATAAGACAACATCAGTTTCTATCCTATTCGCTTATCATTTTTGATGTTGCGATTATATTAATATAACCTACAGATATGAATAAATAAATAAATATAATATTATGTTGTGTTTTGAATTGATGCGCGCTTTGTTGGTGTGTGATGGTGGTTTGTGTGTGTTTGTTTTGATGTTGTTTTTGTTTCACTGTCGGTAGAATGTTGGAAGATTTATGTGCTGGTACAAAATTTGCAGATTTATTTGGTGTCTCTGCGAACTCGGTACAATGTTGGTACTCTGATTTATCGGTACAATTATTAGTAGATTTTAATTGACTGGTTTGTTTAAATTTCATGTGGAAAAGTGTGAAATAACTGCAGAAGCGATACTATGAGTTATAGTTTTTGTTTATTTGTACAGTAGTTCCCATTATATTTTGGTTTATGTAGGATATATAAGTGAATCTCTACGGTTAAGTTAAAGTTTCCTCTAGCTGGAGAACTTGTTTGCTCCGCTTAAATATGTAAACGCTTCTTCTATACTATTGAGGGAGTTACTGTGTACGACGCTGATAGGAGTAAAGAGGGGAGGAGGGGTTGGAAGTGGTTTGTTGTTGGGTTTGTGGTTTTAGTGGTTGTTCTCGGGTTTCTCGCTTTTAGGTGGGCTAATCCCGTGTATGTTGATGAGGAGGTTTCTAAGAGGCTCATAGAGGAAGCTGTTAGGGAATCCCATGTTAAAGCGGAATGGAAGGTTATTAAGTCCCGGATTCCCAAAGAACACTGTTTTGATCCTTGGTGCTATGTTGAGCAGGTGGATGAGAGAACGTATAGGGTTAAGCCCCCGCCACTCTACGTTTACGCTAAAATGTACGGTAAACTTCCGGAGCCAAGGCTTGGAACATGGGGTATGTTCACTGAAATGTTCGGTTCACTCATCAGAGACTACTATTCGACAAACGTGATGATAGGTGCTTTCAGAAAGGTCATCATGGGGGAAATGAGCGTTGACGAAGCAATGAAGTGGGCATGCCAGCACGCACTAGAGCAAATAGAGAAAGACCCTCTAAAAAGCTTCGAAGAACCCATACAGTACGAACTAGCAAGAGGAAACTGCATACCATACCTAGTGTGGGAAATAAGGGGAGCAACAAACTGGAGAATAGAGTGGCTAGCATACCACTGGAAAGAAATGTGGAAACCCATACCCCCAATCCTAGAACTGGACTGGGTAACGCTAGTAGCTAAGAAGCATTGGGGTAGGAAGCTACCGGTAATGCCCGTAGCACTAATCATTCCCCAAAGAGACAACACTACTTTGATTAAGCTTTACGACTTATTTAACGAATCGGATCTTAAAGCATTCTGGAACTACGTAGCGGAAGCGTCGAAAGAAAAACCCTTCATAATGGTTTACGACCTCTACGTTAGCGGAGACTTCATAGACTGGCTAGCTAAAGTTAACGGCATAAACTTCACCGTCGCAGTATACACATATCAGCTTCCGGAAAGGAAAGGTGTTTTCATGAGAGATAACCCAGACTATGAAAGGAACTGTAGGCTCGCAGGGGAGCTAGCACTAAAATACATGGGCTACATGTTCAACAAACATCTTATTGAGCTCTGGAAGTCTAGCACGGAAAAACTATGTTCACCGTTTAAACCTGATTCCTTCCCTGACTTCCTCATAATTTACAAAGGTAGGATTATTGGTTTCGCTTCAACAAGCCTCTTCACGTCTACCGAAGGTTGGAATATTGAGAACGTTAGCTTATTCATATATAGGAACGCTCTAACATGGGAGGAGTTTAGAGGGGAAATATATTATGAAGTAGCTTTCAAATCACTAAAGGACATCGCAAAATACGATCCGGTTTTTGAGAAGTACATGGCGGAGCTTAGGGGTTCTGATAGGGGGGCTTTCGAAGTGCGTGATGATAGTGATGTGAAAGCTCTTGTTCTTAGGCTTTACGATTACTGGGTTAACCCGGAATCTTTCAGGTTTAACGGTACATTCTCTATTGTGGACGCTGTCTTTAATGGTTCTGGGGTTTTCCTTTACGTTAGGAGGAACACTAATAACACATGGGTTAAGCTGAACGTTAGACTATACTTTCTCAGGGAAGGATTAAAGTTTCTCGCTGGGAAGAAAAAGTTCGAAATATACTTTGGGGAATGGGGTAGGCTAAAGAGAATATATGTTCCAATAGGGAAAACCCCTGAAGGGGAGGGATGGAGTAGAATATACATTGTAGCTTATGCTCCATATGAGAACGGATGGATAGAATCATTAGAGATAAACGCAACACCTAAGGAAACACCTGTTGAACTAGATGTTGAGGCGGGGGTTAGGAAGCCTGAAATACTGGTGTTTAATGGGTCTGTTAGCTACGGTAATGAAACATATCTTGTCGAATGCTTTAGGCTTATGAAGTATGTTCCTAAAACATACAATGAAACAGAAGCATGCATTAAGAAAGCCTATGATGCAATAGAGTTCCTACACGACATACTACCTCTACTTGGAACATACCAGTTCCACTTCGTAATGGACGACGTATTCCCAATCACAGTAGAATACAAAGTAGTACTAACATACTGCAACCAGACAAAAACATAATCTATAGGTTTTTTCGTTAAAATTTATAGGTTACAGGTGTGTAAGTTAGTTACAGGGGTGTAACTTATGCTTTTTGATCCTAAACCTAAGGAGAATAGAAGTGAACTCTACGATAGGGATAGGGAATTAGAGGCGCTAAGTAAGTATGTAGTATCGGGTTCTCCCATTATCTTATGTGTTGGGGTAAGGAGGATTGGGAAGACGTCGGTTTTGAAGGTTTTCATTAATGAAAGTGGTTACCCGAGCCTCTACATCGATGCTAGGAGGCTTTCGGAAGCCGGATACTCTAAACAGGGCTTTTACAGGCTAATTTCTGAGGGGTTCACGAGAATTAAAGGTAGGGTTGCTGAAATTGTGGAGTATTTGAAAGCTGTTAGAGGCGTAACAGTAGCTGGGCATGGAGTAGAGCTTAGGTGGCGAAATAGGGAACCGCTAATTTCATCGGTTCTCGCAAAAATGAACGAATACGCTGAAGACAAAGGAACATACTTCATAGTTGCTTTTGATGAAGCCCAGCATCTAAGATTCCTAAAGGGGTATAGGAGAATAGATTTTAGGGAGATTATAGCGTTTAGCTATGATAATTTAGGGCGGGTGAAATTCATTTTAGCGGGTTCCGAAGTAGGCTTACTATATAGGTTTCTCGGGTTCAACGATTCTTCAAGCCCTCTTTACGGTAGAGTTAGGGATGAGGTAGTTATTGAAAGGTTTTCGAGGGAAGAATCAATTGAGTTCTTAGAGCAAGGCTTCAGTGAAGCTGGAAGAAAAATGCCGAGAGAGATCATTGAGGAAGCGGTTGAGTTTCTCGACGGTATTCCCGGGTGGTTAGCGTATTTTGGCTACAAAACCCTACAGCTTGGCGGGTATGACGTAATTGAGCGGGTAATAGATGAAGCAGTAGCTATAGCGTTAGGTGAGCTTAGAAAACTTAGCGATCTTTCACCTCTGTATACGCATGTGCTTAGAGCTATAGCGTTAGGGTTTGATAGCTGGGCAAGGATAAAGAGGACTGTGGAAGCATGGATTGGGAGATCGGTAGCCTCGAAAACCCTCTATAGACTACTAACTAACCTAGTAGACATGGCCATAATAGGTAAAACAGATGAAAAATACGTGTTTCTCGACCCAATATATAGGGAAGCATCTAAGCACCTATAAACCAAGCATAAAACTAAATACAATGGAAGCTACGGTATAAACAAACAAAAACTATAAGATGAAGTTAAGTTCTTCTATTTTTCTTAACGAATATCAGTATAAATCAGGTGTGGCTAAAGGTTTGAGTATGAATGCTTAGGGATGATATTATAAACACTTATGAGATGTCGTTTGAGGAGAGGAGGAGGGTTCTAGGAAAGATTAGGGAGGTTCTTGAAAGCCTTGATTTTGTTAAGTTCGCAGTTGTTTTGGTGGCTTTGTTAAGTTTTGACGTATCGATTTTCGAATGCCAGTTTTCGCTCATGCTTATCACTCAAGATAATCACATGGTATGTTGCGGTCTGAGAAATGAGAGCGCAACGTTTCCTCACACACAATACAGTATATATTAGAAAATATATAAGTGGCGGGCCCGCGGGGATTTGAACCCCGGACCACCGGCTTAGAAGGCCGGCGCCCTATCCTGGCTAGGCGACGGGCCCCTTTTCTTTCGGGTACTTATATTTTTTCTGAGTATTTTTTAAGTATTGCCGTTATTCTCCTGTTAAAATTTTGTTTATGTAAACTATTTTCTCTGGGAAATGCTTTCTTACTACGTAATATGCTAAGTCAAAGATTTGAGGTGTTCTCATAAGTATTACTATGTCGCTTGATGAAACTATTCCTTTTTCCGCATATTCTATGATTCTCCTATCATTGCGGTCTGTAAGTAGTGTTTCGAAGTTTTTTAAACCATGCTTCTTAGCTACTTCGCTAACTAATGCAGCTACTTTGCCGCTAAAGCTTACTTGTTTGTCGAAGAAAAACACTGTTCTCGAAGGTTTAAGCTTAACTATTTCACTTATTAGCATATTCACTATTTCCTCATGTTTGTTTGTAAACTTAAATTTCCTAAAAGACTTCATAACATCTCTTAGCATGTAATCATCGCATAGGAATACTTGGAAACATTCTGCTGCTGAAGAAATAGTTATTAACACGTTAAATCCGTCAATGAGCAGTGTTGAATTCTCTATAGCTGCTTCTTTAACAAGTTTCTTACGTATGCTCTTGGCGGTTTCTTCATCATGTATGCATCTGTATAGAAGGGCTTTCTCGGGTTTAGATAGGTTGTAGCGTTGAACTACGATGTTTAAAGCTGGTTTGTAAGGGTATTTTCTACATAAAAAGTATTTGTAATCTAATATTGCATCTACTAGTTCTTTCCTGAAAGTTATGGTTGACAAAAAAGGCTTACCCGAATAGTTTAAAGGTTTCCTCAATAACATTTTCCAGCTTAACTTTTAGTTTTCCAGAGCCTGCTGCGTAATCTTCTCTTCCACCGCCTTTTCCTTCAACTATTTTCTCAAATATTTTAGTAAGTATTTCCCTTGCTGAAGCTTTCTTAGCTAAGGCCTCATTACCTACTAGAATATTTACTAATACTCTATCTCCGCTTACATTGTAAATTACTGCTGCAGCCTTAGGTTCTTTAGTTGTAATTTTCCTAGCTAATTCCAAAATAACTTCCTTGCCTTTACCTGAATATGTTGAAACAGCAATGTAGCCCCAGCTTGTCGGTTTCTTGGAAGCAAGTGTTTTCTCCGCTTCACTTTCAACCCATTCTCTTCTTAGCTTAGATAATTCAGTTTTCAGTGCTCTGTATTCTTCGATGAACTTCTCTATTCTAAGAATAGCGTCTTTGGGACTAGCACCTATTTTAGCAGCTAACTTCTCCAGAGTGTCTTCAAGTTCCCATACGTGTTTTAGTGCGTTTTCGGCAACAGTGTATTCTAATCTAATTACGCCATCCTGTATTCTATCAACATTTATTATCTTAATTAACCCTACTTCTCTAGTGTTTGTTACGTGAGTGCCAAAGCATGCTTCGACGTCCCAGTTTTCAACTTCAACAACCCTAATTATTCTCCCAGGAGGGACTCCTCCTTGGTAAAGTCTTAACCCGTATTTTGCTTCAGCTTCGTTTCTATCCATGAATTTAGCTGTAACTTTTCTTCCTTCGAAAACAACTTGGTTAGCTAATTTCTCTATTTCCCTAATTTCCTCCTTACTTAAAGGCTTATAATGTGTTATGTCGAGTCTTGCTTTATCAGGTCTTTTCTCAGCGCCAGCTTGCCAAACATGCTCTCCTAGAACCCTTCTAGCAGCTCCTAGGATTATATGCGTCGCCGTATGATGCTTCATCAGAGTGAATCTTCTACTCCAATCAATTTCTCCTTCAACATAAGTGTTTAAGGGTATTTCCACAGGCTCCTTTAGCTTATGAACTATTACATTACCCACTTTAATAACGTGAATTACCGTCGCTGAGGAACTACTACCCCACTTCAGCTTCCCTATGTCTGAAAGTTGCCCGCCGCCTTCAGCATAGAACGCTGTTTGATCTAAAACAACTAAGCCCGGTTTCGAGTAAACAACTTTCCCCTTAAACTTCCTTAAGTAAACGTTTTCATGGAAAAGCATTCGTGTTGGCGGTAGTTTCTCTAAATCCTCAAATATTTCCCTAGGCACCTCTAGTTCCTCTTCTCTAACCTCCGCTCTAGCATGTCTTTTAGCAACTATTGAGAAGAAGTTTGCTGGAACATGAACTACTGCTCCCTTCTTCTTAGCGACCTCCTCGACTATGTCCGGTGGAATACCGTGCGAATCATAAAGTTCAACAAGGTCTTCTAAGCTTATTTCTTTTCTTCTCTTCAGAAGCCTTTCAACATAGCCTAATCCTCTAGTTAGTGTTTTCCTAAACCTTTCTTCCTCAAGATCAGTTACTTCCAAAACGTAGTTTTTCCTCTTAATAAGCTGCGGGAAGTCTTCACCCCAGAACTCTATTTGAAGCTCGACAAGGTCGCTTAGCCTAACATTTGAACCTAATTTAGCGAGGGCTCTTAAAGCTCTTCTCAACACTAATCTAGCAAGGTATCCTTCACCAGTATTTGAAGGTACTATGCCGTCAGCTAACATTAGAGCTAGTGTTTTAGTGTGGTCGAGAACAGCGAAGACCTTCTCAATTTTCTCTAAAAGCTCCTTGGTTTCCTCATAAGATAGATTTATTGCTCTAGCAACTCTCCTATAATATCCCTCTAAAGACACAGTGTCTTCAGGTTCAAACGTTGAAGAATATCTTCCAGCTACGTAGAAAACTTGCTCCTCAGGTTCTTCAACACCTATTTTCCCAAAGAACTTCCTGACTAAATCACCGTAAATCGCATGGAACCCTGTAGGTGTTCTTTGGGTAAGCCACGCTATTCTCTCAATACCGTAGCCTGTATCTACAACTTTAAGAGGCATTGGCACATAGTTTCCATCGACAACCTTGTATTGCATGAAAACCAGTGTAGCTACCTCCAACCCCTTAACAGTTACTTCGAAGCATGGCCCGGCGTTACCTCCTCCTTCCCACCAGGACTCCTTAAGTGTTAGGTCCTCTGGTTTCACACCTATTTCTTCAGTAAAGAATTCGAAAGCGTACTTTACTGTTTCATTTTTCCAGTAAACGGGTTTGTCAGGATAGTTGAATGCGTGATGTCCTCCCATTTCGAAAGTTGTTAAGTGCCTACCAGCTGTCTTTCCAACATTATCTATGTCCTCAAGTCTTATGCATGGTTGGGAAACAACTAGTGGATTAGCTGGAGGCGGAACCACACCATCTGTTACGAACGGTTGGAAATCAACTATACTAGCTATTGTTAAATACAGGTCCTCACGCCACCTAGCAACTACTGGTTTAGGCTCTACAGGTTTGTGGCCGTGTCTCTTAAAGAAATCAATAAATGTCCTCCTAGCTTCCCTAACACTAAGCGGCTTAAGCTTATAGTTTAAGTCGAAAAACTCGTATTCAACACATGGTGAATCATTACAGTATACTTGGCCTTTATTTAGCGTCCAAAACCAACTCCCACATTTCGGACATTGCTTTCTCACGAAACCCATTTCCTCAAAGAATTTAACTCTGAACTCTTTAGGATCAACTTTCACCATTCAATAATCACCACTACGCGTTAAGCTGTGTAAGAATTAAGAATTTATTACGAATTAAATTTGTGCTCTAAAGAACTCAAAAACACGTTTAGGTTTATTTTGAAATCATTACTTGTACTACATTATCCGAAGAGGGATTCTAGTCCAGCAGCTATTTCTTCTTCACTAACTTCCTCTTCTTTCTTTTCTTCTTCCTCTTTCTTTTCTTCCTCTTTTTTCTCAGCTTCAGCAGGCGCTGCAGCCGCAGCTGCAGCAGCTGGTGCTGCTACAGGTAATGCAGCCGTCTTTATTACTTCATCTATGTTTACTTGCTTTAATGCTGCAACAAGTGCCTTAACCTTTACTTCATCAACTTCTATGCCTGCTGCTTCAAGAACTTTTTTAACATTTTCTTCAGTAATGTCCTTTTTTGCTACATGGAGGAGAAGACTTGCGTAAATGTATTCGATCCCTAATCACCTCCTAGCTTGTCGGTTCTAAAGGAGGTTAGTGTAAATATTTAAAGGTAACGTAGCTTTACGCAAAAAGGAACATGCTTTATCCAAATAGAGACTCTAAACCTGCAGCTATTTCCTCCTCAGCTACTTCCTCTTTCCTTTCCTCTTTCTTTTCTTTCTTCTTCTCCTCTTCCTCTTTCTTTTCTTCTGCAGGTGCAGTTATTGGTGCCGCAATTTCTAAATTAAGTTCTGGAGCTAATTGTGAAATTTGTGCTGCTAAAGCATAGGCTATGCTAACATATTTTGCAAACACGTATTCTGCTGTTTCAGCTGTTATGAATGCTGTTTCAGCAGCAATAGCTAATGCGCTAATATAGGCTTTTGTTAATGTAAGTTTAAGTATCTCTGGTTCGGGGAATGCTACTTCAACCCCTATCTTTAACGCGTTAACGTAGGCTTCAGCGATTTCATTACGGTACTTATCAAGGTCAAGCTTGAGGTATTCAGCTTTAAATATTAAACCATCAGCATATGCTACTTTGAGTTTAACACCTACTTCTAAAGGTTTAATGTCAAGTTTTTGAAGTATTGAAGCCAGCTCTGGAGATATTTTATCTCCAGGCTTAGCTACAACAGTGTCTTTAGTTATCCAAATAGTTCCTTCCTGAATCTTAGTGGGTATTTTAAGCTTACCGAAAGTGCTAAGTATGGGGCCGGGAGGTATTCCCGTATTCCCGGATGGAATAATGACTTCTCTATCGACGACGTCTCCTGGTTTAGCATAGGTTGGAATCTTGTATTTTTCAAGGAGCATGTAAAGTTCGAAGGGGTTAATGTTTGTAAATAGGAAAATATTTGAGCCTTCCAGAAACTCTTTAAGCTTCTCCATACCAGGTTTTTCATGAACAATATTGTCTATGGCTATTTTCATTAAAGTGTTTTTACTAACCCTCATGAAAACCTTGTTTCTCAAAGCCTTCCTTATTTGCTGAAGCTGGGCTGTAGGAAGCTTTGTTAAATCAGCTATTGCAATTACACTATATTTCCTTAGGAGATCGGTTAGAAACTCTACTTCCCTAATTTTCCATTCAGGAATTTTCCTAACTCTCTTAAGCATACTCATCCCTACTTCTTCACCTCAACAGCTGGACCCATTGTTGTTTTAACAACTATTTTTGCAATATTGTATCTGGGATTCTTAAGTTTCGATGCTACGGTTGAAATAACTGCTAAAGCGTTTTCCGCTAACTCTTCAGGATTCATATCTTCAGTCCCTATTCTACACATAATCTGTGGTTGATCCTTGGTTCTTACGAATACGGCTCTCCTATACATTTCTATAACCGCTTTAATGTCTGCACTTATAGGTACAGGGACAGGTATTTTTCCTCTAGGGCCTAGTGCTGGGCCAACAACTCTTCCAGCTTGACCCATCATGTCTGTTCTTATAAGAGCCCAGTCGCATTCTTGAGCTAATTTTTTAGCTAACTTCCTGTTTTCAGCCATAAGCTTAAGTTCCTCTCTCGAAACAACCCTGTATGCTCCAGCTTCCTTAGCCTTTAATGCTATGTCTCCATCAGCTATTACACAAACTTTCACATTTTTCCTGGGTGGATGAGGTAGGAATATTGTTTCCCTAATTCTTCCCTCAGGGCTTCTAATGTCTACATCTCTTAAAACAACCACTAATTCAACAGACTGCTTAAACTTCCTCTTCTTACTTAACTTAATGGCTTCCTCTAATGCTTTAGCAATGTTCTCTTTAGACACAACTTCCGACATCTACTTTTCCCCTCCACTTTCACTCCTCTTTCTGATATTCTTCCTCATACTTAGCTATTATGTCATCGTATTTTCCTTCATCTATTTCTTTAGAAACAATTTTCGGATCCTTTCCCTCAACAGTTATCCCTATTGACCTAGCTGAACCTAGAATCATTTTTACAGCTTTCTTAAGCGTTTTAGCTAGGAGCTGTTTCCTCTTAGCTAATGCTATTTCAATTATTTTTTCAAGAGGTAAATCACCTATTTTCTGATGTGCCGGATCTCCTGAAGGCTCTTTAGCACCAACTGCTTTTAGCAGTAGAGCTGTTGTTGTAGGTACTCCAACTTCAACTCTAAACTTCTTAGTTTCCGTGTCAACAATTACCTTTACAGGAACAGTTAGTCCTTCATAGCTTTTAGTTGCTTCATTTATTTTATTAACAACTTCAACAACATTAACTCCTAACGGGCCTAAAGAAGGCCCTATAGGTGGCCCGGGATTTGCTTTACCACCTTCAATAAGGAATGTTACCACTTTCTCCTTAACCATTTCACGCGCCACCCTGTGTTTGCTGCTTCCTAACAGGTTTAACATAATCTCCTGAAACCATTATTTGAAGAGGATATGATGATTCGAGAATGTTAAGAACAGCTTCGTTTTTAGCTACATCAACCCTAATAATTTTAGCTTTCATACCTCTGAAGGGGCCTGCAACAATTTCAACAATATCTCCTTCCTTAAGACCTATAAGCGGTGATTTAGGTATAAGCGCTCTTTTAATGTCTTCGTCGCTAAAAACTCCGGGAACAAGGCCTTTAACATGTTTTAAATCTTGAATTGCGTTGTAAACAACATTTGGTCCAGGAGCTTCTAATATAACGTATCCTTTAGCGTTGGGGGGAACAATTATTGCTTTAACATCTAAGTTTGCTGCTTTAACACGATTATATATGAGCATGGCTACATTCATTTCCTGACCAGCAGTTGTCCTAACAGCGTAGAAGCGTGTGAGACGCCTTGGGGGTGCGGTGTTTTCTCCCATTTAGTTTCACCACTAAATTCTGGATACAAGATAGGCAACTAACTTAACTAAGTAAGCTATTCCACCTACTAGGAAGAAAGCTAGGAACGAAATTTTAATTGAAAGCAAGTATTCTTCCCTATCAGGTTTCCTTGAAAGCTTCACTATTTTCTTCCACATAGAGACTATTTCGCTCAGTTTCATCATAAACCATCCTTAATTGTTTGCTTTCGTAAATATATGCACGCTAGCCTATAAGTGCCTCGTGTTTTTAAATTCTTCTATCTACTACTAAATATATTCTACTTCATAGCCTCTTTCCTCAGCATATTCAAGTATGAGTTCCCTTATTTTTCCAGAAACACCCTTCTTTTCAATAACGAACTCCTCTACTTTAACCACAGTTTTCCTTATAGCTTGGTCTATAATGTCTCTAGTTAAATGCTTTGCTGAATGTTTAGAGAAAATGTGACTGTAGCATATGCTTGATTCGAAAGCGTGTTTAGTATGTTTTCTAGAGTAATGGCCTCCTCCAAAGCCTAATACTGGTGTGCATTCGCATGTGTTCTTTAAAGCATTAATTACTGCGTCAGCATTAACATTAGCAGCATCCTCCCTAACCCATTCTTCCTCAGAACTCCCTATCTCAACGAAAACTAATGGTTTAGACAGATTAGTCGGTCCATGATGTGTTGCTTCATACACTATTTCAAATTCTTTGGAAAGACCGTATTTTTTAGCGTACTTGCCTATGTTTAAAATAATAGCCTTTGTCAACGGAGGGTTCGTATAGCATAGTTCCTTAGGGTTTGCTCCATAAGCTAATTCATTAGTTACATTACCTGTGTGATGAACTGTTAGCGACTTTATTTTTGCTAAGCTACTATGTCTAGAAAGGAAAATATATTGGTCAACGTTAAGGTAATTATCAACGTAGTTTATGTATATTATGTCGTCAGGTAGATACGTAATTATTGCATTTAGTTTTTCAAGGAAAAACGCTTTAACAACAGGTTTGCTTACATTCCTTATTTCATAGTTTTCCGTTTTCTCAAGAATTCTTTCAGCCATATTTAAACTTGCTTTATCAACCGTGGAAACTATGAGACCTACTTTAGCTTTTAACTTCACTTTTTAGCAGCCTCTTCGAAAATTAGTTTAGCTATTTTCTCAGGGTCGAAAGGTTCTATGTCATCGTATTTCTGACCTGTACCTACGTAAATTATGGGTTTAGCTATTTCGCTAGCTAATGTTAATGCTACGCCTCCTTTAACATCAGCATCCATTTTCGCAATAACTATTCCGTCAACACCTACGTTTTCCTCAAACATTTTAGCTTGCTCATAAGCATCGTTTCCCGTTAAAGCGTCAACAACAAGTATTCTGAAGTGGGGTTCAGCTACTTTAACAATTTTCTTAAGCTCATTAACTAAGTCTATGTCTGTATGCATTCTTCCAGCAGTATCTATGAGAACAGCGCTTAGCCTTCTAGATTTAGCATAGTTTACAGCGTCAAAAGCTACAGCAGCTGGATCACTACCATACCTATGTTTCACTACGGGGAGCCCTAGTTTTCTCGCATGAATTTCTAATTGCTCCTGAGCTCCTGCCCTATAAGTGTCTGCAGCAGCTAAAACCACTTTTAAGCCATTATCCTTCATTTTCTTAGCTATTTTAGCTATTGTTGTTGTTTTCCCTACACCATTAATTCCTAAGAAAACAATGACTGCTGGTCCTTCCTTCTTAGAAGTTTTTTTAACTTCACTTATTAAGTCAAATGGTTTTGATTGCTCAAGAATCTTTAAGACAATATCATTTAGTGTTTTAAAAACTTCTTCCCTATTTTTGAAAGGGCTTTTCCTATAAGCTTCTCTAATATTATTAATTATTTTTTCAGCTACGGGAAATGCTACATCGCATTCGACGAGTTCGAAAAGTAGGTTGTCAAGTATTTCGTTAAGTCTTTCTTCAGAAACACGTCCAGTTATTTTCTCCGCTAAGCTCGTGAAAATTTTCTTTAACTTATTAAACATTGTTTCAAAACATCCTCGTTAAAAAAATGTTTTCACCGTTTCTGAAGTACTTATTTTTTACTTTGAGTTGCTTTTACAAGTTTTCCCTGAATTTTCCTAGCAAGTTCTTGGGTAATTGCTATTCTTCTTACGAGCTCAGCTAGATCCTTCTGTAATTTAGCAATATCTTCACTAATCCTTTTTTCCTCTTCGCTAAGTTTCTTCCTAACTTCATCTAATGGTAGTGATGCGAGAATTCCTGAGCCTAAAGCATAAAGTATTGTTGGTTTCTCCATTACCTTTGCATGTATGAGTACTCTTGAACCTAAGGGTATGAGTACTTCGTTTTCCTCCTTAATTTCCTCTATTTTGCCTAGTTCTTCTCTAACAATTCTTGTTTCGTTAAGTAATGAAATAAGTGTATCTAAGCTGTTCTTTAATACTTCATATTGTGCTTGTAGTACTTGTAACTCCTCAATTCTTCTAGCTAATTCTTCCCTAAGCTTTTCCTCCTCAGATGACATTATTTTTCAACTCATTAAACAATAACTATTTTGTCAATTAAGCTTAGTCTGTAAAGGTTTATGTCTTTAGTTTCTTCCGGAGGTATTTCGTAAACCTTGAAAATCTTTATATGTTTTCTTTTAAGCTTATGTCTACTACCTAGTTCAGAATAAACTATCTCTATCGCATCCTCAGGCTTAACTGCTCTAACATCCTTTACAAATTTTTGAATACGTGGAAATTTATCGTGGCTTATTAGCATTTGCCCTTCAACCCTATATATTTTGACTTTCATACTTACTCACCTGTTATTCCAAGTGTTTGCTCTATTCTCATTATTTCGGGGCCTGTTGTTCTTTCGCCCACAAGGGCCCCGTGGGTGTTTGCAACTAAACCTGTTTTAACGAAGGATACGCCGAAATTTACCGTACCAATATCAACCTTTACTTTAAATAAGTCCTCTAAAAACTTTAACTCTTCTTCAGAAGCATCAGGGTGAACTATCATTCCCTTGTTTGTAACTACTGCTGCTGAACCAACGGTTAAAACGTTAGCTATTGTTCCCTTCTCAACAGGTACATCGAGAACATCCTCTATTACCTTTATTGATTTAGAATCTAATTCTGGATGAACTAGAGCTGCTTCATCATTAGCTAATACTATGTTGCCTACTGCTGTTTTCTTTGAAGGCAAAATACCTATGTTTACTTGGCTACCTAGAGTCTTTTTTAACTGCTCTACTTCTTCGTCAAGGGTTAAATATGGGAGAAGTATTCCATTATTATTTCCGGCTATGAGAATACCTATAATGGAAGAGTTCATTATCTTTATGCTATGGATTTCTGTTTTTAATACCTCATGGATTGCATCGTAAAGTTTGGGAGGTGTTTCCAGGGGAACTAAAGTGAATTTGTCGTTTGTAAAAATGAATGCTCCTATGAAAATATTTCCATTGAAGGAAGCTCTTACTGCAGGCATTTTAACTATTCTCCAATAAGGTAAACCTTGGCTACATTATCTTCTGTTTTAACTACTTTAACCTTAACTCTTCTAGGAGGTTTCTCAATACTTCTACTCCAAATGTACTCATTTACCTTATTAGTTATTATTACCTTTTCAGCTTTAACATGTCTTTTCACAAATTCTCTAATTAGCCTTATAGCTCTTGGAGCTCTCTTTGTTTTCTGGAGAAAATACACTTTCCTTAAAGGTATGACATATTCTCTTTCAAGAACAATAGATTTCTTCTCAGACATTATTTTTTAACCTCACTCCTTTCCACTAGACTTTGAGCTTCACTCTACGCCAATGCCTAATTTTAGGGTGTCTTCTAAACTTACCTCCAGTTCTAGCTATAACCCAGAGTGGTACGGGAGAGTTTGACTTAAGAGCTTTTGCAAGCCTGAGCTTCCTAGCGACATGAATGAAATGTGCCATGGCACATCACTTCTCCTTAATTCTTATTTTGAAATCTCTTCGTGTTTGAGAATATATTTCGACAAGGATTCCCTTTAAAGTTTCATCGTCTATGGGCAAAGATATGCGGCCTGATTGGGCTAAAGTTATTAATTGTTCTTCTACAAAAGATGCGAGATCGGGCCTAATAAGCTTAACATTATATAGTCTTTCAAGAGCTTTTGGAGTAAGTATTCTTCTAAGTAAAGCTTGCTTCCTAGCTTCAAGCTCCCTTTCTAACTGTCTTCTCTTTTCTTCCTCAGCTAGTCTACGCTGGTATTCTAGAAGCTTTCTCCTCTTAATTTCTTCAAGTTCCTCGTCCGAAATATCGTAGCTCATTGCTACAGCAACCTTATTGAATCTTTGCCTGCTCAGCTATTTAAGATATTTCTCTAGCTCCTTATTTTCCTTGGCAAGCTCTCTCATTACCTTATTAGCTAGCTTGTCAAGTAGTGATCTACCTTTAGGAGTAAGTGTTCTACCCTTACCCTTAACTTTCACTACTAAGCCTGCTTTCTCTAACTGTTGAAGAGCCTTTCTTACGACGCTGCCAGAGCCTTTTACGAAATGTTCGGGAGCTACGCCGTAATTCTTTCTTCCACCATATGCTGTTCTAAGCCTTTCAATACCTACAGGTTTTCCTCTAACATAGAGTTTTCTAAGAATAGATGCGCAACGATAATACCACCAATCAGGGTCTTCTGGTACGTGCTCCTTATGAGTGCCTGTTTTAGTGTAAGCTGCCCATTCCGGAGGCTTAACTTCTGAAACCCGTTCTTTCAAGTAATGTGCTACTTCAGCAATTAACCTATCAGCTGGAACCCGCACTGCCGTAACCATTTCCTATGCACCACTTAGTTGCAGATAGCATAATTTAGGAAGGAGTTTTAAGCTTTTTCTCATCCACATTCTCCATTAGTAAAATGAATGTTCTTCCTCTAACTTCTACAAGTTTAGCACCTATCTTTTCAGAAACTTCCTTAGCTATTTCGAACCTATCTTTTCCCTCAACTTTCAATGCTGTCTTTAATATTTTAACCTTAATTACCCTTTTTTCCTTAAGTCTTCTCTTAATTTCTTTAAGAACATTTTCGGAAATACCTGATTTACCTATTCTAACATTAGCGCTGCTATGTCTCACTTCCTTTATTAACTCCTTTACTTTCCTCACCCCTACCCACCTTAATGTAGTATCTTTTCATCCAACCACATACTAAACACGTTACGGTTACATGGGAGCCTCTACTACCTTCACTTCTCACTCTTACTCTAGATGTTAAACCCGGTATTAGCACTATACCGCAGTTTTTACATATACTCCTCTTTATTCCTCTAGGAACTTTTATACCTCCTTTCTCAGCAACCCTAATTATTAGTTTAGTGTATCTTCTAGATCTTTCATAATTTCCCTTCTTAGTTTCATTATAGGCTAGTTTGAATAGCCAACGTATTCTCTGCTTAGCTAAATCCTTTATAGCGCTTTTATTCCTCATTTCAGAACATTTTAAGAGTAGTTTTTCATCTAAATAGGTTTAGTGGTAGTTTTGGCTAAGGAAAAATACTACTTAGTACTTGCAGAGTCCAGTATTGAAATAGTTCCTAAAACCTTGTGGAAGCATCCATCAGTTATTAAAACGGCTAAGAGGAGGGGTAAGAAGCCTTCAGAAATAATTTTAGACGTGTCACTACACTACCATGCCATGAAAGGTCTTCCTATGAGGAAAAAGAGGGGGAGACCCGATATTGTCCACTTATCTCTTCTCCTAGCTTTAAATTCCCCATTAAACAAGGCTGGATTGCTTGAAACATATGTGCACACACTTAACGACTACGTTATTTTCGTTAGGAAAGATGTTAGAATTCCTAAAAACTACAATAGATTTATAGGTCTTATGGAGCAGCTTTTTAGTTTTGGAAAAGTACCTCCGGAATCTGAAACACCACTACTATATGTTAAGAACATGAGTTTAAGTGGTTTATTGGAAAGCATAGAGCCTAGGAAAGCTATTTTGCTTTCCGAAAAAGGCGATAAAATATCGTTAAGTAGGCTAGCTAATGTGGTTAAGAAGGGAGATGCAATTATTATTGGCGGCTTCGCTCATGGAGATTTTTTGAAAGAAACGTATGAGTTAGCTGATGAAGTGTATTCAATATATGGAGAAGCTCTTGAAACATGGACTGTTCTTTCAAGAATGCTTTGTGTTTTAGAAATGCAGAATGGCCTTATTTAAAGTGTTTAAGTAAAGTAAATTAACTATTCTTTAAGGGTGCGATTAAGGATTATTTGCATAAAATTTAAATTCTAATTTAAGGTATTATTTCCAGTAGCTACCTTAGAATATTCAAAGATAAGGTTGATGCCTATTGACATATTTCTTATAGGATTCGGAAATGTTGGTAGAGAATTTGTTAAACAATTCCTAAATTATGAAAGATTTCTTGAAAGAAAATGGAAAATAAAGCTGCGCATTATAGGTTTAGCGGATTCATCAGGAGCTATTCTAAAGAAAAACGGATTCACTAAGTCCGAATTAGCAAACCTTCTCTCCATACCTAGAGGTTGCTTGGGGAAGTTGAAAATAGCTAATGTGAAATGCTCTAAGAAAGCAGTGGATTTCTACGGTGAATTAGAGGCGAAAAAAACAGTAGTTGTTGAGGTTACTCCAAGCAATTACGTAAATGCTGAACCTGCGAAAACACATATTGTTGAAGCTTTGAAAAAGGAATTACATGTTGTAACAGCGAATAAGGGGCCTTTAGCACTTCACTTTAACGAAGTAGTTAATGAAGCAAGAAAGTACGGGGTAAATCTTAAATTCAAAGCAACAGTTATGGCGGGAACACCGCTTATTGACTACTTAACTTACGGATATTTTGGTAGGAAAGTTGAGAAAGTCTATGGAATAGTTAATGCTACAACAAATTTCATACTTAACACGATGTTTGAAAGGGAAATAGGTTTTAAGGAAGCATTAATGGAGGCTCAGGAGAAAGGATATGCTGAACCTAATCCATTACTCGACATTGATGGGTGGGATTCTGCTGCAAAAATATCCATAGTCTCAGGCATTTTAGGCAGCCATATACCGGTCAATAAGATTTTTAGAGTTTCACTTAGAAATGTAAGTTTAAGTGACGTAGTTAAAGCTAAAAACAGAGGATACGTAATTAAATACATTGCATCATATGATGCATTAAGGAATTCTGCCAAAGTTGAGCCTACGTATGTTAAAATGGGTTCAAGATTTGCTAAAGTGTTTGGTTCTAAAAACATGGTTACCATAGAATCTGATGGAGGATTGGAAACAGTTATTGAAGGCCCTGGCGGAGGGCCTAAACCAACAGCACTTACATTGCTAAGTGATGTAGCTTTAGTAGCTTATGAGGTGATGAATGGTTGAAGGTAGTTGTTGAGAAGTTTGGTGGTTCAATACTACAGTATTCTGAAGATTATAGGAGAGTAGCTAAGGTAATAGCTAAGACGCTGGAGGAAGGCTATAGTGTTGTTGCGGTTGTTTCAGCAATGAAGGGTGTTACAGACGCTCTTACTAGAATGAGTAAAGTGGAAAACGGATTTGAAGAAGACTTGAAAATGCTTGCTGAGAGACATAGGAGCGTATTGGCTGGCGTTGCTAAGTCACCGTACTTTGAGGAAGCATACATAGAAATGACTAGGCTTCTAGATAGATTATCGAAAACATTATGGGCAATTAGGGTTATTGGCGAAGTGACACCTAGAGTAAGAGACTATGTCTTATCGTTTGGAGAACAGTTTTCAGCAATAACGCTTTGGGCTACCCTCCTTAGCGAAGGCATAGATGCTGAATGGTTAACTGGAGGCGAAGCGGGAATAGTTACAGACAATAGCTTCAGTGAAGCACATCCTTTGCTTGAAGAATCTAGGAGAAGAGTTAGGGGGAAGATTCCGAAAATACTTTCCCAAGGCAAGGTCGCCGTAGTTACTGGTTTCATAGCTGAATCGGTGGAGGGACATGTTACAACGTTGGGAAGAGGGGGAAGCGATTATACAGCAACTTTGCTAGCGAGTTTCTTGGATGCTTCGGAAATAAGGTTTTACACTAATGTTGAAGGTGTTTTATCGGCTAATCCGGAAATAATTCCTGAAGCAAGAACTATAGAGAAGCTGTGTTTTGAGGAAATAATAGAGCTTTCATATATTGGTGCTAAAAAGTTTCATCCGAGAACGTTTGAGCCTTTGAAGGGCAAAAGTATTCCTGCGAAAATACTTAGCATATATTTGCCTCAGGGCAAATGCACTTTAGTTTACGGGAAATGCGGGAATGATGAAAGCGAAGTTAAAGCAGTAGTTACAATGGATGGTTTAGCCTTAGTTAATGTTAAAGGAGCAACTATGGTTGGTAGGATAGGTACAGCAGCTGAAGTAATGCATGTTGCTAAGGAAACCTCGGTAAACATTAGCGCTATTTCCCAGCCTGTTTCTGAAACAGTTATTTCAGTTGTTGTCAGAGCTTCTGATGCTGAAAGGTTTTCTAAAAGACTTGTTGAGAAGCTTAAGCCTAAAAGGATCATAGAGGATGTTGAAGTGGTTAAGCCATTAACTGCTGTTGTAACTGTGGGTTGCGGTTTAAGGAGGAGTGAGGTTGTGGAAAGTATTTTGAAAATTGCGTCAAAATACCCTATTCACATGTTTTCTAAAGGCCTTGAAGATGCGAGTATAACTTTTCTAACAAACACAGGTTCCGCATATTCGTTAGCTAAAGAAATACATGATAAGGTGATACTGTAATGGGTAAAGTTAAAGTGGCTGTTTTAGGTGCAACAGGTCTTGTAGGGCAAAAGTTTATTCAGCTTTTAGAGAATCACCCATGGTTTGACGTAGTTGCTGTTACAGCTTCTGAGAGAAAGGTAGGTAGGAAATATGGTGAAGCAGTTACTTGGTATCATGAAGGAGGTATTCCGGAATATGTAAGAGAACTTATTCTTACACGTAGTATTCCTAAGGAAATACCTGGTGATGTTGAGTACGTGTTTTCTGCTTTACCTAGAAGCGTTGCTGAAGAAGTGGAGCCCTTATTCGCTAAGGAAGGGTTTAAGGTTATATCTAATGCTGGAGCTTTCAGAATGGATGATGATGTTCCACTAATTATTCCGGAAATAAATTGGGATCATGTAGAACTCATTAGTGTTCAAAGGGGGAGAAGAGGATGGAGTGGAGCTATTGTTAAAAACCCAAACTGCACAACGGCAATACTTACACTATCACTAAAGACTCTTATTGATTATTTCGGGATTAGAAGAGTTATTGTAACTACTATGCAAGCTCTTAGTGGTGCTGGTTACAGAGGGGTTCCCAGTATGGCCATTATAGATAATATAATACCTTACATTGAGGGTGAAGAGTGGAAAGTTGAAAATGAGGGATTAAAGATTCTTGGAAAACTAGTTAGAGACCATGTAGAATACGCTAACATTAGAATTTCAGCTACAACAACAAGGGTGCCGACTCTTTACGGGCATTTAGAGTTTGTGCATGTGGAATTGGAAAGCGCACCTACTTCAGTTGATGAAGTAATTGATGTTTTCGAAAACTTCAGGGGGCTTCCTCAAAAACTAAACTTACCGCTTGCACCTGAGAAGCCCGTTATTGTTGTTGAAAGCGATGATCGCCCCCAGCCAAGGCTTGACAGAAATGCTGGTAAGGGCATGGCTGTTGTTGTGGGTAGGGTATCGCTGGCTAAGAATATAGGTGGAAACTGGATAAGATACGTTGTATTAGGGCATAATCTTGTTAGGGGAGCTGCTGGAAACACAATATTAATTGCTGAAACAATGTTTAAGTTAGGGGTAAGGTAGTTTGCATTTTCACTGTTAAACCCGGGTGTTTTATTTTGCCACAATATATTCAGTTAGCTGAAAACACATTTTACGTTAAAGGATCTCCTGCAACAATAATTCACATTGTTGAAGGTGAAGCATACGTTGTTGATCCTGGTTCTGGAAGTAAGAGGAGGAAAATGTTGAAATCAATACTTAAATCGCTTGGTGTTTCGGAGTACCACGTTATACTTACACATTACCATGCAGATCACATTGCCATAGCTAATAAGCTTTCACCTAAAAACATTTACTCGTCGAAACTAGATAGGGTGTTTGTTGAAAACAGGATTTTAAGGAACTATGCTACCTACGGCTACCCTTTCTCCAATGGTGCTAAACATTTGCTCTACGATGCTCCCGACATTACTGTTACGAAAATGCTTAGTCCACCATGTAAACTCGGAGATTCCGTAGAAGTTTTTCCTCTTCCAGGCCATACGTTAGGGCAGGTGGGTGTATTATTTTCTGACGGAGTTTTCTACATAGGGGATGCTGCATTCGGTGATCGAGTTCTTTCTGCTGTAGGAATACCTTACTACTTCGATGCTATCTTAGCTGCTGAAACCGTTAGGAAAATTATTGAGAATTCCGATGAGTACGAGAAAATAGTTTTATCTCATGGTCCTCTTTTAGGGAAAAATGAGGTCTTAAAAATTCTTAAGACTAATTTGGAAAGAATAAGCGATGTTGTTTCGAAAGTTAAAGATAAGCTCTCATTAGAAACCGTGTGTCCCGGTGTTCTTGCAGCAAAAATTTTACTAGACTACGGTGTTGAGCAAACAACAACTCTTCAAATGCTTTCAACAGTTACTGTTAAATCAATACTTTCCCACTTAGAAAAGGAAGGTTATGCTGAAGCCGTAGTTACAGGGAACGGTGTTTTATGGAGGAAGCGGTGAAGTATTCAGACTAAGCATCTTTTTCATCGCGGTAAGCTCATATTATCCGCTGCTCATCATTTATCCTTTCTCGGCGCACCGCCTTCGCTACAATGGTTCTTCATCCCACTAGGGTTCAGCCCGCCCATCGTCAGGCGGCGCGCTTTCGAGGGTTTCTTGGTGCGGGGGGTGGGATTTGAACCCACGCAGGCCTACGCCATCGGGGCCTGAGCCCGACCCCTTTGACCTAGCTCGGGCACCCCCGCGCTGTTACTGTTCTAGTTTGTTTCAGCTGCGCTTATTTGGGTAACGGTTTCTTCATATTCCTTAATTATTGGAGACTAAAATTTTGCGTTTCTTTAAAAGTTATTTCTAGCATTGTTTATTAAAGTGGATGGTGTTTTCAAAATAAGTTTTAGCTAAATAGGTGATGGTGTTTCTTCAGCAACCTTCAATGCAAACTTCCCTTTAGTTTTAAATACTAGGTTAACTATTGCGAAAAGAGTTGTTGCTAAAGCAACAGCTATGAAGAAGGACATTGTTGTCGCATAGAATATTTCCTGACTTCTACCGCCAATTATGTAGAGTATGAAGTACATTAAGTAGTAGCTCCAAAACCATATATGTGGTAGAACTAGTTTCTCCTGTTTATTTTTAGAGTAAAGATATGTTGAAGTAACTGTTGTGAAAAGTATTAGGGGGTATATGTAAGGGTTTGTTTTCGCTTCTAAGACGGGTTCTCCGCTTACACCATATTTAAGTACGAATGGCTGTATGTTGTAAAGCCAACCCCATGGTGGTGCTATGAAGGGGTTTTCTTTGTAGCTTGCATGCCACTTGAAAGCCCAAATAATGTAGTTTAGTAGTCCATAGAATCCGTAGTGGAGAATTAATGGTAAATTAACTATTGCAAACGTGGTGATAGGTATTAGGAGGGATGCTTCAACTATTTCCCAAATTTTTCTCCTAGAGTAGTGCATGTGTAACGCTATGGCGAGTATTATGAAGAAGCCGCTGTACTTTACTGAACCTGCTAGTCCCGCGAAAACCGCTGAAAGCCTGTGTTTACCGTAAACTGCTGCTGTAAAAGCAAGTGTTATGAAGAATGCTTGGTGAATATCTAGCATAGCAACTATTCTCATGCTTGAAACTAGTGGGTCCATGAATAAAATGGTTGATGCCAGAATTCCTGCTACTTCAGAATTAAAGATTTTTTTGGAAACAAAGTAGGCTAAAACTATCATTGCTGATGCTTCAATAATGCCCGGTATTCTCCAGTAAACAGGTTCGTCCTTAAATATGAGAATCGATAGTCCTATAATATATTTTCCTAGTGGCGGATGTTCCAGGTTAAGGTAGGTTTCTATTCCCGGATGTTCTTTAGGGTAAGGGTATGAGCCTATGTTTATTCCCAGAAATTTTCGGAAAATATTTCTGGCCGAAGAAACATACCATACTTCATCGCTAACGTATTCGTTGAAGCTTGAAGCCCATAGGTAGCCTAGGTATGCATGGATTATTGCTAACGTAACTGCGGCAATTAAGCCGGGTTTTTTAAGAGACCTTATAAGTAGGAATTTGGCGTCTTCAACGGAGAATTTTCTCAAGCATTCTTTAGCGTAGGTTAGTTGGTAAATAATTAAGGAGATAAGTGCAATATATAGTAGGTTATCGCAAACATTGCTTATTACGCATAAGTTTAAACTGTATAGGAAAGCCGATGAAAAAATGCATAAACCAGCAATAACTAATGGAACTACGCTGAATAGAGTGTTTTTTGAAACCCTAACCACTTAAACACCCTTCAATGTAGAAGGTTTTTCTTGGTGGACCGGCCGGGATTTGAACCCGGGACCTCTCGGGTGCGAGCCGAGCGCTCTGCCAGGCTGAGCTACCGGCCCTCTTTTCATGAGAAAGTAAGGTTGGGAGAAGTTAAAGTTTTTCTAAGGATTTTGCTTGTTTCATTTCCTCCTGAAAGCAGACTCCATGTTTTCTCTTGGGCGAAATTTAGCCTTAGAAGTTATAAGCATTTTGCAACATCATAATTATATTGCTCTCTCTGTGGAGGGGTTAAATTGTGAAGTATGGGGAGAAGCCTTTAGAGCTTTTGAGGGCTACTTATTTTCCTAACAGGAGATTAGCTGGGTTATTTATAAGATGTCTGAATGATCCTGAAGTCATGCATTCTCTTTCCAGGTTTCTTGTTGAACACAATTCTAAGCTTATATTTGTAAACATTGTTTCTAAAAATGATGAAGCTGAGTTAACTGCTTTCTTAGATGTTAGCGAGTCTCTTAAGTCTATTGATGAAATCGCTGAAGATTTAATGAATGCTAATAATGTTAGGGAGGTTAGGATAATAAAGCCTATACTTAACGGTCTCCTTGTAGACACTATTCACTTTCCAATACTTTTCATGGAGAGGAGGGCTTGGATTATTAGTGAAGCTCTTTCTAAAGGGTTGTTTAGGGATTTTAAAATGGAGTTTGGTGATGCTGGAAGGGTTTTTCTTTACCACTTAGGTGTTGATGTCGGTAAAAGCCTTTATGAAATCTATAGGAGGTTTGTGTCTTCTGAAGGGGAAATGTTTGAGCTTATTAAAGCTTTGTCTAAGGCTTCAGGTTGGGGGGTAATAGTTGAAATAAGGCGTTCGATTCTTGGAAAATACAGGATTAGGATGCATAACAATATTGAGTGTGAAGTTTGTAAGCCATCTAAGAGGCCTTGCGGGGATTTTTCGAGAGGCGTGTTTGCAGGGTTGTTTTCTAAAATTACGGGTAAAAGCATTGTTGTTGAGGAGGCTAAATGCACTGCTATGGGTAACCCTTACTGTGAATTCATAGTGAAGCCTCTTAAGCAATAATGTTTAGGCTTAAGTTAGGCGAAAGCTTAAAGAGAAGTGTGTTGATTAGCTAATATTGGCGTGGGCCCGTAGCTCAGCCTGGTTAGAGCGCCCGATATCCGCGGGAGCCGCTTCATTACTCCTTAATTTCCACTACTTTGCTATGCGCGTAACTGTTCTAGATAAAGTTTATAAGCGTTGAGTAGAAACTGTTTCTCGAACTGGCTCCCGCGGATAGGCGACGCTGATAACCGGGAGGTCGGGGGTTCGAATCCCCCCGGGCCCACCATTTGCCTTATTGCGCATTAATGTTACGCTTGCTACTGCACGCCTTCTACCGCACATTAAGATTAAACAGCAAGCTTTAAAATATACAGTATCCACCTAAAATAATGCTTACAGAGGAACCCCGCGGTCAAACCCGGCGGCGGCGTGGAGGCGACTGGGGCGTAAACGCCCCTGAATGAGCACTCCACCTCCGATCGCGGGGATATATCCTAACATTAGCTTCGAAATGGAGGCCTGAACCCCTCGGGGGAATTACCTCCGAGACGTTCAGGCCTGACAAGGGCTCTAGCTTCCTTCCCCGAAAGCCGCATATTGCCCGTTTCCCCTAAATTAGCCGCCTCGCCCCCGTCAGGCCCTTGCGGCCGAACTCCGGTTGATCCTGCCGGACCCGACCGCTATCGGGGTGGGACTAAGCCATGGGAGTCGTGCGCCCCGGGGTATGGCGGGGCGCGGCGGACGGCTCAGTAACACGTGGCTAACCTACCCTCGGGACGGGGATAACCCCTGGGAAACTGGGGCTAATCCCCGATAGGGGAGGCGGCCTGGAATGGTGCCTCCCCG
>Ga0190363_1000084_pt1 | contig 50723 bp, 60 predicted proteins | sample 48721867_MG_FD_161272 | JGI IMG/M metagenome (GOLD analysis project Ga0190363, IMG submission 161272) | Hydrothermal vent microbial mat bacterial communities from Southern Trench, Guaymas Basin, Mexico - 4872-18-6-7_MG | ecosystem: Environmental > Aquatic > Marine > Hydrothermal vents >...
TTCATAAATGAGCATAAGTGGAAGTTACGTGGAAAAGCTGTGGGCATTGTTGGCGTAGTATATAATCATGAAGCCCAAGATGTTGATGAGAAACTTACTGACATACAGCATGAATATTTAGACGTCATTATTTCTTCAGTTCACGTTCATTTAGATGAAAGAAGATGTATGCTCGCAATAATAGTTAGAGGAAGCACTAAGAAAATTAGGGAGTTATTAAATGAAATGATAAGAATAAGCGGTATTTTAACAGTTAGGCAAATGCTATTAGCAGCTGAATGAAGCAGCTATTTTCCAATAATTTTAATTAGCAGCAATGCTGAAAGAACCTCCATTACTAAAACGTAGCAGGGTACCATGTACTTGTAGAACTGATAGAGAAAACCTAGTACTATATTCCCTATCATCCACGAAGAACCCATGGTAAGGCCGAAAATACCGTATGCGTAAGCTCTACGTTCCGCTTTTACTAAATCAGCTATAGCTGCTCTCATAACAGTTTCATACATACCCATAACGATACCCCATATGCTAACTAGCAAGGTTACAATGTAGGTGTTGGTAAATAGAAGCAACGATGTTGAAGCAAAAACTAATATAGGCGATGCTGCAAGCGCCTTTAAACCTACTTTGTCGTAAATGTAACCTATTGGAAATGCTATGATAGCGTCAACTAACATAGCTAAAGTGTAAAATAATGGTATAGCATAGTCCCCTAACTCCACTGAGACTTTTAGGTGATAAGAAATTAAAGCCCAGTGTACAAAACCTAGTGTTAGAGAAGCCATTGATGCTAGGTATAAGAGAAACTTCTTTGAAATATGCTTCTTAGATACTTCAGGCGCTGAAACAGATTTTATCTTTGGATAAATTATTGAAGCGGTTATGACAAACATTAATGCTATAAAAGCGGGTATTGCTAAGTAGAGTAACGTAAGTCTGTAGTTCCCGTAAGATACTGCAAGAGACCACGCGACAAATGCTGGACCGGCAACAGCACCTATTTGGTCAAGAACTTCATGTATTCCAAAACCCTTACCTTTACCTATAGGCTCAGTTAATTCAGCTACTATAACATCCCTTGCCGGAGCTCTTAACCCTTTACCTGCTCGCTCAAGTAGTACTAGGATAAGTGCTAATTGCCATGTTCCAGCGAAGGAAAGTAAGGGAACAGCAACTAAATTAACAAAATAACCCGCTATGACAAGGCCCCAGTAAATTTTACTTGAGCGGAAATGTCCTGCAATAAGTCCTCCGAGACCTCTCATAATGTAGTTTACGAGTTCCCCTATTCCGATAAAACCTACTATGAAAGCTGTTGCACCTAATATGTTAAAGTATGCTCCAAGTACTGAACGTGCTCCTTCATATGTTACATCTGCGAAAAGCGAAACGAAGCTTAAAAGAAAAAATGTTATAAAAACTTTTTTACTTAACCCCTTAAATTCCTCTTTCCTTCTCATTTTCAAAATCTCTTAACTAATGGCTCAGACAATTCCCTTATTTTCAATTCCCAATTTTTAGCTTTAACTATAGCTGATGCTACTAGCACGCCTTGAGTACCAAGCTCTATAGCTTTAGCTACATCATCTCCTGTTGTAATACCTGCCCCAGTTAGAATAGGTGTTTCTTCATCAATCCTCCTAATCTTTGAAACAGTGTTTGTAACTACTTCAGGCTTAGCTTTTGAAACAGATATTCCCGTACCTATAAGTTCTGGAGGCTCTATAGCTACAGCTGTTGGCTTTAAAGCCGCTACTGCTGCGCTTGTTTCAGGGGTGTCCGCGCACGATATAACATCTAACCCTACTTCTTTAGCTCTAACTATTGCTTCATGAAGAACATCGAGTCTAACCCTATTTTCTGAATGATTTAGTAAAGTACCTTTAGCACCAGCTTCTTTAACAGCTTCTGGAAGCACATGTCCTGTATGAGCACCTGGTTTTATAGGGTCTATGTGTTGAACGTACACAGGAATTTCTACGTTTTCAGCAATAAGCCTTAAATCAGCTAATTGAACAGCAATTACTATTTCAACACCTAATTCCTTAGAAACTTTCTCAGCAACCTTAGCTAGTTCAAGAGCTTTTTTCCCCGTAGCTTGCAAATATGTTTTAAAGTTAATTACAAGAACAGGTGTTCTAATCATGTAAAACACATCCAATTCTGAACATTTTTAGCTAAATAAAAAAATTGTTTTTGTTTTATGGTTTATTCATAAATTACTCATGCTTAGATTCGCTACTTGGTCTTTTCTTATATCTTTCAACTTCCCTCATTGCTTGCACGTCAACTACAAATCTATCCTTAAGTTTCTCTAGAACATGGGGTAATGTCGTATATTCCATTTCTTCAGGTCCTAATCTATGAGGCATGAATGGACCATGTCTTCTTATGTATTCTGCTATATTCTGTGCTAATCTTCTTGTTTCATCAAATGCTGGGTCATCAAACAAGTCCGCTGGTCCAATAAGTTTACCGTTCTTTATCTGCCATCCTAAAGCAATAATTCTAGGAGGCCCATCAAATCTTGTACACTGAGCATATCTTTGCGGTACTGGCATTAATGGTCCGAAATGACTTCCCCTCATCCATCCAGCAACCATATGCGGGAAAGCAAATGCTTCTAAAACTTCACCTACAGCTGGTAACCCATGTTGTGCTCTAACTATAGCTACAGGGTCGTCTTTTCCCACATACTTTCCTGCTATTAAATTAAGTCTTTCACTACTAACTACCGCAGCTATCATGTCATCGTTTTTTCTGTAAACTCTCTTAATAACATATCTTCCAGGAGTCCCTATTAAGGCGAGAATGTCATACATTTCCTCAGGCGATTTAAGTAAAACTTTCTTTCCCTCATAAACGTCTAGTATTTCAAATTTAAATCCAATATGCATTCTAGGGTCTATTACAAGACCCGCTGTATTGAATGGGTCAGCAAATATTCTAAAGAGCGGTAGATTAAATGCTCCAGGCTCGGTCTTATCGGCGTGAAATGTAATTACTGGTTCTGCAGGTCTTTCCTCAAATTCCATTTCCGCAATTCCAGGCCCTAATCCTCTAATATTACCTGAGAAAGCTTCTGAAAGCAGGTCTTGGCCAGCAGCATATAATCCTAGATCCTTAGCTACTTTTGCAGCTGCCTTAAATGCCTCCCATGCTAAACCATGAACATCAGGGTTATCAACACCTTTTCTATGAGCCATAATTAATTGTATATCGTCTCCAACATGTGTAACATAAAAGTCTGTTATTATCCCCTTGCTTTTCGCTTCGGCAAGAACCTTTGTTGCAGCAGCTAAAGTATCTGGATGTGTTATGTGATGTCCTGCTAAAGAACCTACGTCTGCTTTAATAATGCTTAAAGTTATTAGTTCTCCCATTTAGAGCACCTAGCTTAAACTACTATTACGTTCAGAACAGACTCAAAGTACTGTACCTAATAAAGTTATTCCACATAGTAGTATTCCCCAATGCTTTTTTGAAGTCTGTCAAGATAGCTTCCCTCTTTATTAACACGCGGCCTCCTTGTTTTAGAATCTCTTCGGAAAGTTATACCGACGTCTTTAAGGAAATCGTTAATACCTGTTCTTAAATCCCTTGGGGCTTTAGCGAAGCCTTGAACACCAGGTTTTCCCTTAAAAACCATTAGTGAATCAGCTATGTAGTCTTGAACTATTATGTCGTGTTCAACTATAAAGCAGGCTGCTTCTCTCTGCTCAATAACTGATTTTACAGCTTTAGCTACTGCTAATCTCTCTTCTACATCAAGGTAGGCTGAGGGCTCGTCTAGAAGATAAATTCGTGCCTCCTTCAGGAGTGATGCTGCAATAGCTACTTTCTGAAGTTCTCCTCCACTTAATTCTCCAACGTATCTATCATAAAGCCTATCAATTTTAAGCTTAAGAATAATATCTTTCTTAAACCACTCAGGAATTGACCCCTTTGATGATTCTTTAAGAACATCCCATACTGTTAAATGCTCTTTTCCAGAGTAATATGTTGAAACGTATTGGGGTTTATAACTTATACTGGTTTCAATGTAGGAGAATACGACTCCTTCCTTAGGCTCTATTTCGCCTGCAAGAACCCTTACAAAAGTAGTCTTACCTATACCATTAGGACCTAGAATCCCAATAATTTCACCTTTATGTATAGATCCTTCATTAACATTTAATGTGAACCCGTTAAGCTTAATTGTTAAATTTGTCCATTTCAGAATTTCCTGTTCAGAAACCCATTGGATACGGGGTGGTTTGACATGGAATCTTATGGGTTCTTCTCTTATTCTCATGTTTTCGTCAGGTAAGTATCCATCCAAAAAGTAGTTTATACCCGACTTTACACCGTGAGGATGTGAAACTATACCGTAAGTTCCCGGTTCACCATATATTACATGTACTAAATCTGAAAGAAAATCTAGAATTGCTAAATCATGTTCAACAAGTAGCACCATTTTATTCTCCTTAAGCGTATACTTCCTAATTACCTTGGCTACTCTTATTCTTTCATAAACATCTAAATAGCTGCATGGCTCATCAAATAAGTATACGTCCACGTCTTTAGCTAATGATGCTGCAATAAGGAAGCGTTGAAGTTCCCCTCCGCTTAAAAACTTTATTTCCCGATGCCAAACACTTCTTAACCCTAGATCATCCCTTAGGTCCTGAATAATTCCTCTTTCATCAATTTTCTTTAGAACTCTATGAACTGTTCCTTTAAGGAATTTCGGCACTACATCTACGTACTGAATCTTATGAATAACCCTTACTTTACCATCTACAATCTTCTTAAAGTATGTTTGAAGCTCAGAGCCTCTAAAATACTTTATAATTTCATCCCATTCGGGAGGTTTCTCAAAATCCCCTAGATTTGGCCTAAGTTTTCCAGAAAGTATTTTTAAAGAAGTAGTTTTTCCCGTAGCATTTTTACCTATTATTCCCACTACCTTACCGGGTTTAGGTATAGGTAACCTATATAGTTTGAAAGCGTTCGGGCCGTACCTATGTACCACGTTCTTTTCAAGTTCCTCCGGTAGATTAACTATAGTGATAGCTTTAAAAGGACATTTTCTTACACAAATGCCGCATCCTATACATATTTCCTCATATATTACAGGTTTCTTTTTACCTTCAGGTATTTCTATAGCTTTAACCCCTGTTCTATTTAAAGGGCAAAACCTTATGCATTCAACACTACACTTATGTGGTTGACAAGAATCTCTGTCGATTGTAGCTATCCTTACCATGCTTTACTCACCGATAGTTTCACTCTATAATACTTATATACTTGGATAAAACTTGAGTATACATTCAGAGAGTACTTCGATGATGAATGGTGACGGCTAAGAAACTAGTTAGTTGATGGTTGAAACACGCTTAGGAATCTGAGAATTTTAAAATTATCTATGAGCTTTCCTCGCTTCCTTCTTCTTCACTGAAAGTTTCAAGAAAAACTTCATAGTATTCTTGAAGTATTTCACGTTCTTCCTCTCTCCTAAGAGGTTTACCTGCTCCTTCTGAAACCCTGGACGTAATAACTCTTTTATTTTCCTCAATAGAATGTGTGAGCTTATAGTCTACGCTTGTTTTAACCTCTTCTTCGTAACCACATACTCTACATTTAAGTATTGTCTTTTCATTTCTCCTTATTGGAACCATTAAGTTACCGCATTTTGGACAGAACTTCATTTCTCATCTACCATACTTTTAATAATTTTACCACTCCTCCCATTCTTCCTCCTCTTCCTCTATTTCCCACTCTTCTTCTTCCCACCACTCCTCTTCCTCAAAGAGCATCGGTAAAGTGCACCCCCTACCGACGGTACACCTTTAGTGTTATGGTTAAATGTTAGTATTTAAACGTATCGTGAAATACACTACCAATCCGTAAGTTATAAGTCTTTCACATTTTCATATACGTAAGAGCTGCAAGCATGAATATGTTCTTTTCTAAACGTTCGTGAGCGCTCTTACCTAGCGTGGCATTGAGCATTTTTTCGCTTACACTTTTGCATAACAAACATTCTTTATTAACAAATTTTAACTGTTCCTCCTTAATGAATGAAATATCATTCATTAAACTCTCTGCTACCCTACCCAAACAGTTCATATTAACACCTACTCCTACAAGCACGAGCACCACTAATTCCCCTTTTTCAGGGCTAAGCTTAGATATTGCTTCCCCTATTTGTCTTGTACCTGCTAATGGAAGTAGAAGTTCTACGTGTAGGTTTCTAGAGATAGATTGCTTCTGAAGAAACTTTTCAGTAGCAATAATTATTGAGTGAAGCAAATGATTCAGCGAATATATTTCTTTGAACTTAATTATTTGAAACCATAAATTTTTCCTTACCTGACCAATCATTTTCAAAGCTTTTTCTAAATTACCTACTCTACCAAAGGCTAGATATACTGTTACTTCTTTATTAAGCACTTTAAAAGTGAATATCATTATTAGGAAACCTTCCTTATGAATTTAAGAGCATAAAGCACAAGCTCACGGTTTAAGCCTGTTTTTTCAGAAATGTACTGTGCTACCTCATCTAGACTATATTTGTTTAAGTCAATTTCTAAGGTGTTAACTAATTCTTCAACAGTTTCCCTAAGTTCCCATGGAAAAATAACCCATGCATCACTCCTTAAAGCGTAGTAGTCAGGTATAACTATGGACCATGGTTTAACAACTAATGCCGCTGTTTTAATTTGAGATGGCCCATAAAGTTTCAATGTTTCTACAGCAACCGAGAGGCTTTTACCCGTATCAACAACATCGTCTATTATTAATACTTTCCTATCCCTCACACTCACTATGAGGGGTTGTGTGAGAATTGGCCGTTCCCTTGCTTCACCTATTCCCTTATAGAACTTTATTTCTATTGCCGCTAAGCCGTTTACTTTAAGCATGTCAAGAACTATTCGTGCAGGAACCCATCCTCCTCTCATAACTGCGACTATTACATCAGGCACATAGTTTTCGCTAATCATTCTTTCACATAATTTATGCGATAGCCTTTCAACATCCTCCCATGTAAGATTTAGAAATTTATGTTTAATTTCCCTCCTTAAATATAACAATTTAAAACACCCTTTCTTGGCTTAACAATAGTTTATTCTAAATATAGTTATTTCAACCTTATTTTCTCTTATGCTCAAGGATTTTACAAGATCTACATCAACATTATTTACAAAGAACTTATCTGCACACTTCACATTGCTTATGTGTTTTTTAACAATGTTGATAAGCTCATTAACTTGTAATGGCGGTTTCCTAGCTACATTAATCTCGGTTTTCCTGATTTCCTTTGGACTAATTATTTTCACTATAATTCTCATCAATTTTAAGATGACTCTTCTTCAACTTGTTTTTCCACTTTTCTCCTTATTTTAACAAGATGTGTTAAGTAGCCAGCTATTTGGTTTCTAAGTTTCTTCGAAGGAACGCTAACTACTTCTGAAACTAATTTTTTATTTTCCTCAAAACTTAACGATACTCTATCGGGAAACATTTCAAGTATTTTTCGAGCAGTCCTCTTCACAATGATTGTCCGTACCTTCCCCATAGCTTGTAAACCCCTTACTTACTGTTGATAGGATATAGTATTTGCTTATTAACCTTACTATTATAACTCAAGAGCTCAAAGAGTAATTTGCATTTAAAACCGTACCTTAATCCGAAACATATATATAGAAGCTCTGACTCCATGAAATGCGGGACTCTTAACCCATTAGTGTCATGCGTTAAGGAACAAGGTTTGTGGTGAAAGTTATGGCAATTCAACAACCCGTTGGAATACCTGTCTTAATACTTAAAGAGGGTACTCAGAGAACAACAGGTAGGGATGCTTTAAGAGCAAACATAATGGCTGTAAGAGCTATTTCGGAAACTCTCAGAACAACTCTTGGACCACGTGGAATGGACAAAATGCTTGTCGATGCTTTAGGCGACGTAACAATAACTAATGATGGAGCAACAATTCTTGACAAACTCGATGTACAGCATCCGGCAGCTAAAATGCTTGTTCAAATAGCTAAAGCACAGGATGACGAAGTAGGAGATGGAACAAAAACAAGCGTTATTTTAGCTGGCGAACTACTTAAACATGCTGAAGAATTGTTAGAGAAAAATGTGCATCCAACAGTTATAATTTCAGGTTATAGGAAGGCACTCCAGAAAACCATTGAGTTCATAAACGAAGTAGCTAAACCCATAGACATAAGCGATGAAGAAATACTAAAGAATATTGCTAAAACAGCGTTAACAAGTAAAGCAGTGCATGGAGCAAGAGAGCACTTAGCAAAATTAGCTGTAAAAGCAGTAAAGCAAGTTGCTGAAAAGAGAGGAGACAAGTGGTACGTGGACATAGACAACATACAGATAATTAAGAAGCATGGAGGAAGCATTTTAGATACGAAACTAGTTTACGGAATAATAATCGATAAAGAAGTAGTTCACCCAGGAATGCCTAAGAGAGTTGAAAAAGCAAAAATAGCTCTTCTAAATGCGCCGCTAGAAATAGAGAAAACAGAAATAGATGCTGAAATAAGAATTACTGATCCAACTAAAATGAGAGCCTTCTTAGAGGAGGAAGAAAGAATACTTAAGGAAATGGTTGATAAAATAGCTACAACAGGAGCAAACGTTGTATTTACCCAAAAAGGCATTGACGAAGTAGCTCAGCACTTCCTTGCTAAGAAGGGTATTTTGGCTGTTAGGAGAGTTAAGAGAAGCGACATGGAAAAACTAGAAAGAGCAACAGGAGGAAGAATAGTTTCAAACATTGAGGAATTAAGTAAAAAGGACCTTGGAGAAGCAGAGCTTGTTGAAGAAAGAAGAGTTGGAGAAGATAAAATGGTGTTTATTGAAGAATGCAAGAATCCTAAGGCAGTCAGCATATTAGTTAGAGCTGGACTTGAAAGAATGGTTGATGAAACCGAAAGAGCTCTTAGAGACGCATTAAGTGCGGTTGCAGACGTTATTAAGGATGGAAGAATAGTTCCAGGTGGAGGAGCTATAGAAATAGAGCTCGCAAAGAAATTGGAGGATTACGCTAAAAGCGTGGGAGGTAAGGAGCAATTAGCCATAGAAGCATTTGCTAAAGCGTTACAGTCCATACCTAGAGCTTTAGCCGAAAATGCAGGCTTGGATCCTGTTACAGTAGTTGTAGACTTAATGGCGCTCCACGAGAAACCTGAAGGATTAGGTTATGGAATAAATGTTTTCACAGGAAAACCTGAAAACATGTTCGAACTAGGAGTAATAGAGCCTGCATCAGTGAAAGCTAACGCTATAAAAGCAGCCACAGAAGCTGCAACATTGATTCTTAGAATAGACGATATAATAGCTGCCTCAAAGCTTGAGAAAGAAGAGAAGAAGAAGGAAGAAAAGAAGGAAGAAGAGGAATAACATAAGTTTTTTCTAAACAAACACTACTTTACTATTTAGATGAAAACTTATGTTTAGCAAATGCTCCTTAGAAGGTAAGAGAATTATAATAATAGGTGGTGTTCCAGGCTCAGGTAAGACAACGGTTGCTAAAAAACTTTCAGAAAAATTAAAGGCAACGTACATTAACGTATCTGCTTATGCTATAGAAAACAATTTTCTCCTAGATTATGATAAGAAAAGGGAAACCTTTGTTATTGACGAAGAAAGATTGATTGAAAACCTCTTATCCCACATATGTTCACTAAAAAGCAACTATGTAGTTTTAGATACACATTATGGTGAAATATTTCCTAAAGACATTGTTTCAATATACTTCATTCTTAGAATAAATCCGATGAAGCTTTTTGAGAGATTACGTAACCGTGGCTGGAGCAGTGAAAAAATTAAGGAAAACGTTGCAGCAGAAATTCTTGGAACAATAACTGCTAATGCCATAAACGTATTTGGCAGAGAAAAAATATGTGAAGTCGATGTGACATCGCGCAGTTTAGATGAGATAGTTAATGAAATATTCGAGATAGTTATTGGAAAAAGAAAGTGTGAAAAAGAAAAACTTACTGACTGGACTCTTACCTTGGATTTTAGCCAGTTAGAACCTTTTCTAAGGTAGTTGCTTAATCTTTACCTTAATAGGGTAATTAGCGTAATTATCGTAAATAAGCACTTCACCTACACCAAGACTCACCAATAAATTCTGCACATTAACATTAGGCGGCATTATGCTGCAAACTTCCTTTATGTCTTTAAAGGATTTTAGTGTATGGAATATTTTCAAATTAGTGTTTCGCAATACATAATTAGGTACATCAACAATGCTTTGAGATATTGCAATAAGTCCTACACCATACTTTCTTATTTCGGAAAAGACTCTTTCCATAAGTTCATTTTCACTAGTTAAAATATTATGTGCCTCATCAATAACGACTATAAGCTTCAGTAAACTATACGCAGTACTTCTTAGCAAGGATGCTTTATCATAAATTTCCTTTATTAGAAATAGGGAGTAAAGTTTTTTTAACGTAAGATTGCTTATCCAGCTCAAGTCAACAATAAATATTTTTGCATCAAATGCTTGTGTACTGAAAATATAGTCTAAGTTGCTTATACCGCTAAAAACATGGTGTGCTGTTGAAAGAGTTAAAGGCCTGATCTTCCTGATAAGCGCGTATCTTGCTTCTCTTCCGGAGTAGCCTTCATTATCATAGAATTCTTTAAGTTTCTCGTAGAGTTTATCAAAACAGTCTATTTTATCTTTACCGCTATTTTTACTTCGCAGAAGAGTTTCATAAAGGAAGTATGCTTGAGGTGGTGTAAGCTGAAGTACATTTTCTAAAATGTCAATCAATGATTCAACATATTCACCGAAATCCTGTTTTTCACCTATTCTAAACGGGTTTATTCTCAGCGGATTTTCTTTGTTGAATAAGACAAGGTATTTTTTCTTAACATTTAATTTCTTAAATAACTCCCAATATTCTCCATGCCAGTCAAGTATTATTACCGATTTTCCCTTATCTAATACTTTTTTAGAAATTACAGCTGCAGTTGTAGTTTTACCTGAACCTGTTGCGCCAACGATTAACATGTGTCTTAGGAAATCACTTAGCTTTAAACAATAAAGGTCTTCGGAATTAGCTACTATGCCTAAGCATATACTTTCTAAAGTAGTTGTATTTTTACGTAGAAGGGTTCTTGAAGAAACTTCGCCACCAAAAACTACAATTTCATAATCTAAAGGCACTGTTAAGTACTTTAAAAACAGAGGGTTTTCATCAAGACTTCTTTTTTGCGGTGAAGAAAAACTGTTTGAAACTTCATTGCTTATTGACCACTTTTTACAGAATATGTTGAAATTTATTTTTATAAAATCATGAATGCTTTCATCGGAACCGAAAACTTTAAGCTTAGTTATTAAAGGCTTACTTGTCCCTTGACTTACAAAGGATAGTTCAAACTCTATGTTCTTACTATGTAAGAATCTTATGAAAGAACTTAACTCTACAAGAGCACCCTTTACTTCACTATCACTGGGTGACTCAATAATAGGTTTCAATATGAAAGTTTTTGAGAAAGCATTATCTTTAGCTCCGGTTTTCCAAATGAAATATTCCATAAATTTGTTAAGTTTGCCTCTAAAGAGACTTATTATTATAGCAGAGATTAGAAAAAAGAATGCAAGAACATAATTAATATCAGTGTTCTGAAGAATGCTAAGCAAATTTATACCTAATATTGAGTATAAGAGAAGAATAATACTTAAGATAATTAATGCGATTAATGCTAAGTGTTTTTCCACGGAGCTCCCTATATGTGAGTAAGAGCCTTTTAAAACTAACTTTACAGTTTATGGAGTTTAATATAATAATTCCTATCTAAGCTTACATTTTTAATAGGCTCCTTAGCTATTATTGTAACAACTAATCCACCTATAGACAATACATATTTCTCCTCCCCATTACTCTTAATTATTTTGAATAAGTAGGCTCTTCCGATAAAGTCGCTTTCACTTATTTTTCGTGGCTTACCATCAAATAGTTCAAAGGATACTTTATCGCCTTCATTTATGATTTTTAGTTTCTCATGAAGCTCTAATGTTATTTCATATTTCCTATTATTTGACAATATTTCGCAAAAGTATATTCCAGGTATTTTACCTAATTCTATGGAAGCAACTGTTCCTTTAATCGAAAGTAGTTTCTTAACCATTGTTTCGCACCAACATGTTTGTTGAAACCGCAACCCCCTTATATATCCTTACCCTTATCCATTTCTACGGGAGATAAGAATGAGTAGTACGGCGCAACGAAGATTCTTAATGGATCTAGCTGAGCTACTTGACAGGAAAGTTCTTGTAATAACAAGAGATGGGAAAACGTTTGAAGGAAAGCTCTCAGGCTTCGATCACCCATCATTAAATGTAAGCCTCATAGATGTTAGAGTAGGGGAAAACACCTATCCTAAAGTCATAGTGAAGGGTGATGTTATCGCAGAAATTATTGCTAAGGAGAAACCCCTATTCGATGCTAAGGAATTTGCAGAAATACTTAAAAGGTATTTCCCCAACCTCGTAAAGGTCCATGAAGAAGCAGGTATTGTTATGGTTGGCGATAGAATTAGAATATCTGAAAAAGGAGTTGAAGGAGTAGGACCCATAGCTGATAGAGTGAGAAAACTATTCAATGACTATATTGAGTCTAAAGAGAGTGAATTAGCGAAATGAAGCTTGGAGAAATAGAAATATTCGAAATAAAAGATAAAAGCCTTGCTGCACGAATAGGCGAATTAATAACCGCCCATGGCAAAATAACAACACCAACACTTTTTCCCGTAATAAACCCTCTTCACCAAGAAGTAAGTTTAGAGACTATTAGAAGTATAGGATTTGAAGCCATAATAACAAACGCATACATTCTTAAAAAACATAGAGAACAAGAAGTTTCTAAGGAAGGCATACATAAATACTTAAACTTCCATGGACCAATAATGACGGATTCTGGAGGATACCAAATTCTCGAATATGGCGATGTAGAAGCTAAACCCCATGAAATAGTTGAGTTTCAAGAGAAAATAGGCTCAGACATAGCAGTAATTTTAGATGTACCTACGGGAGGGCAAGCATCCTATGATGAAGCAAAATGGACTGTTGAGGAAACATTGAGAAGAGCACGTTTAAGCTTAAACTACGTTAGAGAGGAAAAAACAATATGGGTACTTCCTATTCAGGGAGGTAAATATCTGGATCTTCTAGAGTATAGTGCGAAGAAAGCGCTTGAAATGCCTCAATACAAAATGATAAGCATTGGTAGTCCAACACAGATTCTTGAAAAATACGAATACCAAACACTAGTTAAAATGATAGCTACAGTAAAGAATGTTATCCCGCCAAAATATCCCGTGCATCTTTTCGGGGCAGGTCATCCAATGTTTCTTCCATTTGCTGTAGCTTTAGGTATAGACACTTTCGATTCAGCATCCTATATATTGTATGCTAAGGATGAAAGAGTAATGCTTCCACATGGCACCTTAAGATTAAAGGAGATTAAGGAAATACCTTGCACATGCCCTATATGCAGTAAGTATACTGTCCAAGAACTACTTAGTTTAAGGAGAGATGAAAGAGTAAAATTACTAGCTACACATAATTTATACATTATTTGGCAGGAAATAAAGAGGATAAGAGAGGCAATAAGAGAGAATACTTTATGGGATCTACTTGAGGAAAGAAGTCATTCGCACCCTGCCCTTTTAAAAGCATTTAAAGAACTAGTAAAGCATATTGAATACATTGAAAAACACCATCCACTATCAAAACCTGAGATTTCAGGAATATTCCTGTACGATAAACTTTCACTGCATAGACCTGAAATTTTAAGACATAGAAAAAACGTGGTAAACAAGTATAAACCTCCAGCAGTTTTTAAAGTAGCATTAGTGCTGTTAGATATTGAGGCAAAGCCTATAACGCGCACAAACCTCTATAGGGAGATAAGGGAGAAAGTAAGCATTGAAGACGTTCATATCTTGGTGTTTATGCCCTATTTTGGCATCGTACCTGAGGAATTAGCAGAAACGTTTCCTTTATCGCAACATGAGAAAGATTATGATGAAGAGGTACTAGCTAACAGCTTACATGTAGTTTATAATTACCTTTTATCTCATAGAGACTCATATAGGAAAGTTGTTTTGGCTGCTAAACACTTTACTACTGAAGTAAAGAACTTAGCTGAAAAACTTAGTAACGAAGGGTTTGAAACGCATGTTCTACTTTATAGTGAGGAGAATGTTGAAGACTTAGTTAATGAAGTGCTTAAATTTTTGTAAGAAAGTTGAGGAGACAATATTGCTAGATCACATGTAATGCGAAACTCTTTCCTTAACTCTTCCCTCCAAGACCTTTTGGAATTCTTCAAATTTCTTCACTTTTTCCTCGATAACTCTGGCATCTTCATATAGTCTACTAACGCTCACGTTGAGATCTAGCATTTTATTTATCACGTTTACTGCAACAGCTGCTGCTGCGGGATCAGGCCTTAATATTTCAGCGTAGGGAAGTATCGTTATTGATGGGAACTCATGTATTTCAGAAAATGCGACAAGCAACGCCAAAGGACCAACAATCATTAGCTCCTTATTTAAGACGTTTCCTGGTAATTCATCTTTAAAAGTTGATGATGGAACACATTTAAATTCATCTTCCTCTCCAGCCTCCTTAGTACTTTTATCTAAGCCACCAATGAAAATTCCCTTAGAGATACTATGTTTTTTAGCCCATAAGATAAGTTTGTTAGCATATTCTACTCTCTCACTCATAAGTGGTTGGGCATTATTAAGTATTAAAATGAGTTTAGTGCCGTTCTTTACGTAATAATATATTTCATAAGGTAAAAGCACTTTATTGTCTTCGAAAAACACAGTATCCGCCATGTACTTACTTACAATATAGCCTATTCTTTTAGCATTTAACTCCTTAATTAAATGTTTAACAGCTATATAGCCTACAGCGCCTATTCCTTGGAAACCTGTGACTAATATAGCATTTGAGAAGTTTAAGCTTCCTTTAATTATAAACTCTAATTTCACATTTACTCACATCCTTTAGTGTTATAGTGTTTCCTAGCTTATGCTGTTTTCCTTCTAGCGTGTCTAACTCTTACAGCAATTCCCCTTTTAAAACTTAACATTTCACATGGGCTAAGTCTTGCTCTTCCAACAGCCAATAAGTTATCGTATCTATCAACAACTATTACTTCAGATCCCGCTCTCAAATTCAAATCAACTTCTACAACATGTTTTGCAAAAACATCTCTTCCTTCGCTAACGAACTCTACTACGTCGTCTCTTACAACAACTCTAAACATCGGTTTAGGAGAGTATTTCCTCAAAATTTCTCCTCCAAGCATATGTAGGGAAAAGAGAAAATCAGAAGGCCTAAGTGTTACAATAATTTTACCGTTAAGATAAATGTTTCTAATTCTCTTGGTAGTGGGTGAAATAGAAACTGTGATATTATCTGGTATTAGCTTCTCACCATAGGGATGGCCAAACTGATAATTCGCTATACCCCTTAACATTAAAACTTCTCTTCTAGTAGGTTTTCTAATAATCATGGCTTAAACCTACGTAAGTGTAAGGGGAAATACTATGAGATAGCGTTTATATTGATGTTGTAGGTGATTCACGTGTTCTCATAAGTTTTCTCATAACCTTCCCTATTGCTTTAAGAAAGTCTTTACGAGTAACTATAGTTCTATTCTCCCTAATAGCGTTCATGCCTGCTTCCATGCATATTGCCTTAATATCGGCTCCGGTAGCGCCCTTAGTTTTAAGCGCCATTTCCCACAAATCAACGTCACTAGCCAACTTCATTTTGCGTGAATGTATTTTGAATATTTCGTATCTACCTTTCTCATCAGGTAATGGAACCTCTATTAGTTTGTCGAATCTTCCTGGTCTTAGTAGTGCTGGGTCTAGTATGTCCGGCCTATTAGTTGCCGCTATGATTTTTACATTTCCTAAGGGGTCGAAACCATCTATTTCAGCAAGCAGCTGCATAAGAGCTCTTTGAACCTCTCTCTCACCACTAGTTCCAACATCAAGCCTTTTCGCGGCAATAGCATCTATTTCATCAATAAATATTATCGATGGCGCCTTCATCCTAGCATATCTAAATACTTCTCTTACTAAACGAGCTGACTCACCAATCCACTTACTTATAAGCTCAGATGCAACAAGCCTTATGAAAGTAGCGTTAGTATGGTGGGCAACTGCTTTAGCTAGTAATGTTTTACCGCATCCAGGAGGTCCGTAAAGTAAGACTCCTTTAGGAGGCTCTATTCCAACATCTCTGAATAAACCCGGTCTTAAAAGAGGCAGTTCTATTGCTTCACGTAATTCCCTTATTTGTTCGCTAAGCCCACCAATATCGTTATAAGTTGTTTCAGGTTTTTCAATAACTTCCATGCCCTTAATTAAAGGGTCTACGTGGGATGGAAGAACTTCAACTATAGCTGATCCTCTCTGATTTAGTGCTACAACAGCCCCCGGTACAAGCTTAGACCTATCTATTCCACCACCAATGTAAACGACTAGGTTAGGGCCAGTACTGCTTTTAACTATTGCCCTGTTTTCATCTAAAATTTCAAGTAACTGCCCCTCTATGAGAGGCGGTGCTAGAAGCTTTTCAAGCTCACTTTTGTAGTAATCCAATTCCCTCCTTAAACTATTCCTTTCTGATTCAAGCTCTCTAAGTCTTCTTTCGAGATGCTTAACGTATTCTATTAGCGCTTCAAAATCTTGGAATCCCTTATCACTAGCTATTGCCATAGCTGCTCTAAACCTCTCCGAAAATACTATCCAGTAAGCACATTAATAAGTTAATGTTGCCAGCGTCTTTTATAAATGTTTAGAGGTAATAAGAAGCATTAAATAGCCTAGTCTAACTTAAACTAGCTTAAGAGGTGAAGGGAAAGTAATGGTTGAATGTGAATTATGCGGAAGACAAATTGTTGGAAGAAGCTACAGAATAACTATTGAAGGTGCTGAACTCACAGTATGTAATTCATGCTACTTAAAAATGTTAAGCCGTAAAATGGGGGGAGCAACATATCCTTTAAAAACCACTCCGCAAATAAGGAAGCAAGCCATGGTAAGACCTAAATCAAAGATTCTTAGAAGAACACCAGCTTTTGATATGGAGTATGAGATAGTTGAGGATTACGCTTTAAAAATTAAGAAAGCTAGGGAAAGACTAGGATGGTCACTTAACATTTTAGCTCAGAAAGTTAGAGAAAAAGAATCTGTTCTAAGAAGAATAGAGCAGGGAAAACTCACTCCACCAATGGACTTAGCAAAAAAGTTAGAGAAAATCCTTGGAATAAAGCTACTTGAACCCACAATAGAAGAATATTCTCTTAAACGCGTAGGCAATAAAGATTTAACTTTAGGAGACATCGTAGTTATAAGGAAAAAGAAGGGAGAGAAGTGAAGAAAGCAATAATAGTCACCGTTAATGCTAAAGATAAGGGTAGATTAGAGGAGCTCATAGCTTTAGCAGAGACTCTAGGCTACACTATTGTTAAGGTTTTTTCTCAGCAAAGAAAAAGACCTGATCCGAGATTTCTTCTTGGCAAAGGAAAATTTAAGGAGCTAATAAATTATGTTAAAGGCTTACAAAGTGAAAGTAAAAGAGACAATATAACCATAATATTTGACGGGAATTTAAAACCTATTCAGTTCTTCAACATATATAGAGAGCTTAAAAACGTAAACATACTGGATAGAGTGCAGTTAATTTTAGAAATATTTGATGAACATGCTGGAACTCGTGAAGCAAAACTTCAAATAGAATTAGCTAGGCTTAAACATGTTAAACCCATCGTAAAAGAATGGATAAGACAAAGGAAAATAGGTGAGTTACCAGGATTTTTAGGTTCAGGAAAATACGATGTCGACGCATACTACTTAATGATAAAGCGTAGGATAACTAGGATAACTCAAGAACTTGAGAAACTAAGAAAACTTAGAGAAAAGTTAAGAAAAAGCCGCAGGAAAGCGGGCATAAACACTGTAGCAATAATAGGGTATACTTCAGCAGGTAAAACATCAATATTCAATGCATTAACAGGCGAGAGAAAGAAGGTAGGTGAAGAACCATTCACTACTCTTACAACAAAGCATAAAGCCGTAATACTGGAGGATAATTTGAAAGTTCTTTTAATGGATACTGTAGGTTTCATAGACTATATTCCGGTAGAAATAATTGAGGCCTTCTACTCGACTTTAGAAGAAATCGTAGAATCCTCCTTACTGCTACTAATAATTGATGTATCTGAGGAAATAAACGAAGTTAAGAGAAAAATCCGCGGTGTTTTCGAAACCCTAAGAAGAATAGGTGTTTCAGGGAAACCCATGATAGTTGTGTTTAATAAAATAGACTTAGTTGAAGAGGAGAAGAAAGTAGAGGAAAAAGTAAATTTACTTAAGAATGTTGTTTCTGAAAACTATGAAAACATAGTGACCTATATTAATGCTTCAGCAAAGAAGGGTTTTGGAATAAGCGAGATAACTAAGGAAATAGTTAAAGTTCTTAAGAAGGATATGGTAAAGGTATTTGTTAGTGTTCCTGAGAGTAAGTTAGGCGAAATATATTTGCCATTAAGAATAATAAGTAGAAGTAATGGTTTTTACAAATGCGAAGTATATACTTACAAAGACTACCTGCTAGCAACTCTTAAAACGTTAAAGAAAGTTAATGCACAATAATTTCTCGAAATTAAAGGGAGAAAGTGTTGGAAATTTACGTTTTAAGATTAGGACATAGGCCTGAAAGAGACAAGAGAATAACGACTCATGTAGGCCTTGTTGCAAGAGCCTTCGGAGCTTCAGGTTTCATATTAGCCGACATATGTGATGAAAAAGTTATTGGAAGCCTTCAAAAGGTTGTTAATAGCTGGGGAGGAAAGTTCACACTAATTCACTGCATAAACTCTAAGAAGTTCATTATTGATTGGAAGAGAAGGGGCGGAGAAGTAATACATTTAACAATGTATGGTTTGCCAGTAGACTATGTGATTCCTAAAATAAGGAATTCAAATAAAGATAAATTAATAATAGTTGGAGCGGAAAAAGTACCAATAGAGTATTACGAACTAGCAGATTACAATGTAGCAATAGGTCATCAGCCGCATTCAGAGGTCGCGGCGTTATCAATATTCCTTGACAGATTGTTTGAGGGAAAAGAGCTCTATAAAAGCTTCGTAAATGCGAAGATGAGAATTGAGCCTTGCGAAAAGGGCAAGAAGGTGGTTAGGAAAGTTGAGAAAGAGAAATGACATAGTGGAATTCGTTAAACTAATGCTTGGAGAGCAAGCAGCAAGAATATTTGAGGAACTTTATAAAATAGGTGACGAAGTTAATGATGAAGAAATAGCTAAAAGACTTGGCCTAAAACTTAACGAAGTCAGAAGGCAACTCTACCTTCTTTCAGAACAAGGACTAGTTTCATATAGGAGAACTAAAGGTAGGAACGGTGAATGGTATACTTACTATTGGAAAATAGAAAGAGATAGATTATTGGGAATTATTAAGTCACGGAAACTCATAACATTAAGTAAGCTAAAAGAGCGGTTGAAATATGAAGAAACAAATACGTTTTACATATGTCCAAATTGCGGAATACGCTTCACATTTGACGAAGCACTTGAAAACGGCTTCAGATGCCCACGCTGCGGAACATCTCTAGAGTTTTTCGATAATACTGAAATTATAGGGTTTTTACGTAGAAAAATAAGGGAGCTTGAAAAGATAGTGAGCAATGAGGAAAGAAAGAGAAAATGAGCGAATTTAATGTAGTTGATCTCTTCTGCGGCGCTGGAGGCTTCGCTAAAGGCTTTTATGATAAAGGTTTTAACATAGTTTTAGCCATAGATAATTTTAAACCTGCTTCAGAAACTTACAAAGCAAATTTCCCAGACACCATTGTTTTAACAGAGGATATAAGAGAGGTTTCATGCAAACTAATACGTAGGATTCTTGGGAAAATCCACATACACGTAATAATAGGGAGTCCGCCTTGTGAACCCTTTACTGCAGCAAATCCACGTAGAAAAGAAAAACCTTTAGATAGGCTATATGTAGACCCTGTAGGTAGGCTTACTCTTGAATTCATAAGGTTTATTAGATGTTTTAAACCCGAAGTTTTTGTTATGGAAAATGTTCCCCAAATTCTCGATGATGGGCTTAAACAAACTCTTTATAGGGAATTTAAAGCTGCAGGGTATGATAGAATATTTTTTAACATTTTAAGAGCAGAGGATTATGGCACTCCATCTCATAGGATAAGGGTTTTCATTTCAAATATTCCTATAAGACCTAAGAAATTGAGAAGAAAAATCGTTGTTGAAGAAGCACTCAAGAACTTACCGGAACCTGGTTCTCAAAACGTACCGAATCATGATCCAGTGCCATTGAGTCATAGGAAACTTAGGCGAATATCTAAAGTAAGATGGGGTCAAGCACTAATAAGATATGAAGGGTTTAAAGGAAAACTCTTACCTAATCTTATAAGGCTGCATCCGAAAAAGCTTGCACCAACAGTTTTAGGTTCATCTCGTTTTATACATCCATATGAAGATAGGTTTTTAACTGTTAGAGAGCAAGCTCGTTTAATGGGTTATCCGGACAACTTCATTTTCTTAGGTGGAAGAGATTCCCAATTTAATCAAGTTGGAGAATCAGTTCCAGTACCTTTATCTAAAGCGATAGCCTCCACTGTAATGAAGTATTTAGTGGAAAGGTGACGCATATGCTTTACATCATAATATATAATGTAAGTAGTGTTCAAAGAATAGTGGATATAGCACGCTTCATACTAACGTTTACTAAGAAAAATGAGGTACCAGTAGTTGTTTTTTCAAGAATTTCCGGAAGTGCAGCACAAACAGGTATAGCTGAAGTTAGTAAGTTAGCCTATAAGCTTGGCCGATCAATACTAATAACTGAAAACTTAGAAGACACGTTAGAAATAATTAAGCCTTCAAAAGCCTATATTCTTTCAACAAACGGGATAACCGTAGAGGAGGTAATTAAAGAATCTTTAGAGAAGGATATAGCAGTTATCCTTCCAGGTTCAGAATCGGCTTTTTCAAAATATGACTTATCGCTTGCAACGGAATTTAAAGTAGAGAATTTAAGCGAAGAAAACGGGATAGTTCCTTTAGTAGCAATAGCGCTTTACAAAATTATAAGTGAAATCAGATGTAAACAGAAAAGTATAAGCTAGTGCCTCATTTAAAAAGAAAACGGCTAATATTAGCGATGGGCCCGTCGTCTAGCCCGGTTAGGACGCCGCCCTCACGAGGCGGAGGTCGGGGGTTCAAATCCCCCCGGGCCCACCAAACTAGGTTTTCAAAATACTCTTTGGTACGCATTTAAATGTTAATACTATTGTAGCTTCTTTTTGAGGAAACAGTTTACCTATTGGTTTAGCTAGCATTTCCTCATCTATTTCTAATGTTTTACCATTTGCTGTTAAAAGAACACCATAGCAGCATTCTTCTAAGTCTAAAATCATTCTTATAGAGAAAACTTTTACTTTAGAATAAACGTAAATAATGAAGTCCTTACTTACCTTATTAAATGTCTGTATGTGTAGTTCTTTAATTACTTTGTTGAATAATTCTCTAAAACTGTTCTTTCTTGAAACATTCACCCTTATTTTACCACTACATGTTTTGTTAACGTAAAGTATTATGCGTGAAAGAACTAAAACATCCTTTAGCACCTTAGATAATTCATTAGATAGCTTATATTCAAGAGCTAATTTCTCTTTTAACTTTTCCTCAGCTCTTATCCTACTTAGGAATTCTTCAACGTACTTTTTAGTTTCATCCGGTGTAAGAACGTCTATGTTAAAACTGCTAAGCTTCTGAGCAAAGTTTAGTGTTTCCATGTCTTTTAGTAAATTTTCATATGATAGAACATATACGTCAATTATTAGGGGAAGGTATTTCCCTATGTTTTCGTAATTAAGGATGTTTTTGAAACTTACACCATTAACGCTTGCAAGCACTATTTTATTGTCTTTACTAATCCAGAACATGACCTTCTTATCGTCCTTAAGCGTAAGTTCTAATCTTAAAGCATATGATTTCTCATTTTTAGCTAACTCATTCAAGATTTCTGTAAATACTTTACTATAGTTTAAAGCGTTTTCTATGAAAACTGTTTTAACATGAGTGCCCGTAATAAAGCTTATAACGGACATTTCCCTTTTCCTAACGACCGAGACGTATTGCTATAATTTATATTGCTAATCTGGGTAAAAAAGATGCACTTTAATGTGGCTCCTTTAAAATGATGAGAAATAATTATTTATTAACATACTGAGTTGTTAAGTAAGATATAAGGTGTATCCAATGTATCCTTTGCCTGTTGAAAAAGCTGTGGGTAAAAAACTTGCTTACGACGTCTCCCTAATTACCGAGAATTTTAAAGAAGCTATTTTTAGGAGAGGCCACATTATAAAGCCAGAGGATGTCGACTTATTTAAGAAATCAGGTCACTACGTAGTTTTTGTTGAAGAAGAAGAAGCCAGTGGTAATGTTGTTCATGAGGAAGAAGCAGTTTACTTATTAGCTAAAGAACTTTCAGGACCAGGAACATATGTTATGAGGGTTGCTGAAGGTAAAGCCTTCATTAAAGCACAGTATAGTGGATTGTTTAAGGTAGTACCTGAAGCAATTTACGAAATAAACTATGAGGGAGTATTTGCAGTAATTTCCAAGAAAAATAATGCAGCAGCATTCAGAAACGACGTTTTAGCTGTTGTCGACTTAATACCGCTAACAATAGATGCAAGTATTTTAAAGAAACATTTAGAAATTGCAGCAAAAAATAAGCCTGTGTTTCAAGTTAAAAGATTTCTAAGGAAAAGTGTAGGCGTCATAGTTACTGGAACAGAAATTTATGAAGGACTCGTTGAAGATAAAGCTTCGGATAAGGTTGAAGAGAAAGTTAAAAAATGTGGAGGATATGTTGCGGAAAAAACCATTGTACCCGATGACGAAATAAAAATTAGAGACTCCATACGTGCTTTTGCTAAGAAATACGACATAGTTATTGTAACAGGAGGTATGAGTGTAGATCCCACAGATAAAACTCCAAAAGCAATAGCCTTAACTGGAGCAAAAATAGTTGCTTATGGTATTCCCGTAAAACCTACAACCATGAGCTTAATAGCGTATCTAAACGGAAAACCCATTATTGGTGTTTCATCAGGAATCATATTTTTCCATGAAGAAAACATATTGGACATCTTACTACCCAAAATAATGGTAGATGAAAAATGGACACGTGAAGAAATAGCTGCTCTAGGCCATGGAGGAATTATGAGATCCTTTCTGAAAAAGAAAAATAGGCCCCATTAAAAACTTATGTATAGAGAAAATGATGAACCAACACCTACCTGAATAAATGATGAATTCCCTGCTGACTGAAAAACAATATTCATGAACTACAAAAGCAGCATCACTTAGCAATGTAACACTTATTCTTCAAAATAATAAATAATTACCTTCGATGCTAGGAAAAATGGATAATTAAGGGAAACGAAAAAGCTATTCAATATAAATACAAGGTTATTTGAAAAGTTGTTTTAAATCGTTAAATGCTAGCATCGATACCGAAGAGCCTTTAAGCCGGTTTAAAAGCAAGTACCTACATTAGTAAAGAGAATAGAGAAAAGCGGTTTCCTTCAATGTTTAAATCAAGAAGAAAAGCCATAGAGTTACCTACAGCACTTATGTTAAGTCAGATATTTGTTGTAGGAAATGCAATTATCTCCGCATTTATACCTTTCATGAACTCTGAGATAGATAATGCCAAATCCTGCTTATTATTTAAATTATTTATTTAGAATATTTTCTTCGTAGAATTAGGTAGGGCGAGGATGTTATCTGAGAGCATTGGGGAATTTATTAGGCTGTTGCGAGAATATTTCTTAGTTTTCTTTGGTTCCAAATTAGTGTATGCTTCAATAGTTCTAATGATAATATCAGCTATTGTTTCAGCAGCTATTCTTCTTTCAGGTAATGAAAACTTAAAGAATGCTTTAGCTCTATCTAAAGATAATCCCTGGGGCATTGTTACGGCAAATTTTGTTCATGGAAGTTTTCAGCATTTACTTGAGAACATTTTTAGCTTTACCTCTTTAACATTCGCTATATTCTTGTTTTCATTAGTTCTTTATTCATCTAAAAAGCACATTGCGAGATCAACTAGCAATAATGTTAGAAAGCTATTTAAGATTTCTTATTACGTCTCATTAAAAACAAGTTTCTTCTATGGTTTAGCTTTTTTCCTAGGACTTTTTATTCCTGGAATTACGTCTTATGTGTATTGTTTACTTTATAATCCATTAATGCAAGCATTGGGCATATCTAGTGCTGATTACTCATTACTTGGCTTACTTGTCACCTACTCATTTTGCCTGGGAGCTAGGATAATAGCTGAAGATATGGTGAAGAAAAAATATTACCCTACGATTATGTACTTTACTTTTTTAGGAACATTCCTCTTTTATCAATTCTTTATCGAACCAGAAACATTAATAGGTTCTTGGAAAGAGAAAATCAACGTTGTTGGTCACATAGCAGGGTTAATCATAGGGTTTATTGTTGGCTTATTTAACATGTTCTACGCGTATGTTAAGCTCAAGAAGAATAGAAGTCTTAGCCATATTAATTCGATGCGAGGTGAAAACCATGGCTGTGGCTTATGTTACCACAGAACATAAAATAGCATGTGTTTCAAATGAAACCCCTAAATAGTTTGAAGGTGAAACACAACATGGTGTCAGAAACGGTCTTCTACAGGATAAGGAAAATTAACGGAAAATACTACCTTTACAAAGAATGGTACGATCCATCATCTGGTAAAAGAAGGTCAAAATCGTTAGGAAACTGCGAGGAATTAGAGAAGTTAGTTGTGGGACCGCCGCCGGGATTTGAACCCGGGACCTCCGGATCCACAGTCCGGCGCTCTCCCAGACTGAGCTACGGCGGCCGCTTCTGTTGGGTTCGTAGAAAATCTATTAAGTATGTGTTTTTAAAGTTTAGTATTTGACTATTTTCGGTAGGGTTTAAATGTTTTCCATAACTCTAAGGCTTCCCTTCTCTTAATTTCCCTCATGGCTCTCTCTAAGAATCTATAAACGGATGCATGTCTTTGTCCGCGTATAAGCATTGCAATAGCTTCTCTAGCTACACTTGCTCTCTCATAATCCCCTATTATTGCAACGTAAGTGTCGGAAATGGAAATGTAGGTATCTGTCATTTCCTCTATTATTCTTCTGGCTTTCCCATGTTCACCTATTAACCTAGCTTTAACTCTAGCTAGATGGTTAGGTTTATCACCTACATAGCTTTTCAAATCTATTACTATAAGTGTTTGGTCTTCACCTAAAACCTTAAAAGCTCTTTCAGGGCTAAAACCGTAAGCTATTGCTAATACGAAATCTCTTGCTTTAAGAACATTTATGGGGTTTACATCTGGTGCTTCAGGCTCTATTATTACTGTTCCATTTACGCTATCTACGGTTATTTTAGTTCTAGTTCTCTTCATAAGCTCCTTTTTAATTTCCCCCTCCTTACCTATAAGAACACCTACTCTATCCAATGGAACCTTAGTATATATTTTCGTAACACCAGGTTCTACTCCTCCCATTCTCCTACTCCCTCTTCGCCAGTAATTATTCTATACAATTCCTCAATAGTATGGGTTTCTATTTTCGCTTTCTCACTAAAGAACTTCACTATGTTTCTTATGTCCCTCAAGAGGAAATGTGTAGCTAATGGATGATCTAGTGTTACAGCTTGACTCACATCTATTATAACAGGTTCATCATGGAAAATCATTATATTGTATTCGCTTAAATCTGCATGCACAAGCCCTGCCTTCCTATACATGAGCCTCATGTACTCCACTACTTTCCCATATATTTCCTCATACTCTTCCCTAGTAAGTGGTATTTCTTTAAGTAGAGGTGCTCTAACACCGTTCTCCCCTATGAACTCCATAACTAAAATGTTTCTATATGCATAGTATGGTTTAGGTACCCGAACTCCAGCATTAAACATTCTTTTTAAATTCTTATACTCTTTCCGAACCCATTTTAAAATGAGCTTTCTTAAATCGGAAGAAACAGCTTCAAACCTGGGGTCACCAATAATGTATTGCTTAATACTCTTCCTAAATTCCGCAGTGAACGTTAAGTATATTTTTACTGCAACATCCCTTCCCGCTCTATCTTTAGCCCAGTAAACTCTTGCTTCCTTTCCAGCACTAACAACGCCATACATTTTGTCAATAAAGCCCTTTCTCATAACATGGTATAGAGCTAGAAGTGTAGGTACATTAAAAACTTCTTCAACTGTTTCGTAAAGGTCCTTATCCTTAATTCTTTTCTCTTTACGCTTAACTATAACTTAATCACCCTAGTTCTTCGCCGAGAAATTCGGCATGAATAACTCCTTTTGCGGCAAGCTTTCTAACTTCATCTTTAGAGTACCTATAAACGATGTCTCCTCTCTTATCCGGCTGAAAATCCCATATCGCAACTAATACGTAATCTCCTTCCCTAATCCACACTCTCTTCTTCATTCTACCCGGAATTCTGCAAAGCCTACTTTTCCCGTCAAAACACTTAACCATAGCTTTATCATGACCTAAAAGTTTCTCAACAACACCTATAATCTCTCCCTCACCGGGTACAGGAGGTTCCTTAGGTTTTTCCTCTCTAGCACGCTTCCTCCTAGGCACTCAACATCACCATTCTTAAGGTTTCTATGCTTTCCCTAGAACATAAGGTTTACCGTTAATTATAATAACTCTCAATTCATCGCCGGGTTTCACATTTTCAGGAATATAGCCTAAGGGAATTTCCTTTACCTCATAGTTTTCCAAGGAATCGACAACGTAAACTACTTTATCATCCCTACCTATTACAAGGTACCTCTTGTAAGCAGCATTGTCAGGTATGCCTGCTACCCTACCATTCCACAGAGTTTCTGCCGGAACAGTAATTTTCCTCTTAGAAATTTCATTTCTAAGAACAACCTTAAACCCGCTTATTTTCTCTATCCTATACATTTCGTTTCTAAATAGTACGACGTCGTTTTCCCTATACTTTGGAAGCCTAGCGACAATTATTAATTTTGAAGTCCGCTTCCCTTCCTTATTTCTTCTAACGTGCTCAAAACTTTCACTAATCACAGCTCCCGTTTCATTACGTATTTTTGAAGCTAAAATTCTAGCTGTAGTACTGTCAGAAACCTTAATATTTAATCCTTCTCTTAGCTCTTCAATATCGATTATGTTATGTGGATCTATTTCTCTAAGTATTCTCCCAATCTTTCTCATATCCACTTTATCTAAATGATTTCTTGCTGAACGCACTTGCACAATGGCTTTATATGTTTTTGAAACCCTCATTAAACAATTAGGACATAGAGTAAATAATATCTTAACATTCATAGGGTATTTTTGCTGAAAAACATTTCTTCCATCACTAATTTTTGCTGTAACATATGATGTAAATTGTGTTGAATGTATTTCTGACGGCAACTCTAGCTCATACGTTACATTAAGTTTCTTAGAGTCTTCAGAAGGTATTTTAAACTTTATTTTATCTTCAAGAATTTTATGTAAAACATCCTCCACAATATCCTCTATTCTGCCATGAAGCTTAAACCACTTGTTCTTCCACCTATATGAGAAGCAATTTTTACATATGTGGAGAGTTACTTCAGAAGGTACACTTAAGACTTCATGTTCTTCAAGATAGCATTGAATACATAAGTTACCTATAAACGCTACTTCTCCATTATCTGGTCTTCCACATTTAGCGCAAAACCTACTCATAGCTTACACTCTTCCCTTGCAGAAACATTAATGTATAGAAAACTGTACTTAACGGTTTCCCTTATGGAAAGATATTATAGAATCTTCACTATTTGTGCATGTAGGGTTTTACCTATTTTCAATACTGCATCCGGATGAACAAGCCCTCTCTTAATTGCTTCATTAACTATCCTTTTGCCTACAAGATTAGCTATTGTTGCATTACCTATAGCATTTAATGCTTCCTCTACTGTTACGAGAGAACCTTTGTAGAAACTTTCATAAACCTCTATTGAGATTTTCCCCTCACTAAAACGTTTACCTAAAACCTCCATGTCGCAAGCTGCAACAAGAACCTCTTTACCTACATAATGTATTTTTAAGTAAATGTTTTTTTCAGAAGTCATGGCTTAAACCGGTTCAACAGAAGTTTCAGCACCGCAAGCTTCGCATCTTAAAATCCATATTCTTCCTTGACGCTTTAACACGGTATCCCATGATCCACATGTAGGGCATACAACATATTTTTTAACGTAAATTTCTAATAGCCTATTAATAGTTGCTGCCGATACTCTACCATGAAGCACCAGAACACCGGATTGTTCATCAACCGCGCCTGCAACGCCAAGTTTTTTAAGTAGGAATTTAGAAAGATGCTTAGTGTTTCTTCTAAGAGTAGTGTAAATCTCTTTAAAATTCCTTATTGTAGTATAGGATCCAACAGTTACAGCCATGGCTTTAGGTAATGTGAAGCGTTGCGCTCTAGCTGTCTTCTTAGGCATTAAGCTAAATGCTCTTTCAAGCATCCACTCATAACTGTAATCTTTAATCGATGGCATAGTCAGGTTACACCTTTATATATAAGTTTACTACTAACCTCATTTCTAAGAGAACAAGTGGAGCTAAAAAAGTTTCGGGAAGGAAAATGAAAGTATACATGGAAAACTATGGTTGCCCTACGAATAAAGCTGATGGAGCGTACATGCTTAGCTTACTTTATAGGGTAGGGTTTAAAGCTGTAAGTAAACCTGAGGAAGCAGATGTAGTAATAATAAACACTTGTACTGTACGTAAGGATACTGAAAATAAAATGGTTAAGAGAATTAAGAAGCTTTACACAATAACTGAAGCCCGCAAAGCTAAACTCATCGTTACCGGGTGTTTACCTAAAGCACAACCATACTTTGTTTCATCAGTTGCTCCGAAAGCTAGCATGGTGTCTCCTCAAAATTTTGATAAAATAGTTGAAGCAGCTATGTCAAAAGCTAAAGTAGTTCTTCTCAAGGGTGAGAGAAGAACAGACATTGTACCAATGTACATTGACGGAGTCATAGCCGCTATTCCAATAGCTGAAGGATGCTTGGGCAACTGCAGTTATTGCATAGTTAAACTCGCTAGAGGTAACTTGAGAAGCTATCCTCCAAGACTAATTCTTGAAAAAGTTAAAGAAGCCCTATCTAAAGGTGTTGTAGAGATAGATTTAACAGCTCAAGATACTGCAGCATACGGACTAGACTTAGGGGTGAACTTAGCTGAACTTGTAAGCGGAATTGCTGAATTGGAAGGAGACTTCATGATTAGGATAGGTATGATGAACCCCAATTTAGCCTTGAAAATAATTGATGAACTAATAGAAGTATATAGGCATCCAAAAGTTTACAAGTTCCTTCACGTACCATTGCAAAGCGGAGATAATAGAGTACTTAGAATAATGAATAGACCATACACTGTTGAGGAATTTAAAGAACTAGTTAGTGAATTTAGAAGAAAAATACCTGAAATCAATATTACAACAGACATTATCGTAGGGCATCCAGGAGAAGACGATGAAGCTTTCGAAAACACATTAAAAATTATGGAGGAAATTGAATTTGACAGAATTCACCTTGCAATATATAGTTTAAGACCACATACTCTGTCAGCTTCAATGCCTCAAATACCCAGTGGTATTAGGAAAGCTAGAATGAGGAAAGCACTTGAAGTCATGGAGAAAATTGCGTTTAAAAAACACTCTAAATACGTAGGCAAAATAGTGAATGTTCTCATAACTGAGAAAGGAAAAAACAATACCCTAGTCGGCAGGACAATAAACTATTACCCAGTAGTTTTACCATACAATGGACTCACTAGAGGCATTTGGGTTAAAGCGGAAATAGTTTCAAACACATTTTATGATTTAAGAGGAAAAGTTGTCGAACTACTTGGGAAAAGAGCCCGTATGGAAACGAAACATAAACTATGTAAAGCTTCAATTACAGCATAAAACATATTTCCTAAGCCTCACCCATCTTATACTAAAAGCTTAGGAGCGGTATTATTAATGATTGCTGAGAAACTAAGTGAAATAATTAGTAAGGAAAGCGAATCTAAAAAGTACAGGGTGATGGCTGATATTTTAAGAGTTCTTAGTTTAACATTTGGTAAACTATGGTTATTTGAAATCGTAGGAGAAGTGAATGCACTAAGAAGAACACTTAACATAAGTGAAGAGGTTAGCTACAATGAATGCTTAGATGCAATTAGGGAATTAGCGAAAAACGAGCTCGTATCTTTTGAAGAAAAAATTAGAGGCACATTCACATCATCTCGAGGAGAACCTGACTTACTTATCGAATTAAGTAATAGAAGCGTAGCAACTACTTTACTTGCCATAGACGATAAAATACGTAAGTATCTTGAAATACGTAGGAAAATTTTTGAAAAACTAAAATAGTATTTTGAAGGGTTTAGGAGAATATGAAGAAAGCGTTTATCGCAATAAGCTTACTATACTTTTTAATGCTTGCTTCGATAATAGCTTATCTTCTAATTCAAAATAACACTTCAACATTAGTTAGGATACTGTTTTCAGATGAAATAAGGTATGCCATAGTACTGACTTTAATGACATCTATAGTTGCAACATTTTTATCCCTACTATTTTCCATACCTGTAGCATATTCTTTAGCTAATTATTCCTTTAAAGGAAAGAAAGCGGTAGAGCTTTTAACGGATATACCGCTTGCTTTACCACCCATTCTTTTAAGTTTCGCACTTCTCATAGTTTTAACGAAAAGCCCTTTAGCCATGTTTTTTAAGGAATTAGGTTTAGAAGTGATATTTACCCCTTATGGAATAATTGCTGCATTATTTTTCTACGTAACTCCTGAAGCTGTGAAAATACTTTATTCAACATTCTCCTCTATCGATAAGAGATATCGTATGGTTCTTAAAACGCTGGGTTATAGTGATTTCCAAAGCTTCCTTAAAGCAGATATTCCCCTTTCAATTAAAGGTATATTCTCTGCTTTCCTTGTTTCCTTAGCTAAATGTATAGGTGCTTTCGGTGCAATACTGCTTGTATCGGGGGCGATTAAGGGGAAAACTGAAACATTATCTATAGCTATTTTTCTTAGTTGGCAAGGAGGGGACATGGATACCGCAATAGCGGCTGCAACAATTCTCATACTTATTTCACTAGCAATATTCTATGTTTTCGAGAGGTTAAAGAAATGATAGGTATTTACAATTTAGAAGTTAGAAGAGGAAATTTTACTCTAGGAGTTAATGAACTGGATGTTGGAAGCAATAAGTACTTTGTAATTCTAGGTCCCTCGGGATCTGGAAAAACAACATTACTTAGCACTATAGCTGGTTTTGTAAAGCCTATTAAGGGGAAAATAATCATAGATGGCATTAATGTTGTGAATTATCCTCCTGAGAAAAGAAATGTAGCTTATGTTTTTCAAGACCCCCTATTACTGCCGCACTTAACAGCTTTAGAGAACATATTACTTGGATCCCACGGAAATAGAAAAATAGCTTTAAGCATCGCTAAGGAACTTGGTATTGGGGATCTACTTAGCAAGTACCCTTCACAGCTAAGTAGGGGGCAACAGCAAAAGGTTTCTCTAGCTAGAGCTTTAGCTTATAATCCTAAAGTAATTTTACTTGACGAACCCCTTAGCTCTCTCGATAGGGTGTCTAAAGAGGCTGTAATAGACACTTTACTTAAGCTTAAAGGTAAGAAAACAGTTATTCATGTTACACATGATTTGTCGGAGGCTTTTGCTTTAGCCGATGAGCTAGCCATAATATATAATGGAAGCATTTTAGCTAAAGGTTTACCAGATACGATCATGCTTAATCCTCTTAACGAGAAAGTAGCTAGGTTTCTCGGTTTAACAAACTTCTTCAAAGGATATGCTAAGATTGTAGGGGAGAATAAGTCAATAGTTAAAATAGGTGAGAATGTTGAATTACACGTATATGGTAGGTATAGTGGAAGAGTTTTCGTAACAGTGTCCCCTGGAGAAATATTCTTAGCTAAAGATTTGGATTCAGTTACTGCAGCAAATAAGTTTGAAGGAGTAATAGCTAAAATTGTTCCAAGAGATGTAGTCGATGAGGTTAAGGTTAAAGTTAATTCAGTGTTTTTTAGCGTTTACGTTTCTAAGAAAGCGGTAAGGGATTTAGGGTTAAAAATCGGTAGGAAAGTTGTTATTGCGTTTAAAAAATCAGCTATAACGGTAAATAAATTGTAATGGTGTTTAAAATGAAAATACTTGTTATAACGGATATTCACTATAGATGGAAGTATCTTAAAAAAGTTCTTAAAATGGAAGAATACGATGTAATAGTTGTTGCAGGGGATTTATCTCGTTGGGGAGATGTTAAGGAAGCATTTGATGTTCTGAAAACACTAACAAAGCATGCTACAACCTTTTTTGTCCCAGGAAATTGTGATAATCCATCGCTATTAAGGACAGAGAATGTTTATAATGCAATAAATCTCCATGGAAAAGTTATTGAACATAATGGTTTAGTGTTTGCTGGAATAGGGGGTTCAAATACAACACCATTCAATACACCAATAGAGTTCACTGAGGATAAGCTAGCTGAAATAATGGATCAAATGGAGAAGAACCTTCGCGGAAAAAACATAGATATTATGGTGAGCCATACACCACCATACGCTACGAAACTTGACATAGCATTTTCTGGAGAACATGTTGGAAGCATTAAAGTTAGGGAGTTTTTAGAAAAACACCAGCCACTAATATGTATTTGCGGGCACATACATGAATCACAAGGCATGGATAAATTAGGGAGAACAATAGCTATAAACCCGGGTCCTATAGCTGATGGAAAATATGCTATAGTAGAATTAGACGAGAGGAAAAAGAGAATCATAAAAGTGGAGATTAAAAAGATCCGGTGATTCAATGTTAACGTACTTGCTCATAGTAATTTTCGTCGAAAACCTAATGGTGGGCCCGCGGGGATTTGAACCCCGGACCACCGCCGCGTCAGGGCGGCGTCCTAACCGGGCTAGACGACGGGCCCTACTCTCTTATCCTTCTATAGTTTAGGGTGAGCGAGAGAATATAAATTTTAACTTATACGACTCTAGAAACTTATTCTCTAAAAACAAGGTACTCAAATACTTTAGATAAGCTTATAACTAACGTTATTGCCACTGCAATTCCAAAGAGTATAGCTAGCACTTCAGCTCCCCAAAAGTAAAGTAGAGGGGTTTATAAAGTGAAGAGACCCTACTGAAACTATCGGCTAACAAAACGGAAACATTTAAACCCTCACAGAATTAATACTGATTAGGCGGTGCCGGGGTAGCTCAGCTAGGTAGAGCGCCGGGCTGTTAACTGGCTGGTGGGAGGTTCGAGTCCTCCCCCCGCCGGGGAGAAACCCGGTGGTCGGAGGTTCGAGTCCTCCCCCCGGCGCCACCTTCAATAATAAAGCTAATGTTTCATTTCTCTATTAGCTTATGTCTCTTAAGCCTATTTTCCATCATACCTATTTCTTCTTGAGGAAAATACTGTAGTAGTTTCGCTACTTTTTTCCTATTTAACTTAAGATAGCCTTCTTTAACCAATTGGCTTATTCTATTTAAGTCTTGGTCGTCTATGTCCCTACCTATCCTTGACTTTAAAACAACATATGCTTCAAGTGTTAAGTGTTTCAGCTTATACTCTCCAACTCTAATGCTTCTTACCTCATTATTCACTATTTCCTGTGGTATGTAGAAGTCATGTATGTTCTCGTAGAAATCTATGAAGAACTCACCCATTTCCTTAGGTATAACGAGTCTAGGTGTTCCATAGTCAGTATATGCATAATCCCAGCCTGCCATTAAAGCTATGTTTTTAAAAACATCTTCTTCAAGAAATGGGCTTCTATTTGTAACGAAAAAATCTAGATCTTCACTATCCTTAAAGAAACCTCCGAGCTCTAAAGAAACAATAGTGCTTCCAACAACAACAGCTTCTATATCGTTATCTTTAAGTAAAGGGAGAAGTTCGCTAAGCACCTCTCGAAGTTCGTCAAATAAAGGCATTAACTAAACACCTAAATAATTACATTCTAAATTCCAAGGGGTAACATAATATGTTCAAGTATTTAGAGTTAACGCACTAAAACATAAGTTTACATAACATTTTTAACCGGAAACAAGAAAATCATAGAATGGAGCCGGGGTGCCCGAGCGGCCTAGGGGACGGGCTGCAGTGGAGTATTCCACAAATTCCGCCCACCGGTAGAAACCCGTTTTACCCGGGTTCAAATCCCGGCCCCGGCTCCATTAAAATACACTGTATCTTCTAAACTTTCTAAGAATTTTCTTTGCTGCGCTCCTACTTTTAACCCTAACAATAATGATGTCTCCTTGTTCTTCAATAATAAATCCTTTACTGTTGCTTAGCTTAACTATTTCTTCTCTAATATCGGACTTGAACACTAATACATAGTAACCTTCAGGATCAGGGGGGCCGATATCGCTCATAAGAGGTCACCCTTAAATAACTCGTGAAAACTTCATAATAACGCTTAGGTATTTCCGCAACCTTTATACGAACCCTTAATCCAACTACACTACTGAGGGCCCGTAGCTCAGCCAGGGAGAGCGGCGGGCTCCAGACCCGTTAAAGTACGGGTCTGCTGACCTTTAAGGGATGACTTAGGTCTGGAGCTGGGAGAGACCCGTAGGTCGGGGGTTCAAATCCCCCCGGGCCCACCACATATAAACATTAGAACTTGGGCTCCTAATGGAGTAAATACCTTACTTTTTCTGAAAATTCAAATAACAATATTGTTAGAGTCTTTGAAGTTAAAAATGTTTTAGAACTTCCTTGCCCCTCTCTTTTTCGGTCTAAGATTTCTACTCTTACATCTTCTACACTTAGCTGCTCCGGGAGGATTTCTTGCACCACACTTTCTACATATCCATACGTCTAAAAGTCTTGCCGCGGCTATCCTATATTTTACAGGATCTGTTATGGGCATTTAAGTGTTCCTCAGTATGTAGTTATTTAGTATTCTAGCCCATTATAGTTTGGGGCAGAGATTTAAGCTTTATGGTAACCGAAAGAGAGATATAGGAGGGTTAATAATTTCTTTGAAGAAACTTGAAACAGAATCTCAAAAGGAGTAAAAACGATGGCTAATAGTGAAGACAATTTTGAGGTGATGGCAACACGAAACTGCCGATGTGCACAGTATGTGTTAAGAGCGGAATACTGTGTCCGAGATGCCAGTCTCTTGTAGATCGCGGCGAATACGATGAAGTAGACATAAAAGTGCAGAAAACCTTACTTGAGATAGAAGAAAAAACACATTGGCCTCAACTAAAAGACCTAGTTTACCATAAAAGCTACAAAACAAATAATCTATATGTAATAGTTGTTTCCGGAAGCCAACTACCACCTTACTTCATAGCTAAATTAGCCAGAAAGTTAAGTGAAAAACTCGAAGGAAAAGTCAGAATAGTTGAGAAAACAAGTAGCCTAAAGAAAATGGCAGCACAACTTTTCATACCAGCTAATGTATTAGGAGTTAACATTCTATGGTTACCTGACGGATCATGGCAAAGCATCGTAAGAGTTTCAAGGAAGGACTCAAGACTATTACCGGCGAGAAAGGAACACCTTGAAGACGTACTTACTCAACTAAGTGGCATGGTGGTTAAGATAAGGTTTGAATGAAACCTTATTTAGAATAAATTAAATTAAACTACACATTCTTTCATCCAAAGTAGAGGGTAAACTATGGAAACTACTTACAAGAAATATTTCGCAAAAGACATAAAGCCTGAGCTTAACGGTAAAAAAGTTATTCTTGCAGGATGGGTTCACATAAAAAGAGACCTTGGAGGGAAAAAATTCCTGATTTTAAGGGATAAAACAGGAATAGTTCAGCTAATTTTTACTAAAGGAAAAACATCTGAAAACCTCATAAAAACATTCTATGAGCTTACAAGAGAGAGTGTAATAAAAGTTACTGGAGTAGTGAAGGCAACACCTAAAGCGCCAGGAGGAGCTGAAGTAGAACCCTTAGAAGTAGAAGTCTTAAACATAGCTAAAACCCCGCTTCCACTAGATGTGACAGGAAAAGTTCCAGCAGACTTAGACACTAGACTTAACAATAGAGTTCTTGATTTAAGAAGAAAAGAAAGCCAAGCAATATTTAAAATACAAGACACCGTACTTAAAGCAATAAGGGAAAAGCTGAGGGAACTAGGATTTATAGAAGTTATTACACCAAAAATTATAGCAACAGCAACGGAAGGCGGAGCCCAACTATTCCCCGTAATATACTTTGGTAAAGAAGCTTTCCTAGCCCAAAGCCCACAGCTATATAAGGAATTACTCGCAGGAGCCTTTGAGAGAGTTTTCGAAATAGCTCCAGCATTTAGAGCTGAAGAATCGGACACACCATATCACCTTTCAGAGTTCATTTCAGTAGATATTGAAGCAGCCTTCATGAACTACCATGATGTAATGAGGGTTTTAGAAGAAGTAATAGATCATGTACTATTTAAGGTTAGGAAAGAGAATTCAGAAGACTTAAAAATTTTAAAATATGAAGACAAATTCCCAAAAATTAAGAGACCCATAAAGAAGATAACGTATGATGATGCAGTAGATTTACTTCAAGAACACGGATACCCTATTAAGAGAGAAGAAGACTTAGACACACCAGCTCAAAGGAAACTTGGAGAAATTATTGGAGAAACATTCTACTTCATCATAGACTGGCCTACAGCCACTAGACCCTTCTACACTATGCCTAAAAAAGATAATCTAGAAAGAACAGAGTCATTCGACATAGTATATAGCTGGCTTGAAATAGCTTCTGGAAGCACTAGAGTCCATACAAGAGACTTGCTTGAAAAACAACTTAGAAGACAAGGACTTAATCCAGAAAATTTCGAATACTTCCTAAAATGGTTTGATTGGGGAATGCCTCCTCATGCGGGCTGGGGACTAGGTCTTGGAAGACTTATGCTCATACTTACAGGTGTAAGAAACATTCGAGAGGTAGTGCTATTTCCAAGGGATAAGAAAAGACTTACACCATAACTTCGCTAAGAAACATACTCGTTCTTCATGATTTCCCTTAGAAACACAGTAGCATACATTCCTTTTTCTAAACAGAAGTGAATGCGTAAATTACTTTCCGAGCAAACATAAGATAGACCATGCATTATCATAGGTGATTTCCTTAAACCACCTTTAATTCTCATATTTAATTCTTTAATTTTAAACATAGATAAGCTAATGTTTTCTTTATCAATAACCTCCCTAAGCATAGTGTGAGCTAATTGCTTACCTAATTTAGTAGCATATCCAACTAAAGGTAACAGAATATTCTCCTTACAGCGCAGCTTCCTCTTTTGAACTATTTTCTCATAGTATCCCTTAGAAAACACTGTGTCTCCTTCAATAGCAACATTGGGAGGTATGTCGTTTTCAAGTCTCTTACTAACGTACTCGTTAAAGATATAGGCTTGGTATGCTTCTACATAAATTTTCAGAATTCGCTTAGGTAAGGCATGAAGAGCTTCAAGATAGCTTCTCCCTTTAAGCAGTTCTTTAAGAACAATTCTTTCATAAACGAATTTTCTTGGAAAAAGCTCTAAAGCCTCCTTAGGGTTAAGGGTTTTTTCGAAAACTTTTCTTGCTTCATAGACTTGGGGGGCCTCCTTAGGGTGAGGGTTTCCTACAAGCTCAAGAACAGCTCCAAACCAGTCTCTCTTAACTATTTTCTCCCCTATCTTATGAGTATTTGGCCTAATAGTTCCAAACCTCTGATGGCCGAAATAAGGATACAGTCCTCCCATAGAGGAAATTTCATGTAAAACACTTTCTAAAGCATTATAGCATTTCTCTTCCTTAACATCCCTTATTACTAAGTAGAAGCTATTTCCCCAATTTTCACCTAAACTTATATGGTGGTCATGACATCTATAGAAAAATAATTTAACATTATTGTTTAAAGCAATAATGCATGGAAGTTTTTCCCTGTAGCTTCTGAAGCTTATAAATTGATAGGTTACAGCATTAGCGTCCTTAAGTCCTGCATACCCTATTTTCCCTTTAGCACCTACTTTTCTCTTGACTATTTCTAAAGCTTCGAAAGTATCTAATCCTTTCTTCTCAAGAATATAGACGAAGTATTTATTACAGCATACATAATTATTAGTGCATCTATGTATTGAAGAAGCTTCAACACCCCATAGGATTTCTTTAACAAGAAAGTCTTTATACTTTAGCCTAACTCTACCTCCTATACCGTTAGTGAATGTTTGGTAGAAACGCATACCCATGCTTTTCTCGATAGGAGGCGGTGTTGGCATAGCTTACATCGCCTAAAGTAGCTTCAAATTACCGGTGATTTCATCTATTTTAGATAATTCATCCGGACCTATGCCGATACATGTTATAGTTCCCGGCTCAAGCTGTGTTAAACCAGCATTCCTTATAATTACAGCGATTAAGCCCTTCTTTACAGCCTTCTCATAAACTTTAATTAGTTCTTCCAAACTTGAAACCTTTACTACAACCTTTTTCTGACCTTTTTTAAGCCATTCCTTGGCCATTTCAGGTTTGCTTCTAAGTGTTTTTACGAAACTTTCAACAGAAGCATGTGCTACCTGAGTAGCTAGTTTTCCTTTACCCATTTTCAAATCTGATCTAACAACAATTACCTGTTTTAGCTCCTCACATGTCATTGACAGCTCCCTTAACTAGATTGTTCTAGTAAGTTCACTATTTATTTCCTTAGCTAAACGTCAAGCTTAAATAATACAGGTGGATTTAAGCACATTAGCGTATACTGTGGGATATGCCTTGGCGTTTAATGCAAGGTTAAAAATAAGTGCTGTAGGGATAGCTACACCTATATGTACTAGTTGTAAAAGGCCAATACCTCCAACAGAGAAAGCAATAAAATTTACATGTCCAAATTGTGGAAAGGTAACCATTTGGAGATGCTATAGGTGTAGGAAACTTTCGGTACCATATAAATGTGTTAACTGCGGATTCGAGGGACCTTAGAATAGGTGGTTTAGGTATGGCAAAAATAGCCGTCATTATGAAAATATTTCCTAAAGACATCGAAGTAAACCTTGATGAATTAATCAATAAAATAAAGGCTAATCTCCCGGAAATATACGAGCTAAAGGATTATAGAAAGGAACCAATAGCCTTCGGACTTCAAGCACTTATAGTAAGCATAGTTATGCCTGAGAACATTGAGGGAGGAACGGAAGAGTTGGAAAAAACCATTACAAACATTCCTGAAGTTGGAGAAGTAAGTGTAGAATACGTAAGTAGAATATCCTAAAACATTCTTAAGATGAAGAAAACATCCTATAAACACTTTTTAGACGGACAGAAGAGAGAGACCAATCATTTAAAAACTTCCAGTTGTAAAAGACATTAAAAGGGGTAGAGCAGAGTACATAGTTTACAGCTAAAGGTGATTCTCGGAAATGGCTATGCATGAAAATAAGAAAGAGAGGAAAGAAGTAATACTTAAAGTAATGGAGGCTAGGCAGAAAGATGTTGGTAGAGGCAAGGTCAGAATAGACATTAATGTCATGAAAAAACTTGGCATCGGACCCGGAGACATAGTTGAAATCGAGGGTAGGAGGAAAACAGCAGCAATAGCTTGGCCTTCCTACGCTGAGGACCAAGGACTAAACATTATAAGAATGGACGGTCTCATAAGAAAAAACGCTGGAGTAAGCATAGGAGACAAAGTAATAGTGAGGAAAGCTAGAGCAAAACCTGCAACCATGGTTAAACTAGCGCCTTCCTCATTCAGCATAACAGCTGATGCAGGTTTTGCAAGTTATGTTAAAAGAAGACTCATAGACTATCCGCTTGTAGAGGGAGACACAATATTAATACCCGTCCTAGGACAAGCAATACCATTCACTGTTGTAGCTACAAAACCCTATGGTGTTGTTATAGTAACTCCAGATACTAATGTAATAATTTTGGAGAAACCAGCTGAACAGGCTAGAGTACCTAGGGTAACATATGAGGACATAGGAGGGCTAAAACATGTCATAGAGAAAATAAGGGAACTCGTAGAGCTTCCACTTAAGCATCCAGAGCTTTTCAGAAGACTCGGTATTGAGCCTCCTAAAGGTGTTCTCTTGTATGGTCCCCCTGGAACAGGTAAGACCTTGCTTGCAAAAGCAGTAGCAAACGAAACAGATGCTTACTTCATAGCTATTAATGGTCCTGAAATTATGAGTAAATTCTATGGAGAAAGCGAGCAAAGACTAAGAGAAATTTTTGAAGAAGCTAAGAAGCATGCTCCAGCAATAATATTTATTGATGAAATAGATGCTATTGCCCCGAAAAGAGATGAAGTCGTTGGCGAAGTTGAGAGAAGAGTTGTAGCACAACTCTTAGCGTTAATGGATGGGTTAGAATCCAGAGGCGACGTAATCGTCATTGCCGCTACAAACAGACCTCAAGCATTAGATCCTGCCCTTAGAAGACCCGGCAGGTTTGATAGAGAAATAGAAGTTCCTCTTCCAGATAAACAAGGTAGATTCGAAATATTACAAATACATACTAGAAACATGCCATTAGCTAAAGATGTTGATCTTAAAAAACTCGCAGAAATAACCCACGGCTATACCGGGGCTGACCTTGCAGCACTATGCAGAGAAGCCGCAATGAATGCTTTAAGAAGGTATTTGCCGCAAATAGATTTAACAATGGACAGAATACCTCCAGAAGTTCTTGAAGGAATGAAGGTTAGAATGGAAGACTTTCTAAACGCGTATAAGGAAATTGTTCCTTCAGGGTTAAGAGAGGTTTACGTAGAAGTACCGGAAGTAAAGTGGGAAGATGTAGGAGACTTAGAGGAAGTAAAGCAGCAACTAAGGGAGGCAGTTGAGTGGCCACTTAAACATCCTGAATCATTTAGAAGACTTGGAATAAAGCCTCCTAAAGGCATACTTTTATTCGGACCTCCCGGATGTGGTAAAACACTAGTTGCTAAAGCCGTTGCTACGGAGAGTGGTGCAAACTTTATTTCGATTAAGGGACCTGAAATTCTAAGTAAATGGGTTGGAGAATCAGAGAAAGCAATAAGAGAAACATTTAGGAGAGCTAGACAGGCAGCACCATGCATCGTATTCTTTGACGAAATAGATGCAATAGCGCCTATGAGAGGAATCGGAATAGGGGATAGCCACGTAACTGAAAGAGTTGTTAGTCAGCTTCTTACTGAGATGGATGGTATTGAGAAGTTGGAGAATGTTGTTGTTATTGCCGCCACTAATAGGCCGGACATACTAGACCCAGCACTACTAAGACCAGGAAGATTCGACAAACTCATTTACGTACCTCCTCCCGACATTAGAGGTAGGTTTGAGATTTTCAAGGTTCACACTAGGAAAATGCCTTTAGCGGAAGACGTAGACCTATGGAAACTTGCAGAAATTACTGAAGGATATACGGGCGCAGACATTGAAGCAGTATGTAGAGAAGCAGCATTAATGGCTCTTAGAGAAGACATTAACGCTAAAAATGTTGGAATGAAGCATTTCATGGAAGCATTAAAAATAATTAGACCATCGGTAACGGAAGACATGGTTAAAATGTATAAAGCTTGGATGGTCAGAGCTAGACAAATACTTCCACGTGGCAGAACACAGCTTAGCACATTCGTTTAGCACCCGAAAAGTCTTAATATTCTTTTTAATAAAGTTATTTGCTGGAATAAAATTAGATTAATTCTAATACATTACCTGTTCAGCAGTGTACAGCGCAGTTTTAGTTAACTGCACAACAGAGGTTTGAGATGATTTAGCAATGACTGTATGGAACCCTGAACCCTTAGTGAACATAATATTAGCTCTACTTAAAGTTTCGAGGGATGGAAGATTAAGGGAGGATGAAATACTTAGAATGTTGAAATATACGTACTCTGAAATTTCAAGAAAAGAACTTATTAAAACATTAATGATTCTAGAAATTAGAGGCTTAATAAGGGTTTTTCTCGCTAAAGAGGACCTTTTAATTGCTGAACTGGCTAAAGAAGATTAAAAAGAACTTAATCAATGGCAGAATAAGAAATAAAAGACTTAAGAATTTTACACTCCTATGGGAGAAGAGTGGTGGGAGTTAATCTTAAAGAACTCATTCCAGACTCAGCAAAGAAAACCTTAGAACTAGTTGAGCTTAAGGGAAAAGTGGTTAGCATAGACGGATATAATGCATTATATCAGTTTCTTACAGCAATAAGGCAACCTGATGGAACACCCTTAAAGGACAGTAAAGGTAGAATAACAAGTCACTTAAGCGGCCTTTTCTATAGAACAATAAACCTTATGGAGCATGGAATAAAGCCTGTTTACGTTTTCGACGGAAAACCTCCAGAACTAAAAGCGATAGAAATTGCTCGAAGAAAAAAGGTTAAAGAGGAAGCTGTTAAGAAGTACGAAGAAGCACTAGTTAAAGGTGATTTGGAAGCAGCAAAACGTTACGCGCAAATGGCTTCTAAACTAACGGAAGACATGGTTGAAACAGCAAAGAAACTATTAACTGCTATGGGTATTCCATGGGTTCAAGCTCCAGCTGAAGGAGAAGCTCAAGCAGCTTATATGGCAGCTAGAGGTGATGTTTGGGCTGCTGGAAGCCAAGACTACGACTCCTTACTTTTCGGAGCACCAAAACTAGTGAGAAACTTAACAATAACGGGTAGAAGGAAACTTCCGAGAAAAGATGTTTACATCGAAATAAAGCCTGAACTCATCTACTTAGATAAACTGCTTAGCTCACTAGGTATAAGTAGAGAACAGCTCATAGACATAGCGATTCTTTTAGGAACAGACTATAATCCAGAAGGAGTAAAGGGAGTAGGTTCTAAAACAGCTTTAAAATACATTAAAACCTATGGTTCTTTAGAAAAAGTTTTGAAAGTTATCAAAGCAGATTTCCCCGTTGATCCGTTAAAAATAAAGGAGTACTTTCTAAAACCGCCTGTAACAGATAATTATAGTATCGAGTGGAAAGAGCCAAATAGAGATGAAGTAGTAAAAATATTAGTTTACGAACACGACTTTTCAGAAACTAGAGTTAATAATGCATTAAATAGATTAGAGAAAGCATATAGGGAACATATTAAAACTAGACAGTTAGGATTAGATATGTGGTTTAGGTAACTAATCCTCTTCCCAGCCATGTTCACCAACGAGGGGTACGAAAACACAAGGTGTTATAGATTCTCTTACAAACTCATTTCGGCCTTTTTTCTCAATAACATACAGGTGTTGTAGGTATCTTGACCCAATAGGTATGATAAGCTTGCCCCCTACCTTAAGCTGGTCAAGCAGGGGCTTAGGAGGTTTAGGAGCAGCTGCTGTAACTATTATTCTATCATATGGTGCTTCCTTAGAGTATCCAAGTGTTCCATCACCTACAATTACTGTAACCCTGTCAGCGTAGCCTGCTTTTCTAAGATTTTTAATAGCGAACTCTGCTAACTCAGGTATTCGCTCTATAGTGTATACATGTCCTTTTTCAAGAGAATCTTTTGGAGCAATTATTTCGGCAATAACTGCTGCATGATATCCTGATCCAGTTCCTATTTCTAAAACTCTATGGCCAACCTCTAAATCTGCAATCTCACACATAAGAGCGACCATGTGGGGTGCACTAATCGTTTGCCCCTTCAGTATAGGCAGTGGTGAGTCTATGTAAGCATACTTCCTATATTCAGGTAGTACAAATTCTTCGCGAGGAACTTTAAGCATGGCCTTCTTAACTTTTTCAGAGCGAATAACACCTTCAAGTTCTAAGCGTTCAATAAGCTTCTTCCTTTCACTTACAAAACCTATTTCTCCTACCAATTCTGTAACTCCCTAACAATACATTTTCAACATTAACCTTATATTTATCACGTAACTCGCTTATAACATAGTGGTATATTATGAAAATAGCTTTGGAAAGGATAAAAGCAAAAGGTCATCCCAACGTTAAAGCAACACATAAGATAACATTTGAAATAACTAAGGAAAACTGGCTTACACCGCGAGGAGACTGCATTATAGCTATAAAGGCGTCTAAGTCGCCTAGTGAATTCAATAGTGAGCTTAAGAACCTTTTAAGAAGAGACGACACCATCACCATAGTTGTTCTTCTAACCAAAAACGCATACGATTACGTTATAGGCAAGGGTTCTTCAAAACTAACCTTAAGCGATAAAGTAAGGGCTGTTTTTAGAAAAAGCACTCATACTTCATCGAACACCGTGGCCATAAATGTTAATAAAGCAGCTAAGGACTTGAAAAGAAACCTCATAGATGATTTAAGGAAAGGATTAGAACTTGACGTAATAATTTTAGCACTAAATCCTCATGTAACATAAAAATCAACTACATAGAGGCTCTTGGTAGGGGAAGCTTCTAAAACCCTTCTAACATTCATTACTTTAATGAGCCGCCTATTGTACTTTGGTACTTCTCTAACAAATTCAATAACAGGTTCTAGCGAAGTATACGCGAATCTATAATAATGAATTATTCCTCCCTCATCACTTAAGAGATTAAGAGCGTATTTTATGAAATTATGTGAAAGCCCTGGTAGATTCATTATTATCCTATCGAAGTTTTTATGTAGAAAACCATGTATTTTAGATGAATCAGCAAGTATTGGAATTACTGTTCCTTTTAGCTTATTTAAAACCATACTTTCAATAATTGACTTTATAGCGTATGGATTTATGTCGACAGCATAAACTTTAGCTTTCTTATATTTCGCTATGAGAATAGAGAAACAGCCTATACCTGCAAACATGTCTAAAACTTTTTCACAGTCTAAAACTTGTTCGCTAATACGTTTATGCTCGTAACTAAGAGAAGGATTTACATAAGTTTTACCTATGTAAACAACGAATCTACACCCGTGTTCAACATAAACTGTTTTATCAATAGGGCTTCCTGCTATGAGTTTTAAAGGTAAAACTCTTTCAGTCCCAACGGTTTCACCAACTATAGCATAAACGGCTTTCTTATTCCTATGCAGTTTTAAAAGCGCTTCACCAATATAGCCCCAGTACTTTTCCGGAATATTCTGTAAACGTATGAAAATAGCCTCCCCTACTATATCATAGGATGTGGGTAGTTTTTCGAAAACACTTTTAGGTATTTTGTCTACTAAATAATCTTTATATGTCCTTACATGAAATCTCTTCTTAAGCTTACATTCAATAAGCCCAACGCTTACTTTTCTAGCTTCTAAAGGTAGCTTTTCAAAATCACCAATTTTTACAGGTATATACAGGTATTCATTTACCCTCTCTATTTTAAACGAATAATCTATTAACCCATGTTTTCTAAGAATCTTAAGCACTGCTTCTCCATGAACTTTTCTTACCTTTAAACAGTACACCATAGTATTAGCCCGTCTTATCTCTATTCTAAACAAATTTAAGATTCAACATATAATTGGTTCTGTGAGGTTAAGAAAAATCATGGCTACAATACTGTTGACTTCAAGAATAGATAAGCCTGAAGCATTAGAGTTGGCTAGGAAAATTCTTACATCACATAAGCTAAGAGAGAGTGTTAAGAAGTTTATTGTTGATTCATCGTTAAAACCTTATCTTAAACTGTTAAGTGAGAAAATTGTTTACAAATCTATAGAGGAATTTCCTAAAGTAGGTGCTAACTTAGTTGTGGTCATAGGCGGTGATGGGTCAATACTGAGATTACTACATTATTTTAAAAACAAGAATCCACCACATGTTTTCAGCATAAACCTTGGGAGATACGGTTTCCTCTCAGAAATATCTCCGGAAAACGCTATTAACCTACTTAGAGATATTGTTGAAAACAGAGGTACATATGAAATAGTGTTCAAACCTAGGATAATAGCTTATACTGAAACTGGACAATTACCTCCAGTGCTTAACGATTACGTGGTTTTAGCTCCTAGGCTTAAAATGGTTCATCTTAAACTTATAAAAGCTAGGACGAAAGAGCTCGTATACAATATTTACGCTGATGGAATAATTATTTCGCCAACAGCTGGTTCTACAGGATATTCCTTAAGTGTTGGAGGACCAATAGTTGATGAAGACTTGTTAGCTATAATAACTACACCCATGAACCCTATGCAGCTACGTGCAAGACCGGTTATTTTTGACATTAATGAGGAATTAGTGCTTGAAATAATTGATAGGGATGTTGAAGTCTTTGCTGACGGCTTCTTATGCTGCAAAATATCTGAAGGAGGATCATTGCGTATTAAATTCTGGGATAAAGTAGGTTTTTACAGGAAAGAAAGACAATATTACAACAAGCTTACGCGGAGAGACCATGTGTAAAAAGAAAGTTCCCATACTGGATACTGCAGCTGTAATTACAAAAATAGTTTTACAACTACCTACTAAGCAATATACTGTTCCCCAAGTTATAAATGAGGTAAGGGATAGGGAAAGTTTAGAAGCTTTAGAATCAGCTCAAACGACGGGAAAGCTTATTATAAAGAATCCTTCGCAAGAATCTCTTGTAGAAGCTGCAAGGGCTGCTGAAAAAATAGGTGAAAAACTAAGTCTTTCAGAAACAGATTTAGCAGTTATGGCTTTAGCCTTAGATTTTAAAAAGGAAGGTTTCGAACCAATAATATACACTGATGATTATTCCCTACAGAATTTAGCTAAAAGCCTAGGAATAGGTTTCCATCCTATAAGAACACGTGGAATAATTAGGAAAAGAAAATACATAACATATTGTACAGCATGCGGTTACGTAGCGGTAGGTAGGAATGAAAGAATATGTCCAAGATGCGGCCATAAACTTACGAGAAAACCTATTTCTTAACGAGTTTAGCTATAAAATATCCTGTAACATCATGTATGTGGGGATGAAATCTTAGGAAAAACTTACCATATGAACTAAACCCTTTTGAACCAAGACCGCCATATATGGTTTTAACAGGTTCGAACCTGTATTTGCTTATTGCTTCCTCTATTATTTCCTCATTCTCCTCTAATGTAACAGTGCATGTAGAATAAACTAGTACTCCTCCTTTCCTTAGAAGCTCATATGCTGGTTTAAAGAACTGTATTTGATAGTTTCCCAAATCAATAATGTCCCTGTACTTTTTCGAATCATAAAGTTTAGGTCTAACACCAAATGATGAACATGGTGGGTCAATAAGTACCTTATCTACTTTACCACGTAATAAAGGATAATCTACATGTAAGTATCTTGAATCTGCTAAGTAAACTTTAATATTAACCTTCATTCTTCTAAACTCTCTAATCATTTTAACTACTCTCTTCCTGGAATGGTCAAAAGCTATGATTCTAGCCTTACCTTTAGTAAGCTGGTGTATGTGTGAAGCCTTTCCACCGGGCGCTGCACACATATCAACTATTAACTCTCCCGGTTGTGGATCTAAAATTTTAGATGCAATCATTGCTGGAAGGCTTTGCTCGTAAAGCACTCCTTGAGAATACTCGGGAAATTCTCTAACTTTAGGAGCCTTATACCTTGAAATTTCTACTTCCACAGCTAGTCCTTTCCTAACCTTACCTATGTCTTTAGGGTTTATTTTCAAATAACCCCAGCCTACAGGTTCGAGAAGAGGGGAAACAACAGTAACTGGAGCATTTCTTCTAAATTTACCAACAGCCTTCAAAACTCCAGGTGCGTAAACATGTGAACCTAAATATACGCTTTCAGCAGTTCTCTTATCAACAATAACAACGCCTTCCTCAACAGGTACTTCATAGGGTCCTTCAATAGGGAAAAATATTGCTTCCTCAACGTTTTCATCGGGAAATACCTTAATCCCCCTGTTTCTTAACGACTCAATAACTTCATCGGTGTTCCAAATTAAAGTATTAACCCTAACATAAAGTCTTCTACCAGGTTCTCTAATAGATTTAAGAAAAGATGGAAGCTCATTACCATAAACTCTTCTTAAAGAATTAACTACGCCCTCATCGTATTGGAAAAACTTAAGTGCTTCCATAGTTTCACGGCAGAATAATTTAAAACTAAGACGCATAAAAATTTGGGAAATAATATAATACATTAAACTAAGTTGGTTAAATCATTAGTTATTTCGCTAGGAAACCTCAATATTTAATCTTAAGCAAACTTTATATGTTTAAGTTAAAATCGGGCTACCTAATAAGTAAAAGTTTGTGAAAAAGATGATTCTTAAAACTAAACTAATAGCCCTAATCATAATAGTGATGTTCTCAACAACGCTTTCAACACCGATAGTAACATTAGCTCAAGAATATAAGCATCATGTTGCTGTTTTAACGCATCCAGAAAACGATGAATATCTGTACCCTTATGATGTTGTATTTGATTCCCAAGGTAATGCGTATATTTTAGTGGAAGGATACAACTACGATATAGATGAGTATGAGCAGTACATAATTAAGCTAAATCCAGAAGGTCAAGTACTATGAGCTAAGAGAATTTCTGAAGATAACGCCTACATCTACTTTATGGCATACGATGAATATTCAAATAAACTCTTCATTACAGGAGAACATTATTTCAATGGAAGTCATAACTACTTTTTAGCTAGGCTTAGCGCGGATAATGGAATTTTTGAAAAGGCTATTTTAATACTGTGGTCAAGTATAATAAATCACTGGCTTTCAACCATAGTCCCTGACGGTAAAGGAGGAATATATGTTGGAGACTGGGTAGACTACTATGCTGGTCGATGGCATACGGGAGCCTATGTTTTAAAGTTTGATGTTGATTTGAATTATAAATGGAGCAAGGGTATTATGGAAAACGTTGGTGTTTACACATGGATACCTTGGGATTACTTCATTAAGCCGTTAGATGTTAATTCTCAAGGAAACCTTTATGCTGGAATATTGCTTACTATGGTAATTAATAATATCTGGCACCGTCCTTTTTCACTTATGAAAGTAAGTAGTAACGGTACATTAATTAAAGCTATAGCTTATGGTTCAGCAAAGCCTGAAATAAAGATTGACAGTAGCTACCTAATATACTATCGAAACCAATGAAAACGGTGAAGTATTTTTTACAGCAAAGGCTCGCTTATATAACATGTCTTCTGGCGTATCTATTTTCACGGAAGGTATTGTAAAGGCCGATAGCGAATTGAACATGGAAAACTTTTACGTATACCACATTCCACTCAACTGGGGAACATACAATATCCTAGACATGTATTCATTTGACATGTATGGTAATAAATTATATTTTGCGTCATACCATTGGACAGTCTTAATAGTGCAGTAGTTATTGAATCAACTGCTTTACCAAGTATTGGTGATACCTCATATATTGACCGATACTACTTAAGGTTATAAAGCTATTAATGGAAAACTCCATGTAGGCTCTTATTTATATCTCTGCAATGATTACTATGATGAGTACGATGAAACTATAGTTTTCACGGCAGACTTTAGCTTGACCAGTGAAGAAGTAATTTGGGAAAACGGTAAAGGATCTTTTCCCTTAAGTTTTAAACGATATGACGTAAACGACATAAGCACTCATGTAGAGAATTCTTCAGAATATTTTGAGGAAGTTGATATTAGTTATCTTATTACATCATTGAATGAAAGCGGTACAATACCGTTATACATAGAATCTCTCACAACTATGCCTTTCACCGACGCCTATGAAGGAGAGCACTTTTTGGTTACGAGAGGCCACTACGAGCTACCGCCTAAACCGAGGGATCGGTGGGAAACTATTCGAAATGTAATTAACGCTGAAAACAACATCATGGATTGGCTGAATAATGAAGTAAATATGTCTAGATATAGTGTAAATGATATTTCAAGAATCATGAACGAAAATGGTATGACTAAGGACAATTACAAAGAGTTTCTCGGAGAATCTGGAGACGCTGGAGGAGTAGCTGAAATGCTTAACGCATTAGAAGAAGCATATTCAAGACTACACGATGAAGCACTTATTTTAAGCGACATATCAAAAATACATTCAGACACATTTCAGAAACTAACAGAGCTATATGGACAATATTTAGAAAACTGCCCATCGGTCTCCGGTAGATTGCAACTGCTTTATGCTATGTTTCTGGGATAGTAAAAGGTGTTCCATACAGCTAAGTGCTGTATGGAACATTTTTCCCAAAAACAGTTATTTTAGCAGTTAACGTAATTATTAAAACCTATTCTATGCGTGCACCGTTTAAATTTTGGTGCGGGGGGTGGGATTTGAACCCACGCAGGCCTACGCCATCGGGGCCTAAGCTCTTAGCGAAGAAGGTTTCTCATGTAAGAGTTTCCCCAGCGAAGAAGAATTTGATTATTGCTGATTCTGGGAAACTTGATGAGTTTTTCAGGTGGTGTTTGGGGAAGGGAACTTCCTATGAGACATGTAGCCAGTATGTTAAGTATCTTAGGAAGCCTCTTGATGTTAATAATAAGTGGTCTGTTCTAGCGTATAAAGCGTATTTTAAGTTTACAGGAAACGAGGAACTCTGGAAGAAGATTAAGACTAAGCAGAGCAGGCCTGATCTAAACATTCCAACCCTGGAAGAGGTCCTAGCTACTCTTAAAGCAGCATGCAGCACATCTAAAGAGCTATGCCT
>Ga0190363_1000085_pt1 | contig 50575 bp, 47 predicted proteins | sample 48721867_MG_FD_161272 | JGI IMG/M metagenome (GOLD analysis project Ga0190363, IMG submission 161272) | Hydrothermal vent microbial mat bacterial communities from Southern Trench, Guaymas Basin, Mexico - 4872-18-6-7_MG | ecosystem: Environmental > Aquatic > Marine > Hydrothermal vents >...
ATGGTTTTCCACCTAAGGTGGATCCGCCTCTGGCGGAAAGGCAGCCGCCTGCTAAAAGTTTTTAAAAAGCTTTTTGAAAAATAGAGAGAAGTTAAGGCTATTTTGGAGAGGTGGCCGAGTATGGTTTTCCACCTAAGGTGGATCCGCCTCTGGCGGAAAGGCAGCCGCCTGCTAAAAGTTTTTAAAAAGCTTTTTGAAAAATAGAGAGAAGTTAAGGCTATTTTGGAGAGGTGGCCGAGTATGGTTTAAGGCAGCCGCCTGCTAAGCGGTTAGCCCGCCAAAAAGCGGGCTCCCGGGTTCGAATCCCGGCCTCTCCGCCAATTAGCTTAATATGTTGTTTTCTTTAAATTTATCCCGAACCACAGAAAGTCACCCCGCCCTTTCCTTGAAAGGGCGGGGGTAAGCCCGTGGTTCGGGGTTTACTAAAGTTAATTTTAAAGAGAAGGCAGTTTCGGAGCCAATAATAAAAGTTCCGATTTTATCGGAATTGGGTTCAAATCCCGTCTCTTCCTCATAAATTTGAGTGAGAATGTTATGGTTGCCTATCTCTTCATAGTAATGACTGTGCTTTTTTGGGGGTTAGCTCCTATTTTTGATAAATTCGCTTTGAGAGAAGCATCGTCTTTTGGTGGTCTTTTAATAAGAACATTGGCTGTAGTTTTGGGGCTGATTTTAGTATTACCTTTCTTTAAATATAAATATCCTTCCTCTTTAAAACTCAATCCTTCTTCGGTTTTATTTTTTATTCTTTCAGGATTATGCGCAGGATTATTAGGGATGTTTACTTATTACGCAGCTTTAAAAAGACTTCCTGCTTCAGTAGTAGTTCCTTTATGTTCGGTTTATCCTCTAGTTTCAGCTCTTTTAGCAACGGTGGTTTTAAAAGAGGAGTTTAGTATTTTAAGAGTTACAGGAGTAGTTTTAATTATATTGGGGGTATGGTTGGTGAAGTAAATTTAGGAGAGAATTACGAGTGGTGAGAGAACTTTTTTTACTTGTTTTAGGCCTTTTTCTTCTAATTATCAGTTCCCAATGGCTTATTCGGAGCTCCGTTAAATTAGCCACTCTTCTGAGAATCACCCCTCTATTTATAGGAATGGTGATAGTTGCTTTCGGCACCAGTACTCCTGAAGCAGGTGTAGGGATTGTTGCTGCATTTAAGGGAGAGAAGGCTATCGCCTTAGGAAATATTGTAGGCAGTAATATTGCCAACATTGGGTTAATTTTAGGATTAACTTCACTACTCAGGCCTTTAGGAGTGAAAAAAAGTATTTTTAAGAGAGAACTTCCTATAATGCTAATTTGTACCTTTCTTCTGTATATTATGAGTTTAGATCTACTCATCAGTCGTCTAGATGGATTAATCTTTCTTGGGCTTTTTCTCGTTTTCTTTCTTATTTCCTACAAAGGAGGAAAGAAAGACTATGATTTTAAAGAATTACAAGATTTTTCTTTCCAAGGTTTTCTAAAAAATACGACTTCTCTCTTGGTTGTGGGAAGTGTGTGTATGATGTCTTTAGTAGGAGTAGCAGTTGGCGCAAACTTAATGGTAAAAGGAGGAGTGGGTTTAGCAAAGATTTTTGGAGTAAGTTCCTGGATTATTGCTATTACTGTGTTTGCTGTAGGTACTTCTCTTCCTGAGTTGGCAGCTTCTTTGGCAGCCTCTTTTAAAAAAATGCCCTCTATTAGCGTGGGGAATATCATAGGAAGTAACATCTTTAATATTCTCTTTATACTAGGTACCGTTGCCCTTATAAGACCTATAAAGATTGAGCAAAGTTATCTTAGGTTTGAATATCTTTTTCTTATATTTATTACCATCCTTTTAATAGTGTTTATGAAAACTAAATATAGGATTTCTCGTTGGGAGGGCTTCCTTTTATTTTTGCTATACATCTTTTTTGTATTGTTGATTACAGGAAGATAAGATAATTTTAAAGAAGAAAATTTGGTAAATTCAATATTGCGATATTGACTTATTTTTGATGGGAGGTTATACTAAATATTTCTCTAAAAATAACCACATATTATATGGAGTATCAAGCTTTCACTCTAAAGTACCGTCCTAAAAATTTTGATGAAGTTATAGGTCAAGATCATATAGTAACTGCTTTAAAAAAAGCAGTAAAGGAGCAGCGAGTTCATCATGCCTACCTTTTTAGTGGCCCTCGAGGTGTTGGAAAAACCTCAGTAGCTAGGATATTAGCAAAGTCATTAAACTGTCTCCAAGGTCCCACGTTGAACCCTTGTGAAGAGTGTTTAAGCTGTCGAGAGATTACCAAAGGAACATCTTTAGATGTAATAGAGATAGATGGTGCCTCTAATAGAGGAATTGAAGAAATAAGAATTTTAAGGGAAAATGTAAAACTTTCCCCTTCCTATTCTCGGTACAAAATCTATATAATTGACGAAGTTCATATGCTTACTCAGGAAGCATTTAATGCTCTTCTTAAGACGTTAGAAGAGCCACCTCCCCATGTAAAGTTTATCTTTGCTACCACTCATCCTCATAAAGTATTACCTACAATCCTTTCTCGCTGTCAAAAATTTCAGTTCCACCTTCTTCCTACGGAAAAGATTGTAGAAAAATTGAAGAAGATAGTTGAGAGAGAAAAGGTAGAAATGGATAGTCAAATTTTATATGCTATTGCTAGGACAGCTGAAGGGAGCGTAAGGGATGCAGAATCTTTGTTAGATCAGCTTATTCCTGTGTTATTAGAAGAGAAAAAAGAGATACTCTCAGATATAGCTTCATTTTTAGGAATAGTGGAGGAGACATCGCTAAATGAGATAACGAAGTTAATTATAGAGCGAAATATAGCTGCCATTTTAGAATTTATTAATAAGATAAGCAAGGAAGGTAGGGATTTAGGAGTATTTATTAATAATCTTGTTGAGCATCTGAGAAACTTAATATTAGTGAAATTGAGTCCTAAAATTTTTAAAGAGCTTAGTTCTGTGTCGCCTCATACTAAGGAATTTCTTTTTCAGAAAGCCGAACTAATTACTTTAGAAGAGCTTTTAAAGATAATGGAACTTCTAATAGAAGCAAAAGGTATTTCTAAGAAGCTCAACACCTTAAGAATTCCTTTAGAGTTAGCCTTTATAAAGTTTTGTTATGGAGAAAAAGAATTAAATAAATTATCTTTCCCTTCTTCTTTTCGTTCGCAATCTTCTTACTCAGAGCAATTTCCTGAGGAGAAAGATTGGGAGGATATTTTAGAGGGAAGTATAGATGAGGAGGTTTCTGTCAAGGAGAAGGAAAAGGAGAAAGTAGAGGAGCTTCCGGATCTGAATTTAAAAGAAATAGAGTCACATTGGTTGGATTTTATTTCACAAATAAGTAAGCTTAAAGTTTCTTTAGCTTCTTACCTAAGGGAGGCTAAGTTATCTCTAACCAAAGATGGCAATCTCATTTTAGGATTTCCTAAGAAATTTTCTTTTCATAAAGAGATATTAGAGAAAGAGAAAAATCGGAAATTTATAGAGGAGACATTGAAAAAATACTTCAAGAAAAATTTAAGAGTCTCTTTTACTCTCTTAGAGAAACCTTCTCTCCCCCAAGAAAGGAGTGATTGTGAATCTAAGGAAGAAGGAAGATTAATTGACGAATTACTTGATACATTTAAAGGCACAATAGATACAGATAATGAGTAGTTTTCCTAAAGAGTTAGAGGGTCTAATTGAGGAGTTAGCACGTTTTCCTGGAGTGGGAAGACGGAGTGCGGAGAGGATCGCCTTTTACCTCTTAAAAATGGGCGATGAGGAAGTAGATACTCTAGCAAAAAAAATAGTGGAAGTTCATAAGAATATAAGACCGTGTAAGTTTTGTAATAATTTTTCTATAAAGGAGGTATGTTCTATCTGTTCCAATCCTAAGAGAAGAAGAGATATTATTTGTATTGTAGAGGAGCCTAAAGATGTAATAGCTATTGAAAAGACTTCCCAATATGATGGTCTTTATTACGTCCTTTTAGGAGCGATATCTCCTTTAGAGGGAGTAGGTCCTGAAAATCTAAATATAAAAAAACTTTTGGATCGTTTCAGGAGTGGAGAGATTAAGGAAGTGATAATTTCTACTGATCCAGATAACGAAGGAGAGTTAACAGCACAGTTTATTATTGAGAAGATTTCCCCTTTCGGAGTAAAGATTTATAGAATAGGAATAGGAATTCCTTTTGGGACTCAAATTGAGTATATAGATTCTGCGACTCTAGGAAGAGCTATTAGTGAACGCAAGCTCATAGATACTCGATCTTAGTGTAAGATTTAGTAAGGTAGTTAGAGAGGATTTTGTAAGAGAATACTCGATCCACTCCTTGAAAGGATATAAGATTTATGGTAACATCTTCTCTTGCTAACCAAACTTAAAGGGGGAGGTATGGAGAAAATAATTCAAAGTATAAGGGAGCGGGCAAAAAGTAATCCTAAAAAAATAGTTTTTCCTGAACCAAGTGATGAGAGAGTATTAAAGGCAGTAGAATATATAAAAGAAGAGAAGATAGCCGCTCCTTTACTTTTAACCCAAGATAATATTGATATCAATAAACAGGAAGAGTTTGCTAATATTTTTTACGAGAGAAAGAAAGCAAAAGGAATTAGTTTTGAGGAAGCTAGAGAGCTTATGGAAGATCCTCTTTACTACGGAGCAATGCTTGTAGCAAGAGGGTTTGCAGATGGTTTTGTGGCTGGAGCTACTTTTACCACTTCTTCAGTGATAAGAGCTGCGCTAAACTGTTTAGATATAGATAAAACTATAGGGTTGGTTTCTAGTTGTTTTATTATGGGTGTGCCCAATTGTAGTTTTGGAGAAAGAGGTATTTTTGTCTATGCTGATTGTGGAGTAATCCCTTATCCTACTTCTGAACAGTTAGCTTTAATTGCTATCTCAGCTGCTAAATTTGCTAGAGATGTATTAAATTTTGAGCCTCACGTTGCTCTTTTAAGTTTTTCTACTAAAGGAAGTGCTGAAGGGCGATGGATTGATAAGGTGAAAGAAGCGGTAGGAATTGCTAGATCCAAAACTGATGAATTTGCTATCGATGGAGAGCTACAAGCAGATGCAGCGATTGTCCCTGAGGTAGCAGCGATAAAGGCTCCTCAGAGTAAAGTAGCTGGTCGTGCTAATGTTTTGATTTTTCCCAATCTGGACGCAGGAAATATCTGTTACAAACTTACTGAAAGGTTAGCTGGAGCAAAGGCAATCGGGCCCATTGTATTGGGAACAAAACAGCCCTGTAGTGATTTGTCTAGGGGTTGTTCGGTAGAGGATATCATTGACTGTACAGCAATTACAGTAATAAGAGCTCAGAAGATATGAAAATTCTTACCATTAACTGCGGAAGTTCTTCCATAAAATATAAACTTTACTCGTTTCCTAAAGGAGAACTTATTGGGAAGGGGTTAATTGAACGAATCGGTGAGAAGGGATCATCTATCGCTAATCATACTCAAGGGATAGAGGAAGTATTTAAGACTCTTATTGAGAGTAAAACTATTAGAGGGGCAGAAGAGATTACCGCTGTAGGGCATCGTGTGGTTCATGGAGGAGAGGCTTTTCGTCAGCCTCACTTAATCGATAATAAGGTGATAAAAAAGATAGAGGAGTATGCTGAACTTGCTCCTCTTCATAACCCTGTAAACTTAGAAGGAATAAGAGGATGTATGAAGATTTTTAAAAAGAGTGTTCAAGTAGCAGTTTTTGATACCGCTTTCCATGCTACCCTTCCTGATTATGCTTACCTTTATGCTTTACCTCTTAAGTATTATAAAAAGTATGGAGTAAGAAGATATGGATTCCATGGAACATCTCATCAGTTCATTGCTAAGAGAGCTTCTCAGATTTTAAAGAAGCCTTTAAGTAAGTTAAAGCTAATCACTTGCCACTTGGGTAACGGATGTAGTATTACTGCAGTAAAAAATGGACGCTCTATAGATACTTCTATGGGGTTCACACCCTTGGAAGGGTTGATAATGGGGACACGTTCTGGAGATGTAGACTGTGCAGCTATTCTCTATATTATGGAGAGAGAAAAGCTTTCTCCTTCTCAGATGGACAAAATTTTGAATAAAGAAAGTGGTCTTTTAGGTGTTTCTGGAGTAAGTAATGATGTCAGATTAATAAAGGAGGAAATTAAGAAGGGAAATAAGCTTGCTAAGCTTGCTTTAGATATGTTTATATATAGAATAGAGAAGTATATTGGAAGTTACTGGTTTATCTTAGAAGGAGCAGACGCTATATGTTTTACTGGAGGAATTGGTGAGCATAACCCTGACGTTATCAATCGGATAAAGAAAGATATTAGGAAAGTGATTTCTAAAAATACTAAGGTTTTAGTTATTTCCACAGATGAGGAACTTATGATTGCCTCTCTCACTTACCAGATAGTAAAAAGAAGAAGGCGGAAAATAAAATGATGCGTATAATGTTGAAATCAAAAATTTACTATGCTACAGTTACTGATCTGGAACTTTACTATAAAGGAAGTATAACTATTGACGAGGAGATAGTCAAAGAAGCTCAACTGCTTGAAGGAGAGAAAGTAGAAGTTTTAAATTTAAATAATGGCTCTCGACTAGAAACTTATGTAATAAAAGGGGAAAGAGGCAGTGGGGTTATTTGTTTAAATGGTCCTGCTGCGCGTTTAGGGTTTAAAGGAGATAAATTAATAATTCTTTCCTATGTGTTGTGTACTGAAGAGGAAGCTAAAAGTTTAAAGGTAAGGATGGTAGAACTCGATGGGCGTAACCGAGTTAAAAATACATACCTGGCCAAGTAAGATTCTTCGTAAAAAGTGTAAGTTGGTAGATAAGGTGGACAAGAGGATAAAAGATTTATTTGAGCAGTTATATCTTCTTATGAAGAATCATCAAGGTGTGGGAATTGCTGCAAATCAAGCAGGTTTGGATTTATCTTTAATTGTAATAGAAGCAGAAGATAAGGTATTTAAGTTAGCAAATCCTCGTATAATAAAGAAAGAGGGTAAAATAGAGATTGAGGAGGGATGTTTAAGTTTCCCTGGACTAATCCTTAGAATAAAGCGAGCAAGGAAAGTTTGGGTTGATGCTTTAGATGATAAAGGCCACCCCTTAAGTATTGAAGCCGAAGGCCTATTGAGTGTAATCTTTCAGCATGAGATAGATCATATAAATGGCGTAGTGTTTGTGGACCGATTGCCTCTACGGGAGAGGATTAGAATATTCTCTCAACTGAATAAACTTACTAAAAGTGGATTGTCCTAATAGAGAAGAAAATTTAAAGAGATGTAATTGCACTTATCCCGGGTGTGATAAGAAAGGAATCTGTTGTCAGTGTATCCGTTATCACTTATCTAAAGGCGAACTCCCTGCCTGTTTCTTTACCTCTGAAGCAGAGAGAACCTATGATCGTTCTTTAGATTACTTTCTCTCCCTTCATAGAAAGAAAGACTAATGCTGGTGAAGGAGCAGTTGCTGCTATGAGTGTTTATCGTCTATTGAGAGGAAATTACATAAGCTCATAAGTTGAAAAGAAAGATTTTTTTTATCTTAAGATTTCTTTTAAGTGGTGCGATAATTTTTGCACTTTTTAAAGTTGTTCCTTACGAGGATGTAATCTCTGTATATCGGAGAGCTTCTAAGTTTTATCTCCTTTTGGGTTTTCTCTTTATCTTCTTAGGAAATATAATTGCTTCTTTAAGATGGAGATTTGTCATTAATTCCTTAGGGGCTTCCCTGTCTATTAGAGAAGCATTCTACGCTTTCTTCTCTTCTACCGCATTTAATCTGATTTTCCCTTCTCTTTTAGCAGGAGATATATTTAGAGGATTTGCCCTTTCTACTCGCTTCAAAAATCAGACTAAGAAAGTAATTTCTTCTTTGATTATAGATAGAACGAGTGGAGCGGTAAGTTTAGCTTTATTGGTGATTTTCTCTTACCTGATAGGAAGGAGTTTGATAAAAGAACCTGAGATTTTGGTAGGGGTAATTCTGATAGCAACTTTAGGGGTAGTTATTATTTTGGCTATTTTTAATAATTTTATCTTTTCTTTGGTAAAAAAGATATTTACTGGGAGAAAGAAAGCAGAAGAAAGAATCCATGAGTTTGAGAGAGAGTTTCACTTTTTAAGGAAAAGGCCATCTATATTTTGGAAAACGGTTATATGCTTCTCTCTACCTATTCAAATTGTTACGGTCTTTAGCTTTTTCTTTGTGTGTAAGTCTTTTTATATAGACCTTGATTTGATTTACTTTTTTATCTTTGTTCCTATAATAATGTTAGTTGCTTTTTTACCTATAACTGTTGCAGGAATAGGAACGAGGGAGGCAGCGACTATATATTTCTTTTCTAAAGTGGGTCTCTCTAGGCCAGTAAGTCTAGGGATGTCTGTGATGAATTTAGTTTTTTTGATTGGGATTTCCCTAATAGGAGGAATTATATATGTTATGGTATATCATCGATGGTTGGAATCTTATAAATAAATTGAAGGAGTTAAAGAATGCTCCTTCTCCCTGTGAGGCGTTACTTTTTTATATAAAGAAGAATAATCTTACAGGAAGTAAGAACAATAAGGTTACTGTGGTTTTTGATGGGAGGTCGAACTTTGCCCAATACAATAGAGGTACTGATTTTAATGTAGTGTTTAGTGGAGAAAGGAGTGCCGACGATGTTATAAAAAAAGAAGTAAGTAGATATAGAAATAAGAAGCAGATAGTAGTAGTTAGTGATGATTGGGATATAATAAATTATGTTAAGAGTGAAGGAGCAGGTTTCTTAAAAGTTAAAGATTTTCTTAAAAAGAGGCGTAAGAAGCCAATTCATTTCTATGAGAAAGTTAAAGAGATAGAGCTTTCTTTACAGAAAGAGATTACTCAAGAGTTAAAAAGGATATGGCTAAAAGAGTGATAGTGAGTAAATGTCTTTTGGGATATAGGTGTCGATACGATGGAAGAAGCTGTTTGGATAGAGAACTCAAAAAGTGCTTAAAGGAATGGGAGGTAGTAGGAGTTTGTCCGGAAGAGTTGGGAGGATTAAGGGGAAGGCGTGGGCCCTTCCAAATAAAAGGAAAGACCAGAGAGGTGTTTTTAGGGAAGGCAAAAGTAGTGGATAGAAAGGGTAGAGATTTTACTAGGGAATTTTTAGAAGGTGCCTTTAGTACTTTAAAGATAGCTAAGAGTAAAGGGGTTAAAATTGCTATATTAAAATCTAAGAGTCCTTCTTGTTCTCCAGATTACATCTACGATGGTAGCTTTAAGAATAGACTAGTAAAGGGAGAAGGGATAACTTGTTTTCTTCTTAAACAACACAGAATAAAGGTATTCACTAGTGATGAGTTCAAACGCTACATCCTTTCTTATAAAAAGAGCCAAAGTAGAAGAGGATAGCTTAAGGGATTTTATTTACCCTGCCAAAGCGGGGAAGATAAGACCCATTTTAAAAATTCTCTTAACTAATCGTTGTCAGGGGAAGTGCAGTTACTGTGCCAACAATAGAGATACTAACTGCTTAAGATTCTCTATCTCTCCCAAGAATTTAAGTAGATATTTCATGAATCTTTATAGTAAGAAGTTAGTAGAGGGATTATTTGTTTCTAATGCTCTTTACAGAAATGCGGACTTTTCTCAAGAGCAGATATTAGAGACTTTGATCATTTTAAGAAAAAAAATGGAGTATAAGGGTTACCTCCATGCTAAGATTTTACCAGGTTCAGACTTTGCTCTCATAAGAGAGTTGTTTAAATATGCTGATAGGTTATCTATAAATTTAGAGTTTCCCACTCAAAAGGATCTTTCTTTGGTTTCTGAAAAAGAGCTTTATTACGACCTTATGCGGAGATTAAAATATCTAAGTAGGATCAATGAGAATGAAAAATTGAAATCAGGAATCACTACTCAGTTTGTAGTAGGGGCTACTTCTGCTACTGACAGAGAATACCTTACTATGAGTTTTTATCTTTATCGTAATTTGAAGTTGAGAAGAGTTTATTATAGTGGATTTGTTCCCATAAGAGGTACTCCTTTGGAGAGTTTAGTTCCAGTTAGTCCTTTGAGAATAAAAAGACTTTATCAGGCCGATTTTCTTATCCGTGAGTATGGGTTTTTACCTTCTCGGCTTGCTTATGATGCGAAGGGAAATTTACTTTTAGATAAAGATGTTAAAGAAGCATTCGCTCTCAAAAATAAGAGTCTTTATCCAGTGAATGTAAATAGAGCCTCCTGGGAGGAATTAATAAAGGTCCCGGGGATAGGCAAGAACAAAGCCAGTCAAATCTTAAAACTACGGAAAGAAGGGAAAATAACTTCCTTCGATAAATTGGAAAAGTTGAAAATTCCTGCGAAAGCAAAACCATGGATTTGTTACTAAGTTAAAACCTAATAAAAGCAGTGATGGGTTTTATAAAATTTTTAGGAACAGCAGGAGCAAGGTTTGTAATGATAAGACAGTTGCGTTCCTCAGGAGGATTATGGTTCAACTATAAGACTACTAATATAATGATTGATCCCGGTCCGGGAGCTCTCCTGAGATGTAATAGCAGTCGTCCTAAATTAGATCCTACTAGTTTAGATGGGATAATTCTAACCCATAAACACCTCGACCATTCTAATGACATAAATGTGATGATTGAAGCAATGACCGAGGGAGGCTTTAGAAAAAGAGGGATAGTTTTTGTTCCTCGTGATGCTTTAGATGAAAAAGAAGGAGTAATCTTTTCCTATGTCAAAGATTTACCAAAAGAAATCGTAATTTTAAGAGAGGGAAATTACAAAATAGGAGATGTGAGGTTTGAAGTTCCTGTAAGGAACATCCATTCTGTAGAGACCTATGGGTTAAAGTTTAAGATTCAAGACCAAGTTATATCTCTGGTGTCAGATACAAAATACTTTGAGAATTTAAGTGAGGCTTATAAGGACTCTACAGTATTAATTTTGAATGTAGTTTTTTATCAGAAGAAGGAGGAATACGAACATCTCTGTTTAGAAGAAGCACTTAAGTTAGCAGAGAAGTTAAGGCCTAAATTGACTATCTTTACTCACTTTGGAATGAGTATGCTCAAAGCTAAACCTCATCTTCTAGAGGAGAAGATACGAAACAATTCCAAGTTAAATATAAAATTTGCCTACGATGGGTTTAATCTTGAAATTCCTTTACCAAAGAGTTAATATGAGTAGAGAAAGCTATAAAAGATGATAAGAGAGGTTATTAAAAGAGATAAGAGGAAGGAACCTTTTGATTGGGAAAGGATTTACCGAGCTATTCTAAAAGCAGCAAAAGAGATTTATTCTTTAAGCGAGGCTCAGAATCTAGCAAAGAGAACTTTTGAATTGGTAAAGCATAAACTTTCTCGGTACAGAAAAAGCTTTATTGAGATAGAAAAAATTCAGGATATCGTTGAAGAAGCTCTTATGAGATTAGGTTATACGGAGGTAGCAAAAGCCTATATCCTTTACAGGAGGTATCGTCAAGAGGTGAGATTAATTAAAAGTAAGCTTGGCGTAAAAGATGAGCTTAAGTTATCTTTAAATGCTATAGAAGTTTTAAGAGATAGATATCTGTTGAGAGACAAAAACCAAAGAGTGATAGAAACTCCTAAGCAGCTATTTGAGCGAGTAGCTAAATTTGTGGCTAGCGCAGAAAGAAATTTTGATTCCAGCAAAGAGGAGTTAATACAGGAGAAATTTTATAATACTATGGTTAATTTAGAGTTCCTTCCTAATTCCCCCACTTTGATGAATGCAGGAACTGGGGTAGGACAACTCTCTGCTTGTTTTGTTTTACCTGTAGGTGATTCTATGGAGGAAATTTTCGATTCGTTAAAAGCAATGGGGATCATCCATAAAACAGGAGGAGGGACAGGCTTTGATTTTTCTTTTCTTAGACCACAGGGAGATTGCGTTTTCTCTACTAAAGGGAGGTCCTCTGGGCCGGTATCATTTATGAGAATATTTGATACTGCTACATCGGTTATCGTTCAGGGAGGGAGACGTAGAGGCGCTAACATGGCAGTTTTAAGGATAGATCATCCTGATATAGTGGAATTTGTAGAGGCAAAGTTAGACGGTGTATCCTTCTCTAATTTTAATCTTTCTTGCGGAGTTACCAATAAGTTTATGGATGCTTTAAAATATAATAAAAAATTTGAACTTATTAATCCCCGCACTAAAAAGTGTGTAAGAAAAATAAAAGCTAAGGAACTTTTTTCTGCTATAACATTTTCTGCTTACAAGTGTGGAGATCCAGGGCTAGTATTTTTAGATACTATTAATAGAGCTCATCCTTTAAAAAGTTTAGGAAAAATTGGAGCCACTAACCCTTGCGGAGAAGTTCCTCTCTTGAATTATGAGTCTTGCAACTTAGGGTCTATAAATCTTTCCAAATTTGTAAAAGATAAAAAAATGGATTGGGCAAGACTTAAAGAGGTCATCCATTTAGGGATAAGATTTTTGGATAATGTAATTGAGGTAAACAATTACCCCCTTAAAGAAATTAAAGAGATTACTATTAAAAATAGAAAAGTTGGGTTGGGTGTGATGGGTTTTGCTGATGCTCTGGTAAAACTCCGGATACCTTATGCTTCCAAAGAAGCAGTAGATTTTTCTACTAAGCTTATGAGGTTCATAAGAGGTGTTTCTTTAGAGGCATCTTCTCAATTAGCTAAGGAAAGAGGGGTATTTTCTAACTGGAGGCTTTCTATCTACAGAAAGAAAAATTTAAGATTAAGAAATGCTACTTTAAATAGTATTGCTCCCACAGGTACAATCAGTATTATTGCTGGCTGTTCTTCAGGGATTGAGCCTCTATTTGCATTAAGCTTCGTAAGGAATGTTTTAGGAGGAGCTAAGTTACTAGAGATTAATCCCTTAGTGGAAGAAGTGGCTAGAGAAGAGGGTATTTATTCTAAAGAGCTTATGTATCGCATTCACGGATTGGCCAGTTTAAAAGAAGCAAAGGTCCCTCATCTTTTAAAGAGAATTTTTCTTACTACTTTTGACATTTCTCCTTTAGACCACCTCAAAATTCAAGCTGCCTTTCAAAAATTTGTAGATAACGCAGTTTCTAAAACAATAAACCTTCCCTCCCATGCTAGCCCCGAAGATGTAAAAGCAATCTATCTTAAAGCTTATCAGTTTAAGTTAAAGGGCATTACAGTTTACCGTTACGGAAGCAGAAAAGACCAAGTGTTAACTTTAGGTTCTAGAGAGAATGAACCTGTAGAAGTAGTTCAGGGGTATGCTGGAGGATGTTTTTCCCATATCTGTGGCAGCTAAATTATAAATAATAGAGAAGGGGTGCGTTTTTCTTTCCTTAAGAAACAGAAGTGTAAGGTTCTTATTCTAGGAGACGTAGATACGGGTAAGACTTATCTAGCATTTAGTTTGATAAAAGAGGCCTTAAAATACCACAGGAAGATAGGGTTTCTCTGTACCGACTTAGGACAATCTGCAGTGGGTCCACCAGGATGTGTAAGCTTTAAAGTTTTCACTAGAGGAGATAAGATATCCTCATCTTCGAGTTTAATTATCCCCGACATAATAGATTTTGTAGGTTCTCTTTCTCCTGCAGGAGTAGAAATTTTTCATTTAGCTTCTACTAAGATAGTATTAGAGAAGGCTCTTAAACAAGCAGAATTTATTGTAATAAATACTACAGGGTACATTCGTCCTATAGCAGCTCAGTCTCTTAAAGTTCTTAAAATTAGACTAATAAGTCCAGAGGTAATTATTGCTATTACTAAAAGGAGAGAGTTAAGTTATATTTTGGACAATTTTTCCAAGAGTTCTATCACTTTATATACTCTGAAGAAATCAGTGAAGGTAAAAAGGAAGTCAAAAAGAGAAAGAGCTGAATTTCGACTAAAACTTTTTAGAGCATATTTTAAAAAAGCACATTCTTTATCTTTTAAGGTTCGTTCTTCTTACTTTTCTTCTAATATGGTGATAGGTCTCTTAGATAGAGAGTTTACTACTTTAGCTTTAGGATTAGTTAAAAGGAAATTTAATTCTCGCATAGAGATTATTGCTCCCCCATTTAGAGGTAAAGTAAGTTATCTTAGACCTTCTTCTATAATTATTCCTGAATCATTATGAGAAAGAAAATAGCTAATTTTTCTAATTTAAGAGAGATGTTAGAAAAGAACGCCTCTAAGTATGGTAAAAGGATTGCCTTAGTATTTGGCAGAAGAAAAGTTAGTTACTCTCAGGTTTTAGATACTTCTCAAAGAGTAGCTCAAGTCCTTTCAAATTTAGGGATAGGTAAATCAGATAAAGTATGTATCTGGTTACCTAATGTGCCTGAATTTGTATACTCTTTCTTTGGGATCATTATAGCAGGAGGGATAGTCTGTCCTATAAACAGTATGTTTAAAAGAGAGGAAGCAAAATTTGTAATTGAGGATTCTGGAACAAAGGTCCTTATTACTTCTATAGACAAATTAGAGGAGGCTGAAAATATTCTCTGGCGTCTAGACTCATTAAAATTTATTATCTGTGTTTCTTCTTCTAAACACCAGAGTAATATTTTGGATTTTTATAGTTTAGTAAATACTAAGGAGCCGCTAAAAAAGGAAATTCCTATACACCCGGAGGATATAGCCGAAATCATATATACTTCAGGTACTACAGGAAGACCCAAGGGAACACTTCTTACACACAAAAATTTACTCTCTAATATTAGGGGATGTGGAGAAGTGATAAAAATAACAAAAAGAGATTGCTTCATCTGTATTCTTCCTTTGTTTCACTCTTTCGCTTCTACCGTATGTATGCTTCTTCCTTTATCTTGTGGAGCAAAAATAGTAATTATGCGGGCGGTAAGACCCTTTAAGAGAGTAATAAGAGCAATTTTCAAAAATAGAATAACAATATTTGTGGGTATCCCTTCTGTGTTTAATATCTTGAGTGAATTAAAAATTCCTAAGTATAAACTCTTCTTAAGTTATCTTTTGAATCCGGTAAGACTTTGTATTTCTGGAGCAGCATCCCTGCCTTCTTATGTTTTAAAAAAATTTGAGAGTAAATTCAGGATTCCTCTATTGGAAGGATATGGCCTTACTGAGGCTTCTCCGGTAGTTTCTCTTAATCCCTTGAAAGGAAAAAGAATACCTGGATCCGTGGGATTACCTTTACCTTCGGTTCAAGTTAAAGTTGTAGACAAAGGAGGGAGACCTCTTCCCCCTAATCAAATAGGTGAGCTTTTAATAAAAGGGGATAATATAATGAAAGGTTATTATAAACTAGAGGAGGAAACCAAACAAGTTTTAAGAGAGGGATGGCTTCATACAGGAGATTTAGCTAAGCTTGATGATGAAGGGTATATTTATATCATGGGCCGAATAAAAGAGATGATAAATGTAAGAGGGCTTAATGTTTATCCTAAGGAGATTGAGAACCTTCTTTACAAGCATCCTAAGGTAAAAGAAGTAGCTTGCGTAGGTGTTCCTCATTCCCGACGGGGAGAAGTTCCTTTAGTATTTATAGTAAAAAAAGAAAAAAACCTTTCTACTCAAGAGATTTTAGAATATTTAAGGGCTAATTTAGCCTCTTATAAAGTTCCTTTAAAAGTGATTTTCAAGGATTCTTTTCCTAAAAGTCCCTCAGGTAAAATTTTAAAAAGAGAACTACAGAAAGAGGTAATTGATATTTTTAGATGAAGAAACCCTTCGAGATTGTGTTCCAAGATACCCATCTATTGGTTGTAAACAAGATAGCTAAGCTTCTAATTCAGCCTACTCCCAAAGGAGAGAAAATTACTTTAACTACTCTCTTACAAGAGAAACTAGGAAAAAGGATTTTCCCTTGCCATAGACTTGATAGGGAAACTACAGGTTTAATTATTTATGCTAAGAATAAATCCGTACAGAAAGTGATCGCTGAGGAATTTCGTAGGCGCAAGGTAGAGAAACGGTATATTGCCTTTGTGAGAGGGAAGTTATCTAAAAGAGGAGGTTTTCTAAAAGGTTATATTCTAGATAAAGAAGGGAAGATTTTCGGAGAAAAACCAAAAGAAGCAATTACTATCTATAAAGTGATGAAGAGGTCCGATTACTTTACAGTGGTGAAGTTAAAGCCTATTACAGGGAGAACTAATCAGTTGAGAATCCAACTTGCTCATATAGGGCATCCTATTTTAGGAGAAGATAAGTATGCTTTCAGGCGTGATTTCTATGTTTTAGGAAGAAAAGTAAATTTTAATCGATTAGCCCTGCATGCATTTTTTATTAGTTTCGTCCATCCTGTAATGAGAAGAAGAATTAGTTTTAAAATTAATTTACCTCAAGATATGGAGGAGTTCCTTAAAAAATATTCTCTTTATCCCTTAAAAGTATAAGGAAGGAGGTTTTATGGTTTTAGGGATTATTTTGATTTTAGCAGGTATTGTAATCGCAATTTATCCCCCTCTACTTTCTTTAATTGTGGCTCTGATTTTAATCTTTACAGGAATAATCTTTATTTACCTTAGTTTCTACTATAAGAAGATTTCTAAAAAGTTTGAAGACCCCTTCATAGATTTTTTCTTTCGTATCTGAGTTTTGGGGGTGGAAGAATTTAAACACGGATAGGCTCTTAAGTTTAAAAGGAGAGTTCTTCTATGCGTTGAATAATCCTTTGGATTGTTTCTTTTAGTCTTTGTATCTGTGTATCCTTATCTTTTAATTTTTCTAGAAGATCATTTCTTTCTTTGTTAAACTTCGTCTGTTTATCTTCGATGGCTTTAAGGAGAGCATCGTTTTCTTCCTCTAAACTTTTTAAACGTTGGGTAAGATAGGATATTTTTTCTTTTTGATCAGGAGCTTTTCTTCTCGCCTCTTCCAGTTTTTTTCTAAGAGTAGCTATTTCCTTCACTTCTTGTTTTAAAGTAGTGATTTCTCTTTCTTTTTCTTTCAGAAGATTGGTTGTTTCTTTTATCTCCTGAGCAGCACTCTCTAAGTCTTTCTTTAGCTTTTCAATTTGAGAGATATAGCCGGTTATACTTTTTTCTTTCTTTTTCAGCTTCTTAGAAAGCACATCCTTTTCCTTCCTAGCTTCATCTAGATTCTTCTTAAGAATATTCATTTCTTTTAATGTTTTCTTTAACTCCTTAATCTGAGATGTATAGTTACTTATAATTTTTTCTTTTTCTTTCATATCCTGAGAGAGTTTTTCTTTTGCTTTCTTTACCTCTTCTAACTCCTCTTTAAGGGTATCTAACTCTTTTAATTTCTCTTTTAAGCTAGCGATTTCCTTTTTCTTTTCTTTTAGAAGGTTGGCAAAGTTTTCTATCTTTTTGTTAGCTCCCTTTAATGCTTTTTTTAGTTCCTCAATCTGTGAGGCATAGTTATCCATATTTCTTTCTTTTTCCTTAAGCATCTTAGAAAGCGCATCCTTTTCCTTCCTAGCTTCATTTAGCTTCTTCTTAAGGGTATCTAGCTCTTCTAACTTATCTTTTAAGGTGGCGACCTCCTTTTCTTTTTCTCGTAAAAGGTTGGCAATAGAACGTTTCAGTTTTTTGATTAGAGGATCTTCTTTCTTTTCTGAATGTTTTTGGTTAACTTCAGAAGAAAAGCAAACTTCTCCTTTCCAAAAGAGGGGGAGAGAAAAGAAAAGCAGAATTATCCACCATCTTTTCCCTATTCGACAGCTTAATTTCATAAATATTAAGGTAAGTTATTGAGATAGTTTATCTATATTTCTAATTAAGTCTTTAATCATCAATTTTAGGTTTTTAATTTCATTTTCTCTGATAGAGTTCTCTTTTAATAGGTGTGCCTTTTCTTTAGAGAAAGTCTTCTCTTTTTCCTCCAGTTCCCTTCTTAATGTAAGTATTTTTTTCTCTTTCTCTGCTAATTGTTTGAGTAAATTCTCCACTCTTTCCTTACGCATTGCTTTTACTTCTTCTATGCTCCTTATTTCTTTAAGAAGATATTCATTTTTCTCTTTGAGGGAAGCTATCTTTCTTTTAAGCAAGAGGTTATTTTCATTACATTCTTTAAGTTTCTCACTTAGCTCTTCTAGCTTTGCCGTATTTTCTTTAAGTTTTCTAGTAAGATTTTCTTTTTGCTCTTTCCACTTTCCCTTTTTACTTTTGTATTCCTCAGTAAGTTCTTCCGTTCGCTTGGTTAATTTCTCTATCCTTTCATTAGCGCTATTTAATGCCTTCTCTAGCTCCTCAATTTGAGATGCATAGTTACTTATGATTTTTTCTCTTCCTTTTAAGTCTTGAGAGAGTTTTTCTTTTGTTTTCTTTACTTCTTCTAACTCCTCTTTAAGGGCATCCAACTCTTTTAATTTCTCTTTTAAGTTGGAGATTTCTTTTTCTTTTTGCTTTAAAAGATTGATAGAGTCTTCTATCTTTTTGTTAGCTTTTTCTAATGCACTCCTTAACTTCTCAACTTGAGATGCATACTTTTCCGCAGTTTTATTTTTTTCTTTTTGCTTTAGGGCAAGAGTAAGTTTTTCTTTTTCTTTTTCTAAATTATTTATTCTTTCTTTAAGATCTGTGATTTCTTCTTTCTTTTCTCTAATTTGAGTAAGAAGTTTTTCTTTTTCTTGAATGAGTTCTTTTTGTTTAACCTTATATTCATCAAGAATCCCCTCTAAATTTTTGTAATCTGTAAATATCCTTTGAAGCTTACTTTGAAAAGCATTTTTTCCTTCTTTAAGCTCTTTGGTTAATTTCTCTATCCTTTCATTAGCGCTATTTAATGCCTTCTCTAGCTCCTCAATTTGAGATGCATAGTTACTTATGATTTTTTCTCTTCCTTTTAAGTCTTGAGAGAGTTTTTCTTTTGTTTTCTTTACTTCTTCTAACTCCTCTTTAAGGGCATCCAACTCTTTTAATTTCTCTTTTAAGTTGGAGATTTCTTTTTCTTTTTGCTTTAATTGAGAGGTAAGTTTCTTTTTTTCTTCTCGGAGCTTTAAGAAAGTATCTTCTAAGGATTGGAGCTTTTTACTTTCTTCAATTATAGTTTCTTCCAAATATTTTATTTTAGATTCAAGCTCTGAGGCTGAGAAAGAGGAAAGATTGGAGAAAGCAAAAAGAAACGAGAGAAAAGTTATAAATTTTACTGCAGTTTTTATCTTCCTCACTAGAAAAATTATACTTTAGTAGTAATTTATTGTCAAATGATTTTACCTTATGCCAAATTTAACTTTCATATTTACAGGTATTTAATTTAAGGTATAATTTTTTAAAATGGAAAAAGATATTTTTGCTGTCCATCGCCCTCAATGGAGGACTCACATTGGGTTTCTACTTGCTGCTATTGGGTCAGCAATAGGTTTAGGTAATATTTGGCGTTTTCCCTACCTGTGTTATAAAAATGGAGGAGGAGCCTTCCTTATTCCTTACTTTCTAGCTTTAATATTAGTGGGGATTCCTCTTATGATTTTAGAGTTAGGTTTGGGGCATAAGATGAGAGGTTCGGCTCCAGCAAGTTTTGCTAGTATTTCAAAAAAATGGGAATGGCTAGGCTGGTGGCAGGTGATTTTTGTAATGTTTGGAATTGTTCTCTATTATTCTGTAGTAATATCGTGGTGCTTAAGTTTTCTTTTTTTCTCATTTAACTTAGGATGGGGTAACGATCCTAATAATTTCTTTTTTCATAAGTTCCTTATGGTGAGTAAAAGTCCTGCGTCCTTAGGTGATTTAAGAACCCCTATTATATTTTCTTTACTTTTGGTGTGGCTCCTAAATTGGATTATTGTGTTTAAAGGAGTGCGTAGGGGTTTAGAGAGAGCAAATAAAATTTTTATGCCTCTCTTGTTTGTTCTTACTGCTGTGATTGTCTTCTGGAGTATAAGACTTCCGGGGGCAAAAGAAGGTATAGCAATTTATCTGAAGCCTGACTTTACTCGTCTCAGAGATGTAAGAGTATGGATGGATGCTTTTGGACAAATATTTTTTACCTTGAGTTTGGCTTTTGGAATTATGATTACTTACGCCTCCTATCTTCCCCGAAAGAGCCAAATTGTACGAGACTCTTTCTCTATAAGTTTTATAAATTGTTTTTTCTCTCTATTCGCAGGATTTGGAGTGTTTTCTATTTTAGGATATATGGCACACGCTACTTCGGTAGAGTTTGGTAAAGTAGTAAAAGAGTCCATAGGACTTGCTTTCGTAGCCTATCCTAAAGCAATAAGTATGCTTCCTTACTTTCCTCGTCTCTTCGGAGTAATATTTTTTGCTATTCTTACTATAGCAGGTCTTTCTTCGGCCATTTCTATTCTAGAAGCTTTTTCTTCAGCAATTATTGATAAGTTTCACTACTCTAGAAAGATAGTAGTTTCTGTGCTTTCTGTATTCGGTTTTCTGGGAGGAATAATTTTTACTACCCAAGCAGGCCTATACTGGTTAGATATAGTGGATCATTTTCTTACTCAGTACGGACTTATTCTGGCAGCAATTTTTGAGTGTATAGTTTTAGGATGGATTTATGGGGTAAAGAAGTTAAGAACGCATATTAATCACTATGCTAGATGGCACCTAGGGAGATGGTGGGATTTTTCTATTAAATTCGTCTCTCCCCTTATTCTTTTTGCCTTGTTTATTTCCTCTTTAAGCAACGAAGTTTTGACTCCCTATGCAGGGTATCCTTGGTTAGCCATTATCCTCATCGGTAGGGATTGGCTTATCTATACACTTTTCTTTGCTATTATCGTCGCTGCCCATCCTTGGAGAGTGGAACCAAGAGAAAGAGAGAGTAGCTCTTAAACTCAAAGTGAGAAAAAATCTTTTCTTCAAAGTTATCTTTTTTCTTCTATCCCTTTGTATATTGGTTTCCTCTTTTCACCTTTACTCTTTCTACAAAGAGAAAAAACTCTTTTCTAATCTAAAAAGAGAGATTTTAGATCTTACTACTTCTTTTGAAGGTGAGATATCTTTTTTAGTGAAGAAACTAAGGTTTCCTTATTCAAAAATTTCTTCTAGGGAGGAATTAATTTTCCCTGCTGCTAGTCTTATAAAGTTACCACTTGTTGCGGTAGCTCTTAAAGCGATTGGAGAAGGTAAAATTTCTTCTCAAGAATATATTACTATTAAGAAAGAAGATATAGTAGGTGGTTCAGGAATAATTAAAAAAATGAAAACTCCTTTCAAAGTACATTTTGAGAGACTCTGTGAATTAGCAATTTCTTATAGTGATAATACTGCTACCAATAAAATAATCGATATTTTAGGTTTTGATTATATAAATGAAAATTTCAAGAAGATAGGGTTGAAGAATACGTTCTTGGAGAGGAAAATGATGGATTTTAGAAAAAGAAGTAGAGGGATAGAGAATTATACCACTACCTTAGATATAACCTATCTTCTGGAAAAGATTTACAGAGGGGGAATTCTAGATAAAGACGCTTCTAAAGTTCTTCTCTCATTTTTAAAAAAACAGAAAGTAAGGGATCGTCTTCCTCGATACTTACCAAAAGAGATAATAGTTGCTCACAAAACAGGATTAGAGAAGGGAGTAGTTCATGACGCAGGAATTGTTTTTACTTCCCGAGGGGATTATATAATCTGTGTGTTAACTAAAGGGGTAAAGAATTACGAGAGGGCAAAAAAGATAATTGCCGAGATTTCTCTTCTAGCATATACCTTTTATCAAAGACTATAAAATTGGAGAAATAAATAACTTACTGTTGCTTTTACCAAAAATAGTGTTATCATCTAATAATCTAAAAGGATATATTTTTTAGTAGTTCTGAGTAGAGGATAGGAAGGAGAGTAGTTTCATGAAGTGTTTTGATAAAAAGATTCTATCCCTGATACTTGCAGGAGGAAAGGGAGAAAGGCTCTATCCTCTTACTTTAGAGAGGACTAAGCCTTCCGTTCCTTTTGGAGGCAAATACAGGATTATTGACTTTTCTTTGAGTAGTCTCATAAATTCAGGGATATACTCTATTTATGTTTTAGTGCAATATAAATCCCAATCTCTAATTGAACATATAAGAACTACTTGGAGTATTGCTGGTCTTCCTTCCGAATATTTTATAACTGTTGTTCCTCCACAAATGAGAAAAGAAGAACTCAAGGATTGGTACAGAGGTACAGCAGATTCTATTTATCAGAATATAAACCTTATTTACGACTATAAGCCTGATATTGTTATAATTTTAAGTGGTGACCATATTTATAGAATGGATATAAGAAAAATGATAAATTATCATCTTGAAAAGAAAGCAGAACTTACTATCTCTACGATTCCTGTAGGGGAAAAAGAGATTTCTCAATTAGGTATAGTAAGGATAAATGATAAGAGGCAAGTTTTGGATTTTAAAGAAAAACCCACAAAAGTAGAAGGTAGTTATTTAGCTTCTATGGGCAACTATATATTTAATACTCAGTTGTTGATAGAAGCTTTGGAGGAAGATGCTTGCAAAGAGTCAGCCCACGATTTTGGTAGAGATATTATTCCCAGTTTGATTAAAAAAGGAGTTAGGGTGTATGGTTACGATTTTTCTACTAACAGAATTCCTGGTATAAAAAGTTATGAAAGAAGCGTTTACTGGCGAGATGTAGGCACGATAAAGAGTTACTGGGAGGCAAATATGGATCTTTTAGGTGAGAAACCAATCTTGGATTTAGATAACCAGCATTGGCCCATATATGCTTCCAATCTTAATTGCCCTCCTGCCTATATAGCAGGTTCTGAAGTCATAAATTCTTTAGTTTGTGAAGGTTCAAAGGTAACGGAAGCAAAGATTAAGAACTCTATTCTAGGTCGTGGAGTAAAAATAGATAAAGACGTGGAGATAGAAAATTCTATCGTGATGGATTTTACACACATAAAAAGAGGCAGTAGAATTAACTCGGCAATCATAGATAGGTTTAATACTATAGAAGAGAATAGTTCTATCGGCTACGATAGAGATAAGGATACAAAAAATTATTACGTTGATTCTTCAGGAATAGTGGTAGTTAGGCGGGGGCTAAGAAGAACCTTTTTTCCTTGACTTACCTTACAAGTTAATACCTCTTAAGTCATACATACTTAAAGATGTTAAACTCGCAAACTGATTTCTTTTGGACTGAACTGAATATTTCTTATAAATTTTTCCAAGGAGAGTGAGAAGAGGTAGAAAGAAACATTAAATTTCCTGTCTTAGTTGCTTTTCAGCATCCACCACATCTCGATTTACTTTTCTTATACAGTTCTTTATTTTTGATTTAAAAGAAGCATCTATAGCTTTGGATGAGAGTATTTCTCTTAATACTTGGATACTCATCCTAAAGTATCTTACTAACTCACCTTCGTCTACTTGAGAGAATCTAGTAAGTTTATAGAAATCCGTTCCTTCATACCATGCTAATGAGACTTCACTAAGATGGAAATAGAACTTTTTACTTAAAGGGTATATTCTGTAACGCCTCTCTTGACTATGGATTTCTTTTATAAAAAGATTTAATTCTCTCTTCAGGCGTTTAACTCGTTTGTTGAGCTTAGGCTTTCTTTCTCCTTTACGAGGTTCATATACTAAGGAAGAGATGACCATAAAGAGCGTTTTTTCATCAAGACTCTCTAAGAATCCACTTTCAAATAACTCTCCTATCTGCAATTCAAAGCTATATACTTTCGATGCTAATTCCCCTTTCCAGCTTAGTGTATTTCCTATGATGTAGCCTACCTCTTTTAGAAGTTGTAATTTTCTTTTTAATAGATTCTGCGCTTCTTTTTTTTCTAACTCCTGAGATTGGTAGAAGTGAAAAGATAGAGGATAGATACTTAAAAGTTTCTCTTTCATAAGGAGGAAGAGATTAAGGATGGTAGCATAGCAGCTTCTTAACTGACTTACAATAGGTTCATACCTGCCATAAATAATTTCTCTTAAACTAGTAAGGTCTATTTGGTGTGGATTAATTCTAGTAAATACATATCCTTCTTTATCTATCCCTCGTCGTCCTGCTCGTCCTGCCATCTGGTAGAAATCGCGTGTTTTCAAGTAACGAGTATACCTTCCATAGAACTTTATAAGATTATCAAATACTACAGTCTTTGCAGGCATATTTATTCCCAAGGCAAAAGTTTCTGTAGTAAAGATAAATTTTATAAGACCCGTAGTAAAAAGTCTCTCAATTATCTCTTTCAAGGTAGGCAGAAGTCCTGCATGGTGGTAGGCTATTCCTTTTTTTATGAGAGGAAAAAGATAGGTTAAGGAACGATCACTACTAATATTGAATTTTTCTACGAGGTCTAGGAAGATACTCTCTATTTTTTTCTTTTCTTCTTTAGTAAGAAAATCATAGCTATAAACTTCTGAGGCGAGGTCTTCGCATCTTCGTCTAGAAAAAGCAAAGTATATACAAGGAAGAGCTCCTTTTCCTTTTAGATAGTTTATCAAAGTAGAGAGCTTGTTGGCTTTGAAAAAATGTAGCCCCTCTTTAAAAGTTTTTTGCTTTGCCCTTTTTCTTAAATAATGAGACTCTTCTAACTTCTTAAAGCTAGAAAAAATTTCATTATTGCATTGGAAGAAGAAATGTAAAGGTACAGGTCTTTTTTTCTCTACTACTGTCTTTACAGGAAAAGGATGAATTTTTTTTAACCAATTCACGAACTCATCTATGTTAGGTATAGTAGCACTTAAGGCAAGCATCCGGATATGTTTGGGTAAAAGTATTATTGACTCTTCCCATACTGTTCCTCGTTCAATATCGTCAAGGTAGTGAATTTCATCAAATATTACCCACCGACACTCTTCTAAGTTAGTGGGGTCAACTAATATAGAATTTCTAAATATCTCTGTGGTCATAATGAGAAGAGGAGCACCAGGATTTATACTCACATCTCCCGTTAGGATACCTGTAGTTTTAGGCCAGGTTTTAGAAAAGTCTCTAAATTTTTGATTACTTAGTGCTTTTATAGGGGCAGTGTAAATTACTTTTTGATGAAGGTGGATACATCTTCTGATGATATTTTCAGCAATTAAAGTTTTGCCTGCTCCTGTGGGAGCACTTACTATTACCGAATATCCTTTTTCAGCTAGTTCTATGGCTTCTTCTTGAAATTTATCAAGTTTTACTTCTCTCTTTTCCATAACAACTAAAATTATATCAGATTACTATAGTGAAGAAAGGAAAAACTGTTTGACAACTATTTACTCTCAAGTATAATTTTTCTAGAACCCATGAAACTAATCAAAATAGGTGGTCTCTTTCCTTTTCTAATTCTTATATTTTTTTTCTCTGCTTTTTCTGAAGAAATGAAAAATTCTACTAGCCAGCCAAGTATTCAGATAGAGAATTTAAAAAGTTATTTTTCTGCCTTAGTAAATCAGCTTATTCAAGTCATAAAGGAAAAAGAAAAAACTATCGATCAGCTAAATTCTCAATTAGACCAACTCTCTGATGAGTTATCTACTCTTAAGAAAGATTTAGAAGTAGTTAGAGAAAAAAATAAGGAAAAAGAAAAAGAGGTGGGTAGTTATGCCACCGAGATTGAAGAGCTAAAGAAAGCATTAACTGAAGCTAATAAGAAGGTAGAAGACTCTGCCAACCTTTTACGAGAAAAAGAAAAGGAGGTCGCCACCTTAAAAGATAAGTTAGAAGAGCTAGATACCCTTAAGAAGAAGCTAAATGAAGCTAGGAAGGAAAAGGATGCGCTTTCTAAGATGCTAAAGGGATTATCTCAAGAAGTGGATAAAGAAAGAAGTTTAGTAAGGAAATTAGAAGAGGAAGTTACTCAACAATCCCAGCTTAAAAAGAAACTGAAAGATGCTGAGGAGACGATAGAGAGATTGAAAAAGGAGTTGGAAGCAAAAAAGGAGGAAATTCAGAAGCTACAAGATATCCTCTATACTTATAAACTTAAAGAAAAGGAAAAGGTCCAAGAGGAATTTTCTTTTCAATTAGAAGATAAAGAGAGAATTATCAATAGTTTGAATAGAGAGCTTCAAATGTATAAACAGCAGAGTAAAGAATTGGAAAGAGAGCTAGCTTATCTTAAGGAAAGTAATCAAATTCTGGTCCAAAAATTAGAAGAGAAGGAGAAAACAATAGAGGAGTTGGAAAGGAAAATCCGGTCTTTCCCGAAACCTTCTGAGCAAGTTAATGAAGAATTGGAGAAGAGAACTCAACAGTTGGTGAGGCTGAAGAAAGAATTAGAGGAAAGAGAAGCACTTTTGAATAAAGAGAGAGCACAGTTCTTAGAAGAGCTTGAACTTAAAGAGAAAGAAATTTCTGCTTTAAAGAACATGATTAAGAGTATGATTGAAAATATCGATGTATATAGTCCTGCTAACTCTCACCAAAATTAATGATGAATTCTTCTGCACACTCCAGATTTAACCACACCTCAGGCTGGAAAGTTTTTTTATATTCTTGGGTCTTTAATAATTTTTCTCTCAAGAAATGTGCTCTCACACTATTTGAAATCATAGTAATTATTCTCATCATAGGAATTCTTGCTATAGTAGCTCTTCCTCGGTTTGGTATTTTTTACGAGATAAAACTACAGGGAGCAGCTAAAAAAGTAGTTTCCGATATAAGATACGCACAAAGTATGGCGCTTTCTTACCATACTTTCACTCGTATAGTTTTTGATGAAAGTAATGATATCTATAGGGGGGAGTATTTTTATGGTGATGAATGGAGGAGTCTCTCTGATCCTTTTACGGGAGATGAGCTAACACTGGATTTCCGTACTGATAACCAATATAAAGGTATAGATATTTTGAATGTAGATTTTGGGGATACCACTACTTTAATGTTTGACTGGCAAGGTATTCCTCAGGATGAAAATGGATTAGATCGTTCTGGTTCTTTGAGCTTATCTTACAAAGGTAGGCTCATCACTATAACAGTAGCTCCTCGAACAGGGAAAATTAACGTAGAGTGAGATGAAAGAGATTTATTCTTCTCTTTCTAAAAAAGGTATCACCCTTATTGAATTGATAGTGGTAATATTGATTTTGACAATAGGTATTTCTGCTATGTTGGGGCTTTTAGGAGAGACTGTTAGAAGAGTAAATGTAGCTGAGGAGATAGCTATCGCCACTTTTTACGCTCAGGAGAAAATGGAGGAGATAAAATCTAAAGGTTTTGATGAAGTTGATGAATTAGAGGGAGAGGAAACTTTAGGAGAAGGATACGTAAGAACTACCTCTGTAGAATTTGCTTATCTTCAAGATGATAGTTGGATTACTACTGAAGAGGCTACTGACTATAAGTTAATTAGAGTTTCCGTTTCTAAAGAAGGGAGTGCTACTCAAGACGTTTTTCTAGTTACTGTGATAAGTAACTATTAGAATGAAAAGAGGAGTAACTTTAGTTGAATTAATTATAACTATTGTTATAGTGGGAGTTTTATCTTTGGGAGTTGGTTGGTATTTTTCTAAAAGTATAGATATATGGAACCTTCTCTCCTTTAGAACGGAGATTTTAAATCAGGTAAGATTAGGAGTTGTAAGAATGGGGAGAGATATCCGCCAGGTAAAAAAGTCAACATTTGAGGAAGAAACTATCGAAGAAGCTACTTCTACTTCCTTCCAATTTTTAGAAATTACCTACGAGGGAGATAAGAGAATTAGATATAGATATGATGAAGCAGCTAAAAATTTATTTCGTGAAGAAGATTTGAATATGGATGAGGATTTTCAAGATACTAATGAATCCCAACTTCTTCTAACTGGCGTAGAAAATTTCCAATTTACTTACTTAGATAGGGAGGGTAATTCCACCTCAGTATTAGGAGAAATATATAGGATAAAAATTAACCTAGAGGTAAAAAAAGACGAAGAATATGTTCGAATTAATTATGAAGTTTTTCCTAGAAACTTTAAATACTAAATTTAGAAAAGGAATTACTTTAATTATTGCTATTTCACTTATGCTTATTTTAGCTCTTTTAGGATGGACGGTAGCTAACTTTCTAAGCGCTGATTTGCGGATGAGTTCACGACTGCTTGATTCAGAAAGAGCCCTCTACTTAGCGGAAGCAGGAATTGATTGGACATTGAAGAAGTTAGGTAGCGAATATGACTGTGATCTCGATGAGGATGGGAAGGATATTTCTTCAGGAAGTGTACTCCATAATTTAGAGTATGGACAGTATAGAGTAAACTGTGAGTGTGAAGATCGGAAGTGCAAAGGAATCATCACTATAGAAAGTACCGGGTATATTCCTGGCGAGGATAGTTATTACACGAGGAGAGAAGTGGAAGTTACTATAGATCGAGCAGGCTTCACTAAAGCAGCATATGTAAGAAATTTCTTAGATTGGTCAGAGATGTCTTCTCGTTCTCGTATAGATGGTGATATTCAAGTATTGGTTGATGCTGCAGAAATTGATAAAGGGTTTGAAGGGCCAGATTTAGACACGATTACCAACGAACCGGAGGATTTAGAGATTCCGGGAAGGGGAGAAAGAATCGCAGAAGAAGGAAGGTATCCTACTATAGATATGGACTATTTTAGAGAGTGGGCTCAAAGCGATGGTTATTATAGGGATTATTCAGCTGTGGCAGTGGTTATCAGTTCTGGAGGGAATGTTATTGAGGTTGATCAGGCGGGGTTTTTTACTGGCAAGCGAGGGGAAGTGGTAAGGAATTTAGGAGAGAATCACGGGAGTTGGCAGGATACCGATTGGGCAGTTATTACCAAAGTTACCTTCGGAGGGAAGCGGGCGGAGTTAGATAGAGAAGTAGGAGATACTTGGATAGGAGATTCTGTAAGAATAGTAAAGAGGTTTAGTGGAGCTAATAATAATCAAAAACTTTGGTATATCGAGGGAAGTGATATACTTATTGACTTAAGAGAGAAAGATGGTCAGTTTAACCAAACCTCTCTTGTGGGGGAAGGAGATATCGTTCTAGTAGGTGATAGAAAGATCAGGATGAAAGTTTATGTGAGTTCTGCGCCTTCTAAAGAAACTTTTCCTAACTTAGCTACTAAGGAAGGAAATATCTATCTTCGGGATGCTCCTAAGGATAAGAAGAGTAAAAGTCATTCTTTCGATGGGTTAATATATACAGAGGATGGAGATGTAGTAATAAATTATATAGAGGGAAGAGGAGTTATGGGGTATAATGTATTTTGGAAAGGAATTGTAAAATTAAAATACAATACCAAATACATCCCCACAGAGGGTTTCTTGGGAAATGTAGAGATAGTTACTTGGTGGGAAAAATAGATTGACTTATATTATTAAGAGAAAATATCTTTAACACTTCATTCCCTCTTTAGCTTTACTACTTAGTAAGAAGGGAATTAGCTTGACACTTAAATATCTTGCTTGTAGAATTTAAAATGAATGAAAGAAGAAAAAATCCCGCCTTTTTCTAAAAAGAAAAGTGCCTTTTCAGAAGTTACCTCTCTGATTAAAGATTTTTTTACTTTTACTTCCAGTACTATTGGAATAGATATAGGAGAAGGGTATATTAAGATTGTCCAATTCCAGAAAACTCGCAAAGGATATACTATTAATGATTATAGAATAAGAGCTATCCCTTTTAAAGTAAAGGATAATCAGAGAGAAAAAGAAAAATTCATAAAAGAGTTTATTGCTGAATTTATCTCTCAGTCTAGAATAAAAACTTCTTTAGGGAGAATTGCTATAAGAGGAAGTGGAATATTCATCTTTTCTCTCCTTATGCCTTTGCTTCCTGAAAAAGACTTACGGGGAGCAATAGGGATAGAGTTAAAGAAAAGGTTACCTTACCAGATAGATTTCGCTAACGTTCACTTTGACTATATTATAACCGAACGGTTAGTGGGAGAGACTTCTCAAGTTTTTGTTACCTGTATTGCTGTAGACAATAAGGTTCTGGATAAGTACTTAGGTTTTTTGAAAGGGTTCGGTCTTCGCCCGGAAGTGATAAATGCAGATGCTGATGCTTTAGGCAGCTTGGTTGAATTCATAGGAGAAGGTCAGTATGTAGGAGTACTCGATATGGGAGCTAGAGACAGCTGTTTAAATTTCTATAAAAAAGGAACTCTCCAGTTTGCTCGAGAAATACCCATAGGAGGAGAGCATATTACAGAAGGAATTTTAAAAGCAATTGCAAGTTTAGGAGGTAATCCTTCCTTTGAAGATGCAGAAAATTTCAAAAGGCACTGTGGAATTCCTATGCGGGAGGAGGCTTACATTGATTTCTATACTGATTTTGGAGCATTAAAAGGCAATCAAATAACTACGGCGGTAAGGCCAAGCTTGGAGAGGCTAATTACAGAGGTATCACGGACAGTAAATTTCTATATTCGTGCCTACAAGTTAGAGCAACTAGATATTCTCTACATTACCGGGGGGGCATCACGCACCAGAAACATCGATAAGATTCTTTCCACTAATTTAAAAAATCTTCCTATTAAGCGAATAGATAAATTGGAGCCTCTAAAGGTAGTGAAGAGTTGGTTTGTTACCGATGTTTTTAGGCATGAGTTAGGGATAGAAGAAGCAGTATCTCATTTAGCAGTGGCTTTTGGGCTTTGTCTTCATAAAGGAGGTAAGATAAACATTATTCCTCCCCGAGAAAAAATGGAACAGAAGGCATTATTTTTAATGTTTCTTACTCGTACTGTGTTTCCCTTTATTCTTTTTCTGACTTTGGGTTTTTATGCCTTTTTCTATGGGAAATATCTTCTATATAAGATAATTATTGCTCGTCTTCAAGGACAGGCCCAGAAGATTGCTCCTATAACTAAAGAGATCGAAAGTTATCTTTCGGTTAAAAAAATATATGAAGAAAGAGAATCTCTCTTAAAAAAGGCTGTAGGAGAACAGCCGTTGTGGTGGGGAATATTAAAAGAGTTAAGTAATATCACTCCTAAGGAGATTGTACTCCATAGCTTAGAGATAAAACCCACATCTTATTCTACTAAGACTCTTACTATTACAGGAGAAGCTATAGCTAAAGTTACCAATCTTGATCTAGTAATAGCAGAATTTACTTTGAATCTAAATGGATCTCCTTTTTTTAGAAAGGCTAATTTAGTATCTACTGAAAGAGATGTGTCTTCATCTCTTCCTAGGGCGAAATTTAAAATAACCTGTGAACTTGTATATTAAAAAATATGGAAATCATAAAAGACAAAACTACTAAAGTAGCAGTAAACATAGGGATTTATATTGCTATTTTGATTGTTTTCCACCTTTCTGTAGGTCGTCCAATATTTAAATTAGTAGATAAAGAGAAAAGTCGATGCGAGGACTTCCAGAAAAGTTTACTTGCTAAAGAAGAGTTGATAAAAGCTATTCCTAATCCTAACAAAGAAATTAGAGAAATTAAGGGTAAGATAAAAGAGCTGGAAAAAAAATCCATCTCTCAAGAAAAGCTTCCAAAGATTATTCAACAGTTAACTAAGGAAAGCAGTAGATTGAATATAGAAATAGTTTCTATAAGACCGGTGAAAGAATCGCCTTTTAAGGAAGAGAATCTTCCTAAAGGAGTGAAGAAAGTTTATCTGGAGATAACTTTAAAAACCTCATATATAAATTTGGGTAATTATCTTAAAGCAATCGAGAAATTACCTATAATTTTTACTATTGAGTCTTTAGTAGTGAAAAGATTTGAGGAAACTAAAAATAAGGATATCTCTAGAGAGGTTGGAAATAATCTTATTGCTAGTTTACTCATCAGTGGCTACAAGATAGAGAGTAATCTTTAGAGAAAAATGGATAAAAAAAGAATTGAATTAATTATTACTTTGGGATTGGTAATAATCTTTATCTTTGTATTGGCAGTAAATCTTAAGCCTAAGAAGCCCAAGCAAAAATTATCCCCTTCTTCTAAAATCTCTGAAAAAGAAAAGGAGGCTTCTATATCTAAAAAGAAGATAGAAAAGATTTTAAGAGCCTCTCCTCAGGAGATAGAAAAACAGAAAAATCGAGCGCAACTTAGTTGGGGGAGAGATCCTTTTTTCTCTTCTTTCCTAGTTAAAAAAGAGGTATCCAAAACCACTTCTCTTACTCTAAAAGGCGTAACTATAGGAAAAGATAAAAAAGGTTATGCATTTATCAATGATGAAATTGTCACTATTGGGGATACTATCGAAGGGTATCAGGTAATAGAAATTCAGAAAAACAAAGTTATTTTAAAAAGAGATAACGAACTTTTTTATTTAACCCTCCCTTATTAAAAAGAAGCTAAAAGTGAGCTTTGACTATTTTTCTTTTTAAGTTATAATAAAGTTGATGAAAAAAATTATTCTACTCCTTTTACTTCTGGGAGGGGGGTACTTTTTTGTTAGTTTAGCTCAAACTTCTCACGATTTTCAAAGGGAGTCAGAGATTATAGAGTATTTGGAGTTTAGGGAAGTAGATATCAAGGATGCTTTAAGACAACTTGCCAAACAGTATAATTTAAACATCGTATTTTCTGAATCAGTAAAGGGGTTGATTACTCTCCGCTTACATAATGTCACTGTAGAGGAAGCTTTAGACTCTATTATTACTATCAATGGATTTGTTTATACTAAGAAAGGAAGTGTAATTAAGGTGACCACTCCTGAAGAAGTAAAAAAAGAAAGTAAGCAGACCAGAGTTTTTAAATTGTATAATGCCGATGCTTCTAAACTTAAAGAGACTATAAAAAAAGTTCTTTCCTCTGAGGGGACCATTGAAGCAGATGAACGTTCTAACTCCCTGATTATCACCGATAATCCTGCGGTAATAAGTAAAATTGAAAGTATGCTACCTTCCTTAGATGAGGCTTCTAAGCAAGTTCTGATTGAAGCTCGATTTATCGAAACTTCCTTAGGAACTACAGAAAAGTTAGGGATAGATTGGACAATCAATGCTGTAGCTAAAGCTTCTAAAAGACCTACTACTTTTCCTTTTCGTAAATGGGGTTCGGATAAAGATATGTATCCAGTGCCTTCTTATACCTCCGAATATGATAGCACTACAGGAACATGGAGCATAACTAGCGATTTTCCTGCAGGTGGTGAGGGTTATTTTTTTCCTACTTTCCCTCATCGCTTGGGCTCTTTTCCTATGGTAGGAGCAGATGAATTTACCTTCGGGACATTAGACTTTACTCAGTTTCAAGCAGTGTTAGATTTTCTTAAGACAAAAACTGATTCTAAACTTATCTCATCGCCCCGGATAGTTACTATGGATAACAAGCGAGCAGAAATTTATATAGGCAAAGCCCGCCCCATTCCTACATTTGAATATAATTCTGAGACGGGGGAGTACCAAATTACAGGATTTGAAGAAAAAATTGAGGGAGTAATTCTTACCGTAACTCCTCAGATCAAAAAAGTAGGAGATAAATATTATATAAAGCTAAGATTGAAGCCAAAAGTTACTACTTTTTCTAATGAAACAGTTTCTTTTACTAATTTGGGTTTTGAATATCCTTTGCTTTCTGAACGGTACACCGATACCGAAGTAATGATTGAAGATAATCAGACTATTGTTATTGGGGGGTTAATAGAGACTAAGAGAACAGAAACTATTCATAAGGTTCCTTTCTTAGGGGATTTACCTTTGTTAGGTCTTCTTTTTCGACACAAAGAAATAAATCCTGATGCTAAATCAGAGCTTATAATCTTTGTTACTGCCAGAGTTGTTAGAGAAGATGAGGGTCCACTTTTAGCTTATAAGAGCAATCTTATTACTTCTCCTCCTCACCCGTTTAAGCTAAATTTAAGAGAAATCACAGTAAAATGAAAAGAATCATCTTTTTCCTCTCTTTCTTTTTCATTCTTTCCCTCTTCCTTTTATTTCTCTTTTTTTCATTTTATCAGTCAAATATTTTTCAAGAAAGTATAGCTAACTTAGAAGAAGGGTTAAAAAGAGTTAGCTACCTTTTTGTGGAATCTAAATTATTTAATAAAAAATTAAAGGAGGATAATAAAAAATTAAAGGAAGATAATAAAAAATTAGAGGAGGATAATAAAAGATTAGAAGAGGATAATGAAAAGCTTTCTCAGGAATTGAAAAAGTTAAGTGAAGAGAATACTTCCTTAAAAGAGCATATAGAAGAGTTAGGCGAACGTATCACTACTCTTAAAGATACTAATAGAGAACTAATTAGAAAAGTTAAGGAGTTGACTGAAGAAAACAGACGTTTAAAAGAAACTTTAGCTAAGTTGAAAGCTCAGTTACCTAAAGTATCCTTTAAGAAAGGAGAAAAATTTTATGCTGGTTTGGAAGAAGTAAGTTTAGATCCTAAAGAGAGAAAATATATTGAGTTCATTATTCAGAGTATTTACAAGGAGTTAGATTCTTTAGGGGTCAATGTGAATAGATTAGCTCGGGATGCTTCATCCTATAAGAACAGATTCTTAAGAAAAGATGGGGAACTTAAAAAGAAGATTGTAGAAATTGAAAGTCTTCTTAAAGAGCTTCAGCATTTTAAAGAAGAGAATAAGGAAATGTTAGCTAAGCTGGACACTTTGGAAAAAGAAAAGCAAAAGTATGTGGAAAAGATAAATTTACTTAGGAAGGAAAATCAAGATTTAAAAGATAATTTAAACAGCTTTAAGAAAGAAAAAGAGGTAATGATGTCTTACATAGATGATTTGAAAAAGAGAGGCACTTTTACAAAGTCAGAGAAAGAGAATTTAGAGAAGACTATAAATGACTTAAAGAGTGAACTCCAGCTTAAGATAGAGCGTATAAAATCTCTGGAAAGAGAAATTATTCAATTGAAGGAGGATTATCAAAGGGCTATTAACCAGTATGAAATAGCTAAGGAGAAAATAGAAGAAGCAGAGAGAGAATTGGAGAGAAGAGCGGACAGGATATTGAAATTAGAGAATGAGTTGAGAAGTAAGGAGATATCCATAAAGGAATTAAATAGCAAACTAAAGAGACAGTTAAAGGAATTAGCTAATTTGAGAGAATCCGTAGTAAAAGTTAGATTAGAAAATGCTTCTCTCTATAAAGAATTGGAGGCTAAAGAAGCAGCTTTTAATTCTTTAAAAAAACAGTTAGAAAAAATAGGTCATTTAAGTACACAGTTTAGAGAGCAAGTTAACAAAGTTTCACAGTTATTTACCTCTCCAGAGGAAAGTCAAAAGGAGGAAGAACCTGGCGAGAAAAAAATAGAGGTAGAGATAGAATCTATAGAAAGTAAAGAAAAGTAAGCATGAAGAAGAGAGCTACTGATTGTTTTTATTTTGGTATTCTTAGGGTTATTGAGTTTTTGGTCTTAGGGATGTTTCTTTTGTTTCTATTTGGTATTTTTTGTGAGAGAGGGGTGTACTGTAAAGAAGATAATGATAGTATGGCAATTGCTAACACCTATTACTTAAAAGGCAAAGAGTTTCTTCTTAAGGGAGAGTATCAGAAGGCTGATGAAGCTTTTAAGAAAGCGGAAGAAATTTTAAATAAAAAATCTTCTAAAGAAAAGGAAAGGCGCTCTCTGAGAAAGTCGGATTCCAAAAGAAGGAAGATTTCTTCTAAGATATCACCCTCTAATTTAGAGGCAGAAAAAAAGAAAATAGAGACTATTCTGGAGGCAGCAAAACAAGCTTACTTTGAAGGAAATTTAGAGTTAGCTTTAAGACTGTATGCCAGAATGTTAAGAAAGTATCCCACTGATGCTGATCTTTACTACAATTTAGGAGTTATTTATCTAAAAAAAGCGGATTACCTTAGTGCTGCTGAAGAGTTTAAGAGAGCAGTTCTTTTAGATCCTAGCGATGCTGATGCTTATTATAATTTAGGAGTGATCTATGAGAATTTCCTCAACGATAAGGAAGAGGCTATTAGTTACTACCAGAGTTATTTGAAATTGTGCACTTCTGAAGAGGAAAAGAAGGAAATTAAAAGATGGATAGAGAGGCTTAGAAGGGAAGTACGATGAATGATGAGGAGTTGAAAGATATTCTTTTGCAAGCGAATTTACTTACTCCTCAGGATATTGAGAAGGCTATTGAGGAGACAAAAAAGCTTAAGCGCCCCCTAGAACAAGTAATTTTGGATATGCAACTTTTAGATAGAGAAGTTCTTTATACAACTGTAGCTCAGAAGTTAGGGGTGGAATACAAAAAATTAGAGAATTTAACCGTTCCTAAAGATTTGCTAAAGATTTATCCTGAAGATTTAGCTCGTTCTACTAAATCTGTTCCTTTGTTTATAAAAGAAGGAACTCTTCATGTTGCTTTAGCTGATCCTCAAGATTTTACCTTAACTGACCAGATTCAACTATTTACTAACTATTCTCTTTCTGTGTATCTTTCTTCTCCTCAGGAAATTGAGGAAGCCATTAACCGTATTTATCGTGAAGACAAAGAGGAGATACTTTTTACTGATTTAGAAACACCTTCTACAGTGAGTCCTAAAAAAGAAGAGGAGAGCAAACCTTTGAGCGAGGCTACTTCTATCATAAAGGTGGTAGATTTACTTATCACTCAAGCAGTAAGAGACAGAGCTAGTGATATTCACATTGAACCAGAGGAAGGAGTTACTAGAATAAGATTCAGGATAGACGGGATTCTCCACGAAGTACCTCCTCCTCCTAAAGAGTGGGAATCAGCTATAATTTCTCGGATAAAAGTCTTAGCAGGGATGGATATTGCAGAGTCCCGTTCTCCTCAGGATGGTCATTTTCAGGCCACTATAGATGATAAACTTATTGACTTTCGAGTTTCAACTCTTCCTACCATTCATGGAGAGAATGTGGTCTTAAGGCTTTTAGATACCGCTTCTGTGGCTATAGGATTAGAAAGGTTAGGTTTTACTACTTTAGAAGATCTGAAAAAATTTGAAGACTTAATTACTAAACCATATGGAATAATTCTCTCTACTGGGCCTACGGGTTGCGGTAAAACAACTACTTTATACTCTGCTTTAATGAGAATAAATACTCTAGATAAAAATATTATTACTTTAGAAGATCCTGTGGAGTATCGTTTAGGTCTGATAAGGCAGGTTCAGGTTAATCCTAAAGCAGGAATTACCTTTGTTAATGGTTTAAGAGCAATTTTACGCCAAGATCCCGATGTAATAATGGTAGGAGAGATAAGAGATTTAGAGACTGCACGAATGGCTGTTCAGGCAGCATTGACTGGTCATTTGGTATTTTCTACCCTTCATACTAATGATGCTCCCAGTGCAGTTGCTCGCCTGATAGATATGGGGGTAGAGGATTTTTTGGTTGCTGCGTCCTTAATAGGGGTTATGGCTCAAAGATTAGTAAGAATTATCTGCCCTAAGTGTAAAGAAGCATATAAACCATCCCCTGCTATACTTAAGAAGTGGCAGATAGAAAAAGAAGATATTACTGTATATCGAGCTAAAGGGTGTCCAGAATGCAAGGGAACAGGCTATCGAGGAAGAACAGGAATATTTGAATTGATGGTGGTAGATGATGAAATAAGAGAAATGATTAATCAGGGAGTTTCAACTGTAGCTTTGAGGAAAAAAGCTCAAGAGAAAGGAATGTGTCTTCTTTGGGAAGATGGGAGAGAAAAGGTGTTACGGGGAATTACTACTTTTGAAGAGGTAGCTAGGGTTTGTGAAGAGCAAATTGAAGTTAAACCTGCTAAAATTGAAGTAAAGCCTTACTTAGGGAAAGAAATAGAGACAAAAAAAGTTTCTCCGAAAGAAGTAAAAATTGACCCTAAGGCTTTGGAAGAATACCGCTCTCGTATTGCTCGTTGGATGAAAAAAGAGTAAAAATAGTCAGGAGAGAGTATGGGAATTTATGTTTATAAGGCTGTTGACACTAAAGGAAAAATAGTCAAAGGGAAAATAGAGGCTCCTACAGAGACTGATGTTTCTATCCAATTAGCTAAGCTAGGTTATATTCCTATAAGTATAGGATTTAAAGGAGAAAAAGCTCCTCCTTTAAGAGAGCGGTTATTTAAAAAAAGATTTCGAAGAACTTCTCATCAGGCACTGGTGATATTTACCCGTCAGTTTGCTACTTTAGTTAAAGCCGCTGTTCCTATTATAGAGGGGCTTAAAGTATTAGCAGAGCAGGCTGAAGATGATAATTTAAAAGAGGCACTTTATAAAGTAATTGAAGATATAGAAGAGGGAAAGAAACTGTCAGAAGCTCTATCTAAACATCCGGGTGTATTTAGCCAATTATATGTCAATACTGTTATTGCCGGTGAGACAGGAGGAGTTTTAGATAAAGTTCTCTTACGTTTAGCGGAAGTGTTAGAACAGGAACAGGAAACCAAGGCTGATATTAAGTCTGCTTTAAGATATCCTATAATGGTAATAATAGCTCTATTTATTGCAGTGATGGTGTTGTCTACTTTAGTGGTTCCTCAATTTGGTAAGATATATCGAGGTATGGATATCAATTTGCCCTTACCTACTCAAATAATGATATTTGTAAGTGCTTCGTTTAAAAACTATTGGTTTATTACTTTTCCTGTGCTTATTGGGCTATTTTTTCTTTTTAGATTTTTTATCAATACTCCAGGGGGGCGTCTATGGTGGGACAATCTAAAATTTAATATCCCTATATTTGGGAAAATTTATAGAAAAATTACTATGCTTAGATTCGCTTCCATGCTTAATGTTCTTTATCAAGCTGGCCTTCCTGTTCTCAATATTCTTGATGTAGTAAAAATTACTATTGGGAATGTAGTTTTAGCTAAAGATTTAGATAATGTGAAAAGGTTTGTGGCTGATGGAAAGGGGATTTCGGGAGGACTTTTTGGGAGTAAATTGTTCCCTCCTTTAGTTTCTTATATGGTCTCTGTAGGAGAGAAGGCAGGGGCATTATCTACTATGCTTGATTCTCTGTGTGAGTATTACTCTTTAGAAGTAAAAACTTCTCTGAAAAACTTAACCTCTTTGGTTGAGCCTATTATGACTTTAGTTTTAGGGGCAGTGGTAGGAGGAATGGCTTTAGCGATATTCTTACCTATGTGGAATTTGATTTCTATTATAAGAAAATAAATGATTTTTGGTTTTTTAATAGGAATAGTTATTCTAATAATTTATATCGCTATTTCTTCTTGGTGGTGGAGAAGAAAACTGCGCTCTTATATCAAAAAGTCCCGAGAGGAGGAAGCTAGACTCATTCATCTAGAAAAAATGGCCTCTTTAGGAACTTTAGCTGCTGGAGTAGCTCATGAGATTAATAACCCTTTAACTTTTCTTCTCACTAATCTGGCACTCCTTTCTCACTACATAAAGGAGAAAAAGATAATCAAAGAAGATCTACAAGAAGAGGTAAGTGTAATTTTAGATGAGTGTAACGAAGGGGTAAATAGAATAAAGAGGATTGTTCAAGATTTGCTTTCTTTTTCTCACCGCTCACAAGGTAGAAAAATCTCTACAGACATCAATAAATTGTTAGATGTAAGTATAAGAATTCTGTGGAATGAGATAAAGTATAAGGTAGATATAGTAAAAAATTATAAAGCAATAACTCCTCTTCAGGTAGACCCTAATCAACTAAGTCAAGTATTTTTAAATATAATTATCAACGCTACTCATGCAATAAAGAATAAAGGAACAATTTTTCTTTCCACCCAAGAGAATGAAAAAGAATTTATCATTAAGATTTCTGATACAGGAGAAGGAATTCCTAAGGAAATTCTTCCCAAGATTTTTGAACCTTTCTTTACCACCAAAGGAGGCACAGGTTTGGGGCTTTATGTAAGCAAAAATATTGTGGAGAATATGGGGGGTAGGATAGAAGTAGGAACTCAATTGGGAGAGGGTACTACATTTACTATCTTTTTGCCTAAGGCTAAAAGATAATTTTTATAAAATAATAAGTTAATATGGGGATAGAGAAAAGAAGGTATCCTAGAGTTAAGGTTAAGTTTTCCGTAGAGTATAGGGGAAAGAATATTTGGCAGAATGCTGAGATTGACAATATTTCGAGAGGGGGGATGTTTATTGTTACGGAGAAGATAGAACCACCAGGGACAAATATAGAGCTTATTTTTGAGGTGGGAAAAACTAAAAGAAAGATTCAAGTTCAAGGAGTAGTAGTATGGACACGCACCCAGCCTCAATATAATCAGGAGGGTAAATTTCTTCCTCAGGGAATGGGGATTCAATTTATCAAAATTTTTCCTGGAGAAGCAGAAAATTTCTTGGCTAATCTAATAGAGGAGTGGAGAAATGAATAAACATACTATTCTTATTGTAGATGATGAACCTAATGTAGTTTCTTCCCTAAAGAGAGTTCTTATCTCCCAGGATAGAGAGATTTTATCTGCCTATAGTGCTGAAGAGGCTTGGAGGCTTCTTCAAGAGAAGGGAGAAGTAGAGGTAATTATTTGTGATAATAAATTACCAGGACTCTCTGGTGCAGAATTCCTTTCTAAAGTAAAAACTGTTTATCCTCAAACAGTAAGAGTTCTTATTACTGGTTATCCTGATTTGACCACTGTTACAGAGGCAATAGCTAAGGCAGATATCTGGCGGTACCTCTTAAAGCCCATAGAGATAGAAGAGTTAAAGACTTTAGTAACTCAGGCTTTTGATTACTATAGGATTTTAAAAGAAAATCAAATTCTTCTTGAGATTGTTTATCAACAAGCGGAGTGGCTTAAAGTATTAAAGGAAAAATATCCTGATGTGTTTCGGGAAGTAGAAGAAGAGAAGATAATTAATAATATAGAATGGGAAAAAATTTCTGATACAGTTAGAAAGTTCATAGAAAAATACTACCCTCATAAAAAAAGAGAATGGAAGAGTTAGAGAAGAGGTTAGTAAAAGAGGGATGGATTACTTCTGCTCAACTTATAAAAGCCAAGGAGGAACAGAAGAAGAAAAAAAAGTCGTTATTTTCCATTTTAGTAAATTTGGGGTACTTAAGTGAGGAGGATATCTATTTATTCTTCGCTCAAACTGTCCAGATACCTTTTGTGAGACCGAGTGATTATCTCTTAGAAGAAGAACTCTTTAATCTTTTTTCCGAAGACTTCTATCGGGAGCATCTTTTTGTTCCTCTTTTTAAAATAGGAAACACTTTCTATATTGGCACCGCTAATCCCTTAGATACAGAGTTTATGGATACCTTAAGGAAGTATACTAATTTAGATATCTTTCCTCTATTTGCTTCCCCTTCTTCTATCTTAGAGGCAATAAACCGTGTATTTGGACCAGAGAAAGTATACTTACAGTTAGAGGAGTTAGTTAGTTCTTCTCCTTCATTGAGTATACTACCCTTAGGAAGGGAATCTGAAAGGATAGCGATAAATACACCTGTAGAGTTTAAAGTTATTGACAAAAGGATAACTTTAGCGTCTTCTCAATATCTAAAAGGAACTGCTTTGAATGTTTCTCGAAGTGGTAAGGGGGTAGGGGTAAGAACTTTTCTTTTTCTCCCTCCTGGAGCAAAGATTCTTTTAAAATTTCCTTCCTTCGATCCTAACTGTGAATTAGAAGCAGAGATCGCGCAGTGTAGAATAGAACAAGGTTGTTACTTTTTGGGAGTAAAATTTCTTCAGATAAAAAAAGATCTATTAAAATACTTGTTAGGAGAGAAAAAATAATTTTCGTAACTATTTGATATTAAAGAGATAATGAAAGTTAAGTTGACAGAGAAGGATTTTATATGTTATACTTAAATTGAAGCTCTTTATATTACAGAGTTGTAGTTTTATATACTACTCGACAAAGGCAAACTCGTGGTAACACGAGGGCGCAAAGCCGTGCGTCCCGATATTATATCGGGATAGGCAGGTTACCGAAAGTAGTATGTTTTTTTATTTAGAGAATTAACAGACCGAACTACTTTTAGCCTTTAGGAGAGTAGTTCGGTTTTTTTGTTTTTTGAGAAGATAAAAAACTTGACTTCTTTTTGAAAAATTGATATTCTAAAAATTGATAAGAAAGGAGGTGAATAAGATGCGCAGAGGATTTACTCTTATTGAATTAATTATGGTTATCGTTATTATTGGTATTTTAGCAGCTATTGCTATTCCTAAATTCATTGACTTAAGAACTGATGCTCAAAAAGCTGCCTGTTTTGGTAGCGCTGCAGCAATTCAGACTGCTCTTTCTAACTATTATGCCCGTCAGGCTATAAAAGGAAACCCTGGTTTTCCTGGCACCTTACATGATGCATCTTTCACTAGTGAATACTTTGCTGAAGGTACCCTCCCTGACCATCCCAAGAAATGGGACTGGAATACTTATTATAGCAGTAATACCGGGGTTCTTCATACCGGTAAAGGAGCAGAGAGCGGAGCCTGCACAGGCTTTTAATAGTTGAGCTCTTAAGGATACATAAACCCCGCTTTTTTAAAAGCGGGGTTTATTATTTTTTATCTTTTTTAAGAATAAACTTAGCTAAAGAAATGGCAGGCTTAAATTGAGGGTTAAGGCTAATTGTTTTTTCTAACTCCTTTAGAAAGGAGGGGTTCTTTAATTTCATATAAACCAATGCCAGAGCATAATGAGAATAATACCAGTCAGATTTAATTTCTATGGATTTCTGATAGAGCTGTTGGGCTTTGTGTAAATCTCCCTTTTTCTCATAAATTTTTCCCCATAGAAAATAAGTATAGAATTTAAAAGGGTTTATTTCTATAGCTTTTTTTATATATCTTTCTGCCATAGTTAGCTTATTTTCCTCTATATAGATTCGTGCTAACGCTTGGTAAGCTCGTTCACTGTAAGGATTTAATTTTAGAGCTTTGTTTAAATAATAAAGAGCCTTCTCTTTATCGTTCTTTCTTTCGTAAAGAGTGGCTAAGTTGGTGTAAATTTGATATACTCTTGCTTGGTGAGGTTCTAGTTTTAAAGCTTCACTTAAATATTTTATTGCCTCGTCATATTTTCCTTCCATAAAGTAAGTACCTGCTAAATTCACATATATTCCTGCTTTCCAGTCTATATCTTTGGTAAAGATAGTCAGAGCTTTAAAAAATATTTTTCTTGCCTTTTTTAAATACCCCTTCTCTTTATAACTTACCCCTAAATTTAGCCAGTTTCCTATATGTTGGGGCTCTTTTTCTGTGCCTTTTCTCCACACTAAGGTAGGATAATTAAGTTGATAATTTCTTTCCACAGTGAATATAGATAGAATGAAAATTATTCCTAAGGCAAAATATAAAAAATATCTTTTGTTTTTTATATAAAAATTTTTAAAAACCTCCATTAGAATTATGTATATACCTATACTGGGAAGATAAAAGTGGTGTTCCATAGCAGGGACTTTTAAAGTTGCATAGAACTTTGGAAGAAGCATTAAGAGATACCAAAAAACCCCTAAACTTAAAAGATATATTCTTTTTCTTAAGAGTAGAAGAGTAAATACAATAATAATTATTCCCATCAGCGGGAAAAAGCCTTGAGGTTGAAGAATAGAATTTAGCTGAGGATAATAATGCAGGAAATTAAGATTATCGGGAAATAAAAATAATCTCAGATAGAAAAAGCTTACCCAACTTTGAATAAGAATATTAGAAAGCGGACTTCTTAATCCTCCAGGAGTAATTCCCCTAAAGAAGGCTTTTTTGTAAAGAAAATATAGAAGAGAAATAGTGATGAGAGAAAGTAGGAGAAAGAAATTCTTTTTCTCTTTAAAAGTGAATTTAAAACTTCTGTATTGATAAAGAAGGTAGTGGCCTCCTATCAAAAGCGGAAAACATAGCCCTGTTTCCTTAGTTAGCAGAGAAAATACATACAGTAAACAACTTAAAGTATATCTTTTCTTTAAATAAAGTAAGAACCCTCCCAAAATAAAAAAAGTTACCATCAAATCCGATCTACTAGATATGTAACTGACCGCTTCGGTATTTATAGGGTGAACTAAAAACAAAAGAGTTATAATAAAGGCTAAGGTTTTAGGAGTATCTTTTTTTAGAAGGACTAATAAGAAATAAAGAAGGGTAGCGTTTAAAAAATGAAGAAGAACATTTATGATACGGTACCCTACAGGGTTAAGACCTCCACTCCAATAATTAAAAGCAAAACTAAGCATAAGGAGAGGTCTACACATTCCTTTGGGGATGGGGTAGCTGGTAACATATCCTTTAAAAAACAGAGGAAAGTATTTGGGATTTTTTAGGAAAGTATTTTCTTCTATCATATAGTAGTCATCGAAGATAAAGGGAGCATTAAGAGCATTGCTATAGGTAAGGAAGGAGATAATTACTAAAGAAAGTATTACAAGATATTCGATTTTACTTTTCATTTTTTCTAAGATTATTTTCTATTAGCTCTAAAAATTTACTATCTACTTTAAATCCTAAAGATTGAGCAGTCAAAGCATACTTTTTTGCTAAATCCCATCGGGGAGGAACCAAAGAAGCATAAACTACAGCTAAGTCATTATAAGCAGGGGCAAAACTAGGGTCAATGCTAATTACTTTTTTAAGTTCAGAAAGAGCTCTGCCGTCTCCTATTCTTGCATAAAGAGTGCCTAAATAGTAATGAGAATCCCGGTGCTTGGGGTTAAAGTATATTGATTTTTTGTACATCTCTATTGCTTTTTTATATTTGTTTTTCTCTTGGAATATTTGAGCTAAACCATAATATCCTCCATAGTAAGTAGGGTTTATCTGAATTGTTTTCTCAAACATCTCTTTTGCTTTGAAAAGATTTCCTTTCTTAAGATAAAAGAAGCCTAAGTTACAACCAGCTTCTACAGAGGTAGGGTAGAGCTGTAGTTCTTTAAGCCAGGCTTCCTCAGCTTTTTTTTCTTTACTCTTCTTTGAATAAATGATTCCTAATAAATTATAAATACCCATAGGTGGAGTTTTTACTGAGTTGATAGCATCGTTTATTAACTTTAACGCTTTCTTGTATTTTCTTTGTTTTATGTAGATGTGTGCTAAATTACCTCTAGCATTAACTATACTCTCTATCCTATCTCCAGTATTTATTGCTTTTATAAATTCTTTCTCTGCTTGGAATGTAGCTCCCATCTTTAGATACACCAGCCCTAACTGATTAAGAATGGTTGCTGATTTAGGGTTCCTCTGTGCAGAGATTTTCCAGAAAATTATAGGGTTTCTGTATTCATAGCTTCTAATTAGAGTAAAAGATGCTAAGATAGAAATAATTCCTATAGCAAAATAGGTAAAATACTTTGTATACTTTAGATAGGTTTTTCTTAAGAGGCTTATTAAAACTATGTAAATGCCTATACTAGGAAGATAGAAATGATGCTCCATAGCAGGGAAGCTAAGCCGAGCATAAAATTTGGGGAGTAAACCTATAAGTAGCCAGCTTAAACTAATACTTATTAATGAGTCTTTTCTAATGAAGAGAAGAGTTAAGATAATCAAGGCTATTATTCCTAATGTTGAGAATAATACAAGAGGATGTAAAAGAGAGTCAAATTTAGGAAGGTAGTGAATGATATTTAGAGGATGGGGAAGAATGAATAATTTAAAGTAAAGGAAAGTTACTACCGACTGAAGAAGAATGTTTTGATAGTAAGAACGAGGTATCCTTGCAGGTGTGGGAGAAAAGACCTTCGATTTATAGATGAGATACAGTAAAGTAATTAAAACTATTCCTATGTAGACAAGTCCCCTTTTTCCTATCTCTTTTTTAGAAAGAGGATAGTCTTTTATAAAGTAGATAAATTCATAACTTAATATCAAAAGCGGAAAACATAGCCCTGTTTCCTTAGTTAGCAGAGAAAATACATACAGTAAACAACTTAAAGTATATCTTTTCTTTAAATAAAGTAAGAACCCTCCCAAAATAAAAAAAGTTACCATCAAATCCGATCTACTAGATATGTAACTGACCGCTTCGGTATTTATAGGGTGAACTAAAAACAAAAGAGTTATAATAAAGGCTAAGGTTTTAGGAGTATCTTTTTTTAGAAGGACTAATAAGAAATAAAGAAGGGTAGCGTTTAAAAAATGAAGAAGAACATTTATGATACGGTACCCTACAGGGTTAAGACCTCCACTCCAATAATTAAAAGCAAAACTAAGCATAAGGAGAGGTCTACACATTCCTTTGGGGATGGGGTAGCTGGTAACATATCCTTTAAAAAACAGAGGAAAGTATTTGGGATTTTTTAGGAAGAGATTATTTACAATCATATGGTTGTCATCAAATAGAAAAGACCCATTTAAGGAAGGTAAGTATATAAGAAAAGATAGACTTGCAAAAATAATTATAAAGATTTTCTCTATTTTCATAAACTTACTTTAAAATTATATCATATACTTTCTGTAATTTATAATAAAATCAGAGAAAGAAGATACCGAATAGAGAAGAATAAAATACTTGTCAAAATTTAAAAAGATTTTATTATAAAATTGATGGAAGTAACAGTCATTTTGCCTGCTTATAACGAAGCTAGAAGTCTGGAAGAACTTTTGCCGAAAGTTTTTCAAATCTTAAGCAGGAATAATGTAGAGATTATTGTTGTAGATGATGCTTCCCAAGATAATACTTCCGAAGTAGCTAAAAAGTACGGAGCTAAAGTAATAAGAAATCCTTACAACATGGGGAATGGTGCTAGCATAAAAAGAGGGATAAGGGGGGCGAAAAATGAGATATTAGTTTTAATGGATGCCGATGGACAACACCTGCCTTCTGAGATTCCAAAGTTACTTGGTGAGTTAGATGACTTTGATATGATAATTGGAGAAAGAGATGTTAAATCCCAAAACTGGTGGAGATGTTGGGCAAACAAAATTTTTAATTTATTAGCTTCCTATGTAAGCGGGATAAAGATAAAAGACTTAACTTCTGGGTTTAGAGTAGTTAAAAAAAGTAAGGCAATGAAATTTTTATATCTTCTGCCCAACAGTTTCTCTTATCCTTCTACTTTAACTTTATCTTTTATAAAAGCCTCCTATCCGGTAAAGTTTGTCCCTGTTAAAGTAGAAAAAAGAAAAAGAGGAAAAAGTAAAATAAATTTATTTTCTGATGGTTTAAGATTCTTAACAATTATTCTGCGTATTGCTGTATTTTTCTCTCCTTTAAAGGTTTTTCTACCTATCTCTTTATTCTTTTTTCTTTCTGGCTCCCTTTATTATCTTTATACATTTCTGAATTTCCATCGCTTTACCAATATGAGTGCCCTACTTTTAACAACTTCTGTAATTATCTTTATGTTGGGACTTGTCTCTGAACAAATTGCTAATTTACGCATGGAAAAAGTAGAAAACGATGGTCTATAAAAACTAATCGCACCCCCCAAAACCAATCACACCCGGCGGGTGTGCAAATAAGGTGAGTGTAATATGAAAAAAAAGATATCAATAGTTATTCCTGTATATAATGAGATAGCCACGATAAGGAGGATTGTTGAAGAAGTAAAAAAAGTAGATGTAGGATTAGAGAAAGAGATAATTATTGTTGATGATGCCTCAACTGATGGAACAAGAGAATATCTTTTGAATTTAAACGATAAAAATATCAAAGTTCTTTTCCATGGAAAAAATAAAGGTAAGACAGAATGTATTAAAACTGCACTCAAAAAAATTACCGGAGATATTGCAATTATTCAGGATGCAGATTTAGAGTATCTACCCACAAAAAACTACAAAATTTTACTGGAGCCTATCTTAGAGGGATGGGCAGATGTAGTTTATGGCTCACGTTTCTTGGGTGTGCATCGTGTATTCTATTTCTGGCACTATTTTGCCAATAAATTTTTAACTACTTTAGTTAACATTTTTTATGACACAATGCTTTCCGATATGGAGACAGGAGCAAAGGCTTTTAAAAGTGAGGTTTTAAAAAATATGAATTTTACCTCTAAAAGATTTGGTTTTGAGGTGGAGGTAACCGCTAAAATATTTAAAAAGGATATCGGGTGTATGAAGTTCCTATTTATTATTATGGAAGAGATTACAGACAAGGGAAAAAGATTAAACCTCTTGATGGGATAAAAGCGATTTTTTACATTTTAAAATATAGATTTTTTGATTAATGATTTCAGAGAAATTCTACTGGTTAATTTTAATTTTATTTTTTGGAATAGTAGTTTTTATAAATTCTCCCAAGGATTTTACTGATTTGGGAGGAGATTCTGCCCAATATATAATTTTAGCTGAAAGTATCGCAAAGGGATTAGGTTTTAAAGCTATAAATCTTCCTTCCGCTCCCTTTTTTTATCATTTTCCTCCTCTTTTTCCTTTGATTTTATCTTTTATTATTTATTTTTTTGGAAGAAATTTTTATCTTATGCACATCTTAATTTCTCTTTTTGGACTTTCAGGATTGTTTTTTTTCTATCTTCTTTTTAAAAAATATACTGGCAGAAAAAGTATTTTTTTAATTTTTCTTCTTATGACAAACTTGGCTTTTATTCTTTATTCTTCTTTCTATATTCTCTCTGACGTTCCTTATTTTTTCTTTTCTGGATTTACTCTTTATTTCCTTTTTTTATATATAAATAAAAAAGATGTAATCAGTAAAGAAGCTCTTTTTTTTGTGTTGGGTTTAATCCTTTCTTATTTTACTCGCTATGTAGCCTTAACATTATTTTTTGCAAGTATTTTTGCTTTATATTTTTTAGATAGCTCAGGGAAAAAATGGAGAAAAATAATTTTTGTTTCTTTAAGTTTTCTTATTCCTTTCTTAATCTGGCAGATAACAGCTTCTCTTTTTTCTTCTTCGGCTATTTCTGGATACAGTAAACAATTTTTTCTCATTGATCCTTATCGTCCTTATTTGGGAACAATCACTAAGCACCCTCAAGCAGTATTTACTCGTTTCATTACAGGTATAAATTATTACTACTCTATATTACCCAAAGCTTTCGGGATTCTTTTTATAAAAAGAGGGACTTTTTGGAATGAATTGTTTTCTTTTATTTTCCTTTCTTTAATTCTTTTAGGGATTTGGGTCTCTATTCACACTAAACAAAGATATTGCTTTTTTTATTATTTCTTTTTATATCTTTTTTTAATAATTTTATGGCCTTTTAAAGAAGGATTAAGACTTCTTCTCCCTGTTTTACCTTTTTTCTACTTTTATCTTTTTAAAGGAGTGGAGAAAATTTTCCAAAAAAGAGTTTTTTCTCTATCCTTCTTTTCTATTCTATTTTTCATTAATTTAATCACTCTTTCTCATATTCCTTCTTTCAAAAAACAGCCTCCACCTTTAAAAAACTTTATTCTTATTCATCAATGGATAAAAAAGAATTTACCTGATAAAGGGATTATTGTCTCCCGCAAACCCACAGTTACTTATCTTTTCACACAACATAAATCTATCATTTATCCTTTCTCTTCTCCACAAGGAATCTGGGAAAAGATAAAAAAAGAAAAGGTAAAATACATAATCATTGATGAATTCTCCTACCAGACTTATCACTATCTTTTGCCTTTTATTTACAAATATAGAAAAAATTTAAAACTTCTTTATAGAATAGGTAATACAGGTATTGTTGAGGTGATAAGAAGATGAAGGAGTTAAACATTCTTTTTATCACCCGCAATTTTCCACCACAGGTAGGAGGATTGGAGAATTTTTCTTTTCATCTTTTTCATTCTTTATCTAAAATGCATAAATTATCTCTTATAAAATGGAGTGGTTCAAAAAAAATTTTGCCTGCAGTTTTTATCTATTTTTTAATTAAAAGCTATTTAATTCTTCTATTAAAAAAAATAGATTTAGTTTATTTAACTGATGGCGTTCTTTCTTTGCTTATTCCATTTTTAAAAATCTTTAAAAAACCGGTAGCAGTTACCATTCATGGTTTAGATATCACTTTCAATAACTATTTCTATCAATTATTAATCCCTTATTTTTTAAACAAAGCAGATAAAATAATCTGTGTAAGTAGAGCAACAAAAAAGGAGTGTTTAAAAAGAGGAGTCTTTCCCCAAAAAATAGAGGTAATCCCCAACGGGATAAATAATGAGTTTTTTCTAAAAGAAGATAAAAAAATTTTGAAGGAAAGATTTGAAAAAAGATTTAATATAGAAATAAAAAACAAAAAAATAATTCTTTCTGTGGGAAGATTGGTTGAAAGAAAAGGAATTCACTGGTTTATAAAAGAGGTTCTTCCTTTGATATTGAAAAATTATAGCAATTTTATCTATCTTATTGTAGGTGAAGGGAAATTGAAAAAGAAAATAGAAGAGATAACAGAAGAAAAAGATTTGAAAGAATATGTAATTTTGTTGGGAAAAATAAAGAAAGAAGATTTAAAATTAGTTTATAATATAGCAGATGTATTTGTGATGCCCAATATTAAAGTAGAAGGAGATTTAGAAGGATTTGGGATAGTTTTGCTTGAGGCGGCATCTTGCAATCTTTCTATAGTTGCTTCTGATATTGAAGGAATAAAAGATGCTTTATTAGAAGGAAGATTAGGAAAACTTGTAAAGTTTTATGATAGTAAGGCTTTTTCTGATGAGATATTAAAAATCTTAAAAGGCAATTCTTTCACTGGAGAAGATTTAAGAAGATTAGTTAAGGAAAATTTTTCTTGGCAAGAGATTTCAAAAAGATATAGTGAAGTATTTTATTATTTAATAAATGAAAGTTCTTGCAGTAATTAGAGAATTTCCTCCTTATACATGGGGGGAAAGAATGTAGTATAAATTATTAGGAGAAAATGTTTTGTTTTCAAAATTTGATGAAAAAAAGATAAAATATTTTATTAATAATTATAAAGAATTTGACCGTAAAAAAGTAGTTTTTGATGGAGATACAGCTTCTTCTGTAATTGTGAATAGTCTGGAAAATATGTTTAAAAAACAGAAAGATTTTTATGAGAAGTTTTATTTAGATCAAAAAATAATAAATAAAGTTGAAGATTTAAAGCAAACTTTAAGATTAAAAGTAATTAACGAATTTATCTTAAAATATAAAAATTTAAATAG
>Ga0190363_1000086_pt1 | contig 49954 bp, 60 predicted proteins | sample 48721867_MG_FD_161272 | JGI IMG/M metagenome (GOLD analysis project Ga0190363, IMG submission 161272) | Hydrothermal vent microbial mat bacterial communities from Southern Trench, Guaymas Basin, Mexico - 4872-18-6-7_MG | ecosystem: Environmental > Aquatic > Marine > Hydrothermal vents >...
AAAATTTTCTATGCTAAGACCAGTAGTTATACATAGAGGAAAGAAAAGGGAAGGAAAAGGATTTAGTCTAGCTGAGCTTAAAGCAGCTGGCTTGAATAAGCTTAAAGCCAAAAAGTTGGGTATAGCCATAGATAAAAGGAGAAAAACTTGCTTAGAAGAGAATATAAATATGCTCAAAGAATTTTTAAAAGGTAGAGAAAATGTTTAGAAGAAAAAAATTAAGATGTCCTGCATGCGGAAGGGAAGTGGATGCAAGCTGGAATTATTGCCCTTATTGCGGTGAAGAATTAGAAAGGAAGGTTGAAAGAATTGGGTTTAGGCCTTTGGATATTTTTGAAGAGATAGACAGAGAATTTGAGAGGATAGATAAGGAATTTTCAAGATTCTTCGAATTTCCGAAGATTAAATTTAAGCCTTTTGGAGGAGGGGTAAGCATAACTATCCATTCAGTAAGCGGTAAAGAGCCAAAAATTGAGGTCAAAACCTTTGGAGATTATAAAAAGCTTGAGCCTGAGATTAAAAAGAAGCTCGGAGTTAAAGTTCCCATAAGAGAAGTTGAAGAAGTTAAGGAGGAAGAAAAACCTGTGAAAATACCTAAAGTTACAGAAGAGCCGGAGGCTGAAATAAAAATGCTGGGAAATAAACAAATAATTTCGATTAAGTTACCAGACGTAAAAGCTGAGGATATAGAAGTTAAAAAGCTTGAACAAAGCATAGAAGTAAAGGCTTTCGCTGGAGACAAGGCTTATTTCAAGCTAATTCCCATACCAAGCAATGCTATTATAAGGAAAAAAGAATTTAAGGATGGGGTACTAACAATAGAAATCGAGAGGTGAGGGAATATGCCCATTAGGGAAGTTCCCGAATCTCTCCGTGAATGGGAAAGAATAGCTGCTCATTCTCATATTCAAGGTCTAGGCCTAGAAGGTTTGGAGCCAAAAGAAATTGCAGATGGGATGGTTGGCCAGTTGGAAGCTAGGAAAGCAGCTGGTTTAATCGTAAGATTAGTTAAAGAAGGAAAATTTGCGGGAAGAGCTGTTCTAATAGCTGGGCCTCCTGGAACTGGTAAAACTGCTTTAGCTATAGGAATAGCGAAAGAACTTGGAAAGGATGTCCCTTTTGTTCCGATTGCAGCAAGCGAAATCTTCTCCGCAGAAATTAAAAAAACAGAATTTTTAACCCAAGCCTTGAGAAAAGCTATAGGAGTGAGAATTCATGAATTAAGAAAAATTTATGAAGGCGAGATCAAGGAAATAAGCATAGAAAAGGAAGCACACCCTTACAACCCTTACATGCAAATTCCTGTTGGAGCTACGATCAAGCTAGCTACCAAGGACGAAAGCAAAAAGTTAACCATGGATCAAAGCTTTGCCATTCAACTAGTTCAGCAAGGTGTGGAAACAGGAGATATAATTCAAATAGACGTAGATGGAGGAAGGATAGTTAAGCTTGGAAAGAGCGAGGAAGCTGCTAAAGAAAAGAAAGTTGAGATTACAAAAGAAAAACCCTTGCCCATTCCTTCAGGAAAAGTTTTGAAAGAGAAAGAATTTGTCTATGTTTTAACCTTGCATCAACTAGATATGGCTCATTCAAGAAGTGGTATAGATATGTTTAGCTTGCTATTCGGAGGAAGAGAAAGAAAGGAGATAGATGCTGAAACCAGGAAAGAAGTTGATGAAATGGTTAGAGCGATGGTTCAAGAAAAAAGGGCTGAGATTATTCCAGGTGTGCTTTTTATAGATGAGTGCAGCATGCTAGACATAGAAACTTTTGCCTTTTTGAATAGAGCCATGGAGCAAGAATTAGCACCCATAATAATTTTCGCTACTAACAGAGGAATTGCTAAGATAAGAGGAACTGACCAAGTTTCTCCTCATTCCTTGCCTTTAGACTTGTTAGATAGGCTATTGATAATCAATACTCGTCCTTATACAACAAAAGAAATCAGGAAAATACTTGAAATAAGAGCTGAGGCAGAAAAGGTTGAATTGGAAAAGGAAGCTTTAGATTATTTAACTCAGATAGGGGAAAAAGCTAGTTTAAGATATGCAATTCAACTAATTGCCCCTGCTTTTGAGTTGGCTAAGGAGAGAAAAAGTAAGAAGATTAAGAAAGAGCATGTACAAGAGGTTGAAAAACTTTTTGTTGATGTGAAGAGGTCCGTAGAATATTTGAAAGAATTTGAAAAACAATTCTTGAACTAAGAAAAATCTAACTTGTAAAGATTTTTCTTAAGAAAAATTAGCTCTTCATCGGTGGAAACGTTGAAAGCTATTTCTAAAATCCTTTTTGATCCAACTTTTCTTTCTATCTCTTCGAAAATCCTGTAAGCTTTAAGGTATTCGCCACGAACAGAGCTACCTTCTATTAACTTTTTCTTAACCCACTCCGCAAAACCTTCTCTCAGCATAAAATCTTTTGTATCCTTAAGTTCACCATTAATCTTCCACTCATACTCTACCATTTTTTCTAACAAGTTCTCCAATCTTATGTCAACTCTTTTCAACACATCTTTGATGAGTTTTTTCTTATCCCTAAATTTCTTCACCATTTCTTCTATCTCTAAGAAAATCTTCCTTGTAGAAGCCAGCAGCGGCCACCTTTCCGACTTGGTATAGAGGGATATGTAATGATTAAGAAGAGAGGGATTATACTGAAAAATGAAGAGCATGTCCCAATTCATGAAAGAGTGTCTCCTCATCGTATTCTCTCACTATTATCGTATTACTCAATGGCAAATATCCACCATCATAAAGTAATGTAGGATGGATAAAAACATACGGGAGTTTCTTTAGTCTTACCTTCAACCTCTTAGCTATTTCCCTTTCAAAAGGCTGGAGATCTAAATTAATCTTTTTAAAAATCATCAAATTTTATCTTTAACTTTAAAATTTTAATTTTTGCTCCTAAAGGCTAAAAAGTAAGTTCAATATGGAAGAACTTTAACTTCTATTCCTAGTTCTTCACCCAATTTTTTACTTTCTTGAATAACTTTCAACGCCTTCTCCTCAGCTTCCGGTATTTCCCTTATCTCTCCAGAAATTTTCTCGTCCTTTATTTTAAAAGAGAAAAGTTTAAACTCGATCCCATCACTGTAAGAAATACTTAATCTTTCCCTAAGAAAGTTTTTGCTAATCGATGAAAGAACATAAAAACCTTTATTTATCTCTCTTTCCAGAGTGTAGAAATCTAGCAAATCCCAAGAAAAAATTTTGTCCGCTCCCTTTATTACCTTCTTCATGTAATTTTGAAGGGTTAGTGTATTTATTTTATAACCCTCCATTACTTTCAGGAGCTCTTCGATGGGAACTAGATGCTTTAATCTCGGTCTTTTCCAAAGAACAGGGATAGCTTCAATGGGTCTCAAATACATTAAAAATTATTTAATCAAATATCTTCTTATTCTTTAAAAGGAAAACCTATCCCTTCAACTTCTATAATTTTCTCGCTTTCATCAACTTCAAACTTTACTCCTAACATTAATTCGCAAACTCTTAGGTTAGTTCTACAATGCTCGGTTATCTCTTCAACTTTGATTTTACTCTTTCCTTCAGCTAAAGCTAAAAAAGGTAAAATTTGGTCAGCCATGTATTTATCCAAAGCAGCTTCCGATTCGATAGATTTGATCAATTCTTTGGCACACTCTTCCCCAATAACTTCAGCCCTTACTCCTCTTTTTCCTATATTATCAGCTCCCAAGACCGAATTTTCTGCTAGGGCCCAAAGAGTTATGGAAGTACCTGGGGAATAAGTGTGGACTAATTGAGATGATATATGTATATCATCAAAACCATATTCCTTTAAAACTTTGATTGCAGAGTTGGTTTGTCTTTCTAAAATGTGCTTGGGTAAAGAACCTACTATCGAAATTCCTCTAATTGCTTTTATTTTTCCTCTCTCGGTCAATTCAATCGAATTCAATCTTTTTACAGGAAAAGTTTTAATCCTTACTCTTCCACCACCCTTCGGATAAAACCCTTCTTTTAAAACCTCGATTTCAGGAATTTTAACTCCAAGCTTTGAAAGTAGAGGAAAGGTAACATGCTTAACGTATTGAATGGTTGGGGCTCCCAGGCCTGCTGTCCCACCTATAATCTCTAGATTAACTGACTTGCCTGCAAAGATTAATAAAGGTGTTAAAGTCTGTAGTAGCAACGAAATTTGACCTGCAGTACCTATATCGATTTTTTTATCCTTTACGTTAAACCCCTTGGGAATGAACTCAACTTCCATAGAGCCAATCTTTAAGCCTTTTATCTCTGCATTACAAAACTCGCCAGCGATTTTAACCCCGGTTAAATGCTGGGCCATCAAGCCAGGCTTTGGCCTTCCTTTTCTGATGTTAAAAATTTTGATTGGCTTGAGAAGTAAGCTGGATAGAGCTATGGCTGTCCTTAAAACTTGTCCGTAGCCAATCGAGCCATCTATTTCGAGCATGGTATTTTAATTTTTTTCTTTTAGAGGATAAATGTGTAATTATGCAAGTATTTGTAGGAACTTCAGGCTGGGCATACAGCTGGAACCCCAATGGTTTTGACTGGTACGTTAAAAATTCTGGCTTGAATTCTGTAGAACTAAACGCAAGCTTCTACCGTTTTCCTTTTCCCAACCAAGTAAAATCTTGGGCAAGGAAAACTAAGGAATTCAATCCAAGCCTAAGATGGAGCATAAAAGTTAATCGTTTAATAACTCATGTTTTTAAGTTTAGCGAAAGAGCTTTTTCAACCTGGAAAAAATTCGAAAGATTGTTTAAGCCATTGGCTGAAAACATAGATTTTTATCTGTTTCAATTACCTCCTTCCCTAACCCAAAAATTTTCCTCAAAGCTAGAGAGCTTTATCAAGAAGGTTAGGCTTGAAGAAAGGTTTGCTCTGGAAGTCAGAAATCTTAGTTGGTTCGAAGCCAAATGGATTGAATGGGCAAAAAATCTAGGAATAACTTGGGTTAGCGTCGACGCTCCCTACTTTACAAATTTTCCTAGAGAGATTTATTGCACGAGCAATAGCATTTACCTAAGGATGCATGGGAGGAGCGATTGGTATGCCTATTATTATGAAGCTGAAGAGCTGGAAGAAATCAAAGAAAGAATTTTAAAAGTTAAAGCGAAGAAAGTTTACGTTTTCTTCAACAATAATACGAACATGTTGCGCAATGCTAGATCATTCTTTGATCTTTTTTAAAAGATTCTCAATTTCTTTCCACTTAATTAAGTTAATCGTGTCAAGAATAAATCGTCTTTTTCTATCTTTTTCTTCATTCTGCAACTTTAGTAAGGGAAGAAATCTTTTGAGATCATCCTTTCTATTTATAACCAAAACCCACAATTCCTTGTTATATTTTATTATTCTGTTTCTAATTTTTGATATATCTCCCTTCCTTTTCATTCTGTAAGTCTTGCAGTGTATTTTAAACTCCTCATTTAGTTTTCTCGCTAGTTGAATTAAGAAATTTTTATTCTCCATTCCAATTACCAAATATCTTCCTATGTATTTCCTACTACTTTTCGTTATTATGAGAGAGCCTTCAGCATCTATCAGACCACTCACTCTATGCAAGAGTTCCTCTCTAGATAAATTTGCAATATTGTAATCTCGATTAGATTTAAGTAAAAATTTAAAGGATTGATGTAGGTATACAGCTATCCTCCAGTAGGAAGTATTGCGAATCTTATACTCTAGGATTCTTCCATATTTAGAAAAAATTCTTTTAAACAATTTTATCATACTTTCTTTACTAGTTGTAAGTGAAGCTATTATGCACCATTTAGATCTTCTTTCTACAGAAAGGTCTTCAGAAAAACCTAGAAGATATTGTTTTTCTAGCAAGTTTCCTGAAAAAGGAAGTCTTGGGTATTTTTGTCTCTTTCTAGCGCTTGCTGAGACTACTTTTATTCTATCTCTTAATGGTTTTCTAAATTTTTTTAAGTAATAAAAAACTGTTACTCGATGAATTTTCAAAATCTTTGAAATTTCAACTGTGGATTTCTTCCTTTCCCAATAAAGGTTTGCTATTAGATTGGGATTTACTCGTGACTTTCTCGGCATGAGTATTATTTTTGTTTTCTTGTTTATAAATGTTTACCAGTATATGTTAAAATTAGAAAGTCAGTTCAATCTTCCTTTGTAATTTCCTTACCATAATTAGCTTTTGTCCCATTAGTCAGATTTATTAATACCATTAAGTCTAATAATCATGCTATGTTAGCCAATGCTCAAAGGATGCTCAAACTTTTTAACCGAAAGTGATTTAAATTAGTAAGATTATAATTTTTAAAATAATGGTGATGTAGATTATCATACCTGTTCGTTGTTTTACTTGTGGTAAGGTAGTTGGTCATCTTTGGGAAGAATACAAGAAAAGGGTTTCTAAGGGAGAGCCTTCTGGAAAAGTTTTAGATGAGCTTGGATTGAAAAGATATTGCTGTAGACAGCTTTTCTTGGGTCATATAGACTTGTTGAAAGAGATTCATAAGTTTAAGCCATGATTGCTATGATATGGCCGAAAGATAGATTGACTAGGTTTGAATTTGCTCGCTTGATAGGAGCTAGAGCTTTGCAAATAGCTCTAGGAGCTCCTGTTTTGGTAAAATCTGATTTGAAAGATCCGGCTGAACTGGCAAGGCTTGAGTTCAAGAATAAAATCTTGCCGATAACAGTTAAAAGAAGGTTGCCTTCTGGAGAAGAGATGACTATTGACATAAAAAAAGCTATCGACAATTGGCTAAAAGAACATAAGGGAGAAATTTAATTACCAAATATATTTCAGAAGTGGTTCATGAAGATTAATAGAATTCCTTTTTAATTCAGCTAAATATAAATTATTCAATTTGTAATCAGGATACCTAGGTTTAAACCTCAAGAAATCTTTAATTACTATTTTTGATGCTTCAATTACATGAGGAGATGGACCAAAATACTCAAAGCTTGCTGTTCCATAAAAGAGAGTTAACCAATCTAAAGCTATGCAAGCGTGCTTACAAAAAACAGAGTTTATGAAAGAACCCGGAATATCTTTATAAGTTCTAGGATCTTTAAATATTCTCCTTTGATAATAAGCAGGTCTGCAAATACTTTGATACTCGGCTCTAGGGCAGCTACAGCTCACTTCCAAATTCCTTAAGGATTTAACCTTCTCTCTAAACGAAGCATTTTCCAAAACTAAATTTTTAATCTTCACCTTGTTATACTCTTTCCTTTCCCACCTCTTTTTAGTTAAAGCTCTCACGTAAACTATCGATTCAACGTTATCATAGCAAGACCTCTTCTCGTCCACTAAGCTATAGCCATTAGGATCGGGGAGCTTCCTAAGCCTCAAATATCTTTTAAGTTCTGAAATAGAAAACTCTGGATAGTTCCCGTAAAGATTAAAGGCTACTGTTGTAAGAACAGCAGAATCAACCCTGCTCATTATATCTATGACTGCATAGTATCCATCGTCTTTTTTCCATACAAAGGAAGAATCGATCAACTTCCTCGAAGGCGAGACCTTTCGATTGAGCATATATTTAAGACAGAGGAAAAAAATAAAAATCTATTCCAAAAATATTGCATCATCTATTCGGTTATCCGCATCCCTATCCACGCCTCTAACAACTTTTGCAATTATGCTCGGATCAAATTTATTTCCTTTTTCTATTTCTTTTAAATGTCTGATCAAAGCAATTATCGCTGCTCTCGTTCCCTTAAACCTTTTTCCAGCTAGGACTAAAATCTTCTTTTTAGAGTTAAATGGATTTTCTATTTTCTCTATTACCCCAATATCATCTTCTGCATAAACGGTTTTTGATAAAGGGGAGTAGATGTTCCATTCCCTATGGAAATCAAAATAGATTGGTAAATTTTTGTTGACCTTATCGACTACTATATTAGATTTTGGACCTCCTACCAAGATCAAATTTTTTTCTAAATCTTCCTTCTTAACCTCTGTATCTAGCTTGTAATTTGGCAAGCTTGGGTCTTTTATCAAGCTACCCAAAAATAGGGCTAAATCTATTGCGCAGCATCCATCCGAAGCTTGAGCAGCATACTTGCCGTGAGGGTCAGGAGAGCCGATTATTAGAGTAGCGTTTAACTTTCCTCTTTTGATAAAAGGCTTGAAGAATCTTAACTCCCTTATTCTAACTTTTTTGTTTACTATTTTTTCGTCTTCAAAGAGCTTGAAGGAAATAGCCGGATATCTAACTCTGTAAATCTTTGCTATTGCTCCAACCCTCTCTTCTTTTTTCAAGAGTTCTACTATCCCGAATTTTTCCAGATTTCTTAAATGGTAGTAAATTTTTTGCTCATGCTCTTTCAATTTTCTAGCTAGGTCCATCGCACAACTCGGCTTTTTAGCCAAAAGTCGAATTATTCTTAAAACTAGCTCGTTGCTCAAAATTCTTAAAATTTTTGGGGTAGTAGCCAGAAGAGTTTCATAAGCTCTCTGTTCTTTTTCTTTCTCTTCCACCAAAAAATCCATAAATTATTAATCGAATTTTAATATTATAAATTTATTTTTAATAGTTGGAAGAATTTTTGCTCTCTTCCTTCACCACCTTTGAATAATTCAAAAAGAAAAATTTTAGGTTTGCTTTTTATTCTAGCTTCTCAAAATTAAAAGCATGGAATGCCCAAGATGCGGGTCAAGCGAAGTAAGAGTGATAGAAGCAAGCTATCCTCAGGCTTACGAGTGTAAGAAATGCAAGTATGTTTGGGTTAAAAGCAAAAAAGCCTTAATAGATGAGTAGGCAAAAGTATGTGCGGCATTTTTGGTTATTTGGGTTACTCAAAAGCTGCTCCTATTATCCATTCAGCTTTAAAGAGGTTGGAGTATAGGGGATATGATTCCGTAGGTATAGCTACTATTTATAATGGGAAAATTTTTGTTAAAAAAGATAAAGGAAAGATAGAAGAGGTTCATGCTAAATACAATCTAAACGATTTACCTGGTAATATTGGGATAGGACATACAAGATGGGCTACTCATGGTACTCCTTCAAGAGAGAACGCTCATCCTCACCTGGATTGTAAAAAGGAAATTGCTATTGTTCATAATGGAATAGTTGAAAATTATTTTGAAATAAAAGACAAGCTTATTAATACTCATACCTTTAGATCAAAAACTGATTCTGAGCTTTTCTCTCATCTTATCGAAGATCTTATGAATGAAGGATATAGCCTAAAGGAATGCGTCAGGAAAATAGTAAAAGATGAAATTAAAGGGTCTTATGCGATTGCAGCCATTTCTACAAAAGAACCCGATAAAATCATCGTTGCCAAGAATGAAAGTCCATTGTTAATCGGTCTTGGAAAAAATGAATTTTACTGTGCTTCAGATATTCCAGCATTTCTACCTTACATAAATAATTCAAAGAATGGCTATAAGGGAAAAATTATAAGACTTAACGACAGGGAAATAGCAGAAATTTCTTATGAAGGAATAAGTATTGAAAAACTTGATGGAAAAAAGGTTAAACCTAGAATGGAAACCATAGACTGGTCTCCAGAAGTTATCGAAAAAAGTGGATACCCTCACTTTATGCTCAAAGAAATAGAAGAGCAACCTCTATCACTTAAAAGGTCTTTCAAACTTCAAAAACCTTATTTTGAAAAAGCTGTAGATTGTTTGATTGAATCTAAGAAAATGTTCGCAACAGGTGCAGGGACTTCTTATCATGCCTGCTTAGCTGGTTTATACATGTTTAATGAGTTAGCAGGAAAAATGGTTGTTCCGGTAAGATCTTCAGAACTGATAAAACAATATGGAAATTCAATTGATGAAAAGTCTGCAGTAATAGGAGTAACCCAATCAGGAGAAACGGCTGACACTTTAAACGCTGTAAAATTTGCAAAGAAGAAGGGGGCAAAAATTTTAAGTATTACTAATACCTTAGGTTCAGCAATCACGAGATACTCTGATGTTTATTTGATTCAAAACTCTGGTCCTGAGATAGGAGTAGCCGCAACAAAAACCTTTACTTCTCAGCTTAGTATAATTTTTCAGCTTGCATTAGAAACTGGAAGGAGAAGGGGACTTATCAGCAAAAAGGAATACTCAGAACTTTATAATAAATTAAAAGAGATGCCAACAATAGTGAATAAAATCATAAAAATGAAAAGAGATAAGATAAGAGAGATTGTTAAAAAATATAAGGATAGGTTAAGCTTTGGATTTTTGGGAAGAGGTATAAGCACACCAATAGCTTATGAAGGAAGACTTAAATTCATGGAGTTAAATTACTTGCCTTGTATAAGTTATCCTGCCGGCGAAAGTAAGCATGGTCCAATAAGTGTAATCGAGGAAGGCTTTCCTGTAGTTGTAATAGCACCGAATGATGATACCCATGCAGAAATGGTTAGTAATATCCAAGAAATGAAATCGAGAGGAGCAGACATAATTGCAATAGCTGAAGAAGGAGATAAAGAGATTATGGAAATGGCTGATGAATTTATAGGTATCCCAAAAGGAATTCCATCTACTCTATCAACAATACCAAATACCATAATCCTGCAGCTTTTTTCTTATGAGATGTGTGTCGAAAGAGGATTGGATCCTGATAAACCAAGAAATTTAGCTAAAAGTGTTACTGTGAAATAACCATATTAAATTTTATTTTCTATATAAAAAGCCACGAAAGAAAGAGTTGAAACAATACAATTAGATTAACTTACATCCTCTCGGGTATTTCAATTCCAATCAGCCTTAAACAATTTTCTAAAACAATTTTAGTCGCATTAACCAAAGTTAACCTAAAATTCTTCAATTTCTCATCTTCAGCTTTTAAAACAGGGCATGCTTCATAAAACTTATCAAAAATTGTAGCCAATTCAAAGGCATAATTGCAAAGTAAATGAGGCTTGAATTGATTTGCGGCTCTCAAAACAATTTCTGGAAATCTTGCTAGAGCTTTAACCAACTCTCTTTCCTTCTCGCTCAATTTTTCTGTTTTAAAGTTTTGTTCCCAGCTCTTTGCTTTCCTTAAAATTCCGTTGCATCGGGTTAGTGCATACTGCAAATAAGGGCCTGTATCTCCTTCGAAGCTCAGCATCCTCTTCCAATCAAAAACAATTTGCTTTTCTGGCTCAACTTTTATTATCGCGTACTTTAACGCACCTATCCCAATCTTTTCAGCAATCGCTTTCTTCTTTTCCTCGCTTAAATCAGGATTTCTTTTATCTACTTCTTTATAAGCCAAATCAACCAGCTTATTGATTACTTCATCCAGCATTACTGCTCTTCCTTCCCTTGAGGACATTTTCCCTTCTGGTAGTCTGATTAACTCGAAAGAAAAATGATGGCAATTCTTGACCCACTCATAGCCCAGCAACTCTAAAATTTTGAAAAACTGCTTGAAGTAAAGGTTTTGCTCGCTAGAAACGACCCAAACAGACTTATCTAGCTTAAATTGCTTGAATTTCTGAACGGTCATGCCCAAATCGCTGGTTATGTATAACCCAGTTCCGTCAGACCTTAGGATTACTGTATTTGGCAACCCATACTTTTCTAAATCAGCAATTATAGCATCTTGGGATTTAAACGCAATTCCTTTTTTAAGAGCTTCTTCAACCAATTTTTTTCCCTCATCCCTAAAGTCACTCTCGTACAAATAAACGTCAAACCTAATTCCAAGCCTCTCATAAGTTTCCTTAAAACCTTGGATGCACCAGTTTACTATCTTCCTCCACAATTTGCTTACTTCTTCATCTCTTTCTATCTCAAATTTTCTTAAAATTTCTCTTGCCCTAGCTTCTAAACTAGCATCTTTTTTCGCTTCCTCATGAAATTTAACATAGTATTCCCAGAGCCAAAAATCTGGTTTTCCTTCGGGCTCTTTTCCTCTTGCCCATTCCAAGTAAGCGACTAACAGCTTTGCGACTTGCAAGCCTACATCGTTAATATAATTTGCTCTAATAGTTTCGAAGGCAAGAAAGTCAAAAAGATTTGCTAGAGCATCGCCGAGAAAAGTAGACCTTGCATGGCCTATATGCATAGGGTGAACAGGGTTTGGAGCAGAGTATTCAACCATAACCCTCTTGTTTTCTCCAATCTTTGAGCTTCCGTAAACTTTTCCTTTTTCCAAAATATCTTTCAAGATTTTCTCGCTTATCCTTTCCCAATCGAAGAAAAAATTTATGTAACCAGCTTTTGCTTCAACTTTAGAAATCAAGCTATCCTCAGGAATTTTTATTTTTTTAACCAATCCTTCAGCAATTGTTTGCGGATTTTTTTTCTCTTTTTTAGCCAGCTGAAAGCAAATAGTACAAGCTAAATCTCCAAACTCTTTTGGAGGAATTTCTAGATAATTTTCTGCATCTATTCCAACTTTCTTTAAAATCCCAACAACTTCTTTTTCCAACATTTTCCCTAAAATAGATTATACTCAATTTAAGAAATCTTTTTATTGTTAGCTTACCTTTTAAACTTCATGGAAAAAGTTAGGGATTACTCGATTGAGGAAAAGTTAAGCATCAATGAGCTTGTAGAGCAGATGAAAGCAAGCGGTGGTTTTACTGCAAAAATTTTGGCTGATTGTGTTGATTTACTCGAGCGAATGATTAAGGATAAAACATGCTTGAAAATTCTATCCTTTCCAGCTTGTATTATAGCTACTGGAACAAGAGGGATAATTAGATATATGGTTAAGGAAAAATGGTTCGACGCCTTAATAACAACTTGCGGAACCTTAGACCATGATCTAGCAAGAAGTTTTAAAGACTATTATCATGGGAGCTTTGATGCTGATGATGTAGAATTGCATAAAAAGGATATTCATAGAATAGGGAACGTGTTTGTTCCTAAGGAGTCTTATGGTTTAATAATCGAGGAAAAAATGAGAGAAATTCTTAGCGAGATTTATTCAGAAAAGAAAGAATTGGCTAGCTATGAGCTTGCATGGGAAATTGGAAAAAGGTTGAAGGAAGATTCGATTTTATACTGGTGCTACAAGAACAAAATTCCTGTTTTTGTTCCAGGAATTACAGATGGGGCAGTTGGATATCAAGTCTGGCTTTTTTCTCAGGATAAGGATTTTAAGCTTAATGTATTAGCTGATGAAAAATTTTTAAGTGATTTAATTTGGGAAACCAAAAAGCTTGGGGCACTAATAATTGGAGGTGGTATTTCTAAGCATCATACAATCTGGCATGCACAATTTAAAAATGGTTTGGATTATGCTGTCTATATCACTACTGCAGTAGAATGGGATGGAAGCTTATCTGGAGCGAGAACTAAAGAGGCCATTTCATGGGGTAAGATAAAAGAAAAAGCAAACCATTTGAATTTGTATGCTGATGCAACCCTTGCTTTGCCTTTAATAGTTTCTACCTTGAAGGAAAGAATCAAATCTTAAAAATTTCACTCTTTTTGAACCAGAGTTTAATCTCTCTTTCTGCTTCTTCCTTTGAACCAGATGCATGAACTAAATTTTTAACAGCTCTTCTCTCACTATTAGCTTTAATTATAGAGTCCCTTCCTAAATCTCCTCTTATGGTTCCTTTCTTTGCTTTGGAAGGATCGGTAAACCCAGAAATTTCTCTTACTCTTTTAACTGCATTTCTTCCCTCAACCACCATAGCAACAACTGGCCCAGAAATCAAAAACTCTATCATCCATTTTCTTAAGATCAAACCAATTTTTTCCGGATCCTGAGTTTTAAATATTTTTTTAAGTCGACCAAAATTTCCAGATTCTAGAGAAGCTTGAATGGTTTTCTTGCCCATCCCAACTACTTGAGATTTTGTTTTTGGATAGTGCTTCTCTGCAAGTTTTCTGCTAGCTCTTACCATTTTCATCGCAACTATTCTTAAACCAGCTTTCTCAACTCTTTTAATTATCTCGCCAATTAGCTTTCTTTTTACTCCATCTGGTTTTATCATGAAAAAAGTTTTTTCCATTTCTATCCCTTTAGCATTTTTATAATCTCTTCTGCAGCTTTCTTTGCATGCTCAAATTCTCTTTTTTCTTTAAATCTTAAGTTAATTATCTTAACTGGACAAGCTACTTCATTAGCAGCAGCGATTGCAAACATTTTGTTCATAGTTTGATGAAGTTCAATTTCCTCCTCATTTTCTATATCTCTAGCTCTAGGTTCTCTTATAGTTCCTACAGAAGTTCTTTCTGGTTTTTTAAGCTTAAAGTCAACCATTCTTCTTTTGAAAACTACTTTTGGATCAAAATCAAGCACAACAATCGAATCTGGCCTAATTTTTTTAATTATATGAGAAGGTAAACCAGGATAATAACCTAAGGGTTGCTTTATAGAAGCATGAGTATCTATTATCATTTTTCCCTTTAATCTTCCTATTCTTTCAGCAGCAAGCTCTTGCAGCTTTCTATAATCCTTCAGTTTAATTTTCTTCCTCATCTCATCTCTGTTTTTTATCCCAAACTTTTTCTTTGCAATCTCAAACATCAAATCTCCAAAAATTACAGTTTTTAATTCTGGTATTCTTTTTTTAACCAAATTCATAATCGTACTTTTCCCAGAGCCAGGAACAGCTATGAGCACAAGCTTCATTCCAATCACTTAAAACTTAATTTATTTTTAAGAATTTAAGAATATTTTAAATTATAGGCCGGGGTAGTTTAGTTGGTTAGAACGCCGCGCTCATAGCATCTATGAGCTTTGATTTTTAGATGAAAGAAACGCGGAGGTCGCGGGTTCAAATCCCGCCCCCGGCATAAAGAAAAATACCATTTTTCCCAAAAATGAAAAGATTTTTGTTCATTTCTTATTTGGAGCCTTTGGATACTATTTGGAATTGGTGGCCTAGATATAGCATGAAGCTTTAGCTGTTATTTAAAATACCATAGACTATTTCTGAAAATTTACGATAAGAAAACCAATCAACATTTTTTGGAAGGATGAATGAATTTCCACATTTAATCGCAATCCCTTCCTCCTCGGCTATATTTCGAAGGGTAGAAAAGAAAAAGAATTTTTTTGGTATTGCTGTATAAACCCCTTCGTACTTAATTTCAAATCCTTCCAAACCTTCTTTCACAACTTTTAGGATCCTTTGAATCTCTTCTCTTTCTATAAACCATCCACGGTTTGGAATATTTTTAACCAAACCGTGTTTTTTAAGCCTATTCAATAAATTGTAGGTAGCTTTATAAGGAGCATTCAATTCTTTTTGAATTTTTTTGGCTGGAAGGATGAATTCTCTCGAGAGTATTTCAAAAAGTTTGGCTCCATATTTCAAAGATCTTAATTTAAATCTTGCCTTAATTTCTTGAGCTTTGTTAGAGTACCAAACAGCTACACTACCCCCAGGTCCCTCTATTCTATTAACCAAATTTAATTTCTCCATTTCTTTCAAAAGTTTTAGAGTTTCATACAAGCTCAATCCAAATTTTTCCATTATCTCTTTACTTCTTCTCGGTTCTTTTGAAATATAGGCTCTGATTTTTTGAAGTAGAGTATTCTTCTCACTTTCTAAAATTTGTTGAAGTTCTTCTCTCCTATCTTTTCTAAACCATATTAATGAAGGTTGTCCAATTATCTTTTTGCACTCAAGCCAAGAAACTTTTTCCTTCATTTCCCTAAGTATTCTTGAAGCATCTTTTCTGCTTAGTCCCAAAATTTTTCCAATTTCATTAGATGTTTTGTATCCTTCGCTCAAAGCTTCATAGATTTCTCTAGCATACTTAATCCCCTTAAGCTTAGCCTTCTCTTCCTCCCCCTCAATCAACAAATAGAATATTGGATTTTTATCACTAGCCCTCTCAAACTTTCCTAAAAATTTTCTTTTATATGCTTGCTCTAAAGCTGACTTACTTTCGTTCAAGCTTAAATCAATAGCTTCAGCAACCTCTTCTTTAGTACTTGGCCCAAGGTTAAATAAAACCTCAGCTAAATGAAAAAGAGAAACATATTTTTTATCGTCTCCGACAGCATAAACAATTCCATCTTTTTTTAACCTTTTCAGTCTTTTTGTTATTTTTCCCAGTTTTCTACTCTTTCTTTCACACTCTCCAAAAATTTCTTTACAAATTTCTAGAGAGGTAGCAACATTAGAAGACAAATAATCGTGAATTAATTTAGAAAGTTCATCCTTAAACCAAACTTTGCTTCCAATCAGTCTTCTATACTTTGCTGGAATCTCTTTCACATTTTTAAAATTGATAAAAAAAGATTTAGGTATTACAGCAAAGTAAAATTTTTAAATACCTTAGCTAAACTTAATCTTATGGAAAGAGTAAAAACAGGAATTAAAGGTTTGGATGAAATTTTGAACGGAGGAATACCAAAGAGAAACATAGTTTTACTTTCAGGTGGACCAGGAACCGGAAAGTCTATTTTAGGGCAACAATTTATTTACCATGGATTAAAATCTGAAGAACCAGGTATAATAGTAACTTTAGAAGAACATCCAGTCCAAGTAAGAGTTAACATGAGTCAATTTGGATGGGACGTTAGAGAATTTGAGGAAGAGGGAAAGTTTGCAATAGTTGATGCTTTTACCGCAGGTATAGGAGAGGCTGCAAAAAGAGAGAAATATGTGGTTAAAGATCCCGATGATGTTTTTTCTCTTTTAGAAATTTTAAGAAAAGCTGTAAAGGAGATAAATGCAGAAAGGGTTGTTATAGATTCCGTATCAACACTTTATTTAACTAAACCTTCCTTAGCAAGGTCTACTCTAATTCAAATCAAAAAGGTTTTATCTGGCTTAGGATGTACCTCTTTGCTCGTTTCTCAAGTTAGCGTTACTGAAAGAGGATTTGGCGGGCCAGGAGTTGAGCATGCAACAGACGGGATAATTAGATTAGATTTAGATGAGGTTGAAGGAGAGTTAAAAAGAAGTTTGATCATATGGAAGATGAGGGGAACTTCGCATAGCATGAAAAGGCATCCTTTTGAAATTACTGATAAAGGAATAATAGTTTATCCTGAAAAAGTTGTTAAGATTTCTAGAAAATGGGTGGGGGTGTGAGGATGGAAATTCCTTTAAAACCTACTACAAGGGAAGAAATAAGCAAGCTTGAAAGCTCTTTGCTTGTAGGAACTTTACTCAAGGAAGATATTTTACAAAAGATTAGAGAATCAGCAGATAAGCTAACTTGGATAGATTCTTTAGCAGTGGCTGCAGGAGCTTTAGCAAGAGAGAAAGCAGGAATGCCAGTAACTCAAATAGCTGAAGAGCTGGGGAGAACTGAGCAAACTATAAGGAATCACTTGCACGAGAAAACTGAAGCAGGGAAGCTGGTTAGAGAAACTTATGAATATTTTGTGAAAGGTGGGGAGATAAAGTTTGAAATTGGTGCTGAAGCAAATAAGCTTAGAGAAGAGAATCAAAAGCTTAAAAATATTTTAAAGCAAATAGCAGAATTGGTTAAAGAGATAGAATGAGATTGACAACAGTTAAGCTAAAAAACTTGAAGAAAGCTAGGAAGCTAAGCGTAGTTGTTTCTTGTTTAGTTAAAAAAGGAAATAAAATTCTTTTGGTTAAAAGAAAGAAAGGAAAAAGTTTTGCTGGATATTGGGGATTACCTAACGGAAGGGTTAAATTAGGCGAAAGGTTAGAAGATGCAATTAAAAGAGAAGTTAAAGAAGAAACTAATCTAAGGGTAAAAGTTTTGGAACCTTATTTGATTACCCAGGAATTTCATGACGACCATCATCATATAGTAATTTGCTTTAAGGCTAAAACTATTAGTAGAAATTTAAAAGCTGGAAGTGATGTAGAAGAAGTAAGATGGTTTTCTAAAGAAGAAATTAAAAAATTAAAAATTCAACCTACTGCTAGACTTCAAATAAAATATGGTTAAAATTTAAAAATTCTGTTTGCTTATCTTATTTCATGGAAATTAAAACTCTAAAAATAGAGATTCCAGAAGGCTGCAATGTAATAATTGGAAGAAGCCATTTTATTAAAAGTGTGGAAGATATTCATGAATGTTTAGTAAATTGCGTCCCAAACATTAAGTTTGGGCTAGCTTTTTGTGAGGCTTCTGGTAAATGCTTAGTAAGACATTCAGGAAATGATGAAGAACTAGAAAGACTTGCAAGCGAGAAAGCTTTGGAAATTGCATGCGGCCATACTTTCATAATTTTTATCAAAAATGCCTATCCTATAAATGTTTTACCTAGATTAAAGCAGGTACCAGAAGTTGTTAGCATATATGTTGCGACAGCAAACCCTATTGAAGTAATAGTAGCTGAAACTGAGCAAGGGAGAGCAATTCTGGGTATAGTAGATGGATTTAAACCAAAGGGTATAGAGAAAGAAGATGATATAAAAGAGAGAAAAGAATTTTTAAGAAAGATTGGGTATAAGCTTTAGCTACTTTTTCTTGGGTTTAGCAAGTTTTTCTAGCTTTCCTTTAATTGAAATTATTCCAAAGCTTGAAAGTAAGATGCTTGCAACTATTACTATAAGTGCTAAGCCAGTATATACTTGAGAATTTTCAATTCCATAGGTTAAAGGTAATTGAGAAAGGACTGCAGCTGCTAAACCTCGAGGCATCATAAATTTCATCACACTTCTTTCAGTTTTAGTTATATCTAACCTAAAAGTTGAAAGAAAAACTGAGACATTTCTTGCTAAGTAAAGTAAAAGAGTAATCGAGACTCCTAGCAAGATTAAATAAATGCTTTTGACCATTGCTATTACTCCTAAATAAACGAAGAAGAAAGTTCTTATAAGAAAAGAAACTTCTGAATGGAATTTTTCTACTTGTCTATTAATAACCATGGCTCTATCAAACCTGAAGATTTTTGAAATCATCCTTCCATTCGCTAAAACAACACCAAAGATTAAAGCAGCTATTGCACCACTTCCCTTAGCCCATTCAACAAAGGAGTAAAGTATAAGTAAAATAGCTAGGACTAGCATGTATTCAAAAGGCGTTCCTTTCAGTCTTGATAAAATTCTTAGAGAAACTATTCCTGCTATTAAACCAATAGTTGCTCCTATTGAAAAAGAGCCTAGAATATCATTCGCTACCTGAGCTAAGGAATAACCACCTCTTGAAATAAATTCTGCTATTACTATTGCAAGAACTATACATAAAGCATCTGTTATGGTTGACTCTAAATTCAGCCAAGTTTTAACCTTTTGTCTAATGGCCAATCTTTGGGTAAAGGAAACTACTATTGGAGAGCTGGAACCGCCTATGATTGCTCCTAGAAGCAAACCGTTTAAAAAGGGCCATTGGAAGAAGAAATACATGAGCAAGGAAACGGAAATCATGGAAACCAGTATACCTGAAACTGCAAGAACTATAGAGATTGGAGACTCTTTTATTAAAATTTTTAGGTTTGTGTGTAAACCTCCCTCAAAAAGAATGATTAGGATTGCTACTGAAGCAAAGAAGGGGGCTGCGTCGATGAAAAAAGATGAGTTAATTAGACCTAAGATGGGACCAAGCAATAAGCCCAGGAATAAAAGCCAAAGAATATCTGGAATCATCGTTTTTTGAAAAATATAATTTCCTATAAATCCAAGCAGAATTATTAAACCTGCTCCGCTCAGTATAACTAAGGCATCAATCACAAATAGTATATGAAAGTTTTTGCTTAAAAGTTTATTTCAGGAAAAATTAAATTTTTTAACCATAAATGGCTGTTCTCCCCACCATTTGTTCATACTTCCTTCTTTTAATTTCCTAAAAACCGCGGTTCTTGGAGGAAAATCCTTAACAAGCTTCATTCTGGCTCTAATAAAAGGAATTGTTTAAGAATTTTACCTGTTAATAGCTGAGTGTCATCAATCATAAGCAATCCTCCAATTTTAAGCTTAGAGGATGTATAAAACCAGTCGATGAAGGGAGTGGGAAAAGCATGCCTGCAAATTTTTTAAATGTGAAATTGATCTATTTAGCAACACCGGCAAGATTAAAAGATAAAACAGAAGAAATAATGGATTATGCTATTTCTTTGGGTTATGCGCCTTTTCATCCCTTTAAAGCATTTCCCTACGAAAGATTCGAAGGTGCTCCTGTAGGAAGAGAGCAGACCATGGAATTTTGTAAGAGAGCAATAGATATTTGTGATTTATTCGCTCTATGCGGGATTTCTGAAGGGACTCTAGAAGAGCTGGATTATGCGTTAAGAAAGAATAAGCCGATAAAGTTGTTTCTTGAAAAGTTTGACCCTGAATGGAAAAAATATTATGAAAAGTTGAAAGAAAAATTTGGAGAACCTTTGAAAAAATTAAAAAAGTAGTTTATTTATTTACTGATTTTCTCCTCTATCCTAATCAGTTCATTTATCTTAACCGTTCTTTCTCCTCCTATTCCAAGCTTGATGTATTCGCAACCCAAACCAACCGCTAAATGGCAAATCAGCGTATCTTCAGTCTCCCCTGAACGGTGGGAAACTATGCATTTAATCTTATTCTTTTTCGCCTCCTCGACAACTTTTATCACATCGCTAAGAGTTCCGACCTGATTCGGCTTAACTATTATTCCATTTATCGATTTATGCTCGATTGCTTTCTTTAATCTTTTTAAATTGGTTACGGTCAAGTCATCTCCTACTATAAGCTTTTGCTGCAACCTATGCAACAAAACGCTGAAAGCCATAAAATCGTCTTCATGGAAAGGATCTTCTATGTAAACTATCGGATACCTTCTTGCCAAATCTTCTACAAAACTTATTTGCTGGGTTCGGTTAAGCTTAAAACCAGAATTTTTGTAAACGTAGAAGTTTCCGTCCCAAAGCTCGGAAGCCGCCATATCTAAGCCTATTTTCAACAAATTCTCCTCTGCAACTTTTTTTACCAAGCTTAAGATTTGCTCAATGTTTAGGCTTGTTACCCAGGCCGACTCTAAATTTCTCGCAAACCTGAAGTTGGGATCTTTCTCTATCAAAAGCTTTGCAATCTCCTTGTAGCAAAAAGCGATTTTTTCTATCGAGTTTTTAAAGGAGGTTTGATGAATCGGCAGAAGCAAAAACTCTTGAATGTCGCACTGCCCCTTCCATCCGCCTACTACATTAGAAACTGGCTTTGGCATGAAAGGCCTTTCTTTTAGCAAATATTCGAAAATTTCCTTTCCTTCGTTCAAAGCAAAAGCTTTTAGAAAAGCTGAAGAAATGGCTAGAGCTAGGTTAGCGCCTATGTACCTAAAATTATCAGTCTTATCTATTTCTTTCAAAGTAGTGTCAATCTCTTCCAAGCTAGAAAAATCTTGAGCAGTAAAATATCTTTTGATTATGAAAAACTTGTTTATCACTTCGCTGCTAGGCAAAGAAATTGCTTCGTAGCTACCGGTACTCGTTCCCATCGGAACCGAGCTTCTCACCAAACCTTTCTCAGTCTCTAGCTCAACCTCGATCGTTTTTTTGGCATTGGTTGCTAGAATTTCCCTTATCGTTAGATTCTTAACTCTCACTTTCTTTTCACCTTCTCATAAGTAGAGACTATTAAGCATGAAATAAAATACCAGAAGATTGTATCCAAAATTAAATTCAAGGGATAAAACTTTGAAGAACACTCTAAAATTTCTCCTGGCATTGCAAAAAGACAGATTAGATCTTGTTCATAGTAAGGTAAGGGTATACCAACTTTTATCGGACTTTCTGAAGATTGTGGGATAGAAGCCATTACCATTATCCCAACAAAGAGAACTACTTTTTTCCAATCGGGTTTCAAAGATGTTTTAATTAACTCTCTAATTTTTTCTTGCCTCATCCTTTCACTTTCAAACTATTTTCACTAATTTTCTTTTTAGAAAATTTAGCAAATAAAATTAGCTATTCGATTTCTATACCTTCCTTTAAGGCTTCGCTAACCAAAGAAACTTTCTTCTTCAACCTTTCAAATTCCTCTGGGCTATAACAAATGAAATCTACAGGATATCTTAGCTTCTGTTCTACATGCCATTTTATCCATAAACCTTTTCCTCTTTCAAAGACATTTTTACTAGAAAATCTTTTGTCTACCAGTATTAGATCAACATCGCTTTCTTTCTTAAAATCTCCTCTAGCAAAAGAACCAAAAAGAATTACTCTCTTAAACCCATAAGCTGACTTTATATCTTCCAAAAGTTTTTTTATTCTTTTACTGATCTTTTTACCCATCTTACCACCCTTTCAGCAATCCTTACTGCTTTAGCAGCTATTCCTTTTCTAAATTAACCTTTGCTGTAATCAAATCTTCTTCAGCTTTTTCTAACCAAGCCTTAACTTCTTCCATCTAAATTAATTTTGGTTTTAGTTTAAATTATTAAGAGCTTGGGGTTCTGTTAAGTTATAGTTTGGTTTAGCTGTTAAAATCATTTTGGTAAGAAAGGTTTGGTTTAGGATTTAATTTCTGAAAAATGTTAAATTTTGTTTGGTGTAAGTAAATATTGTGAAAAAATGGAAATTGATAAAAAATACTTCATCAGGAGGAATCTTGACTCTTATGCTGAAATAGAATTTGCGAAATTTTTAGAGAAAAGAGGTATTCAGGTATTTTATCCGTTTAGGGACATTGGTATTGATATATTGGCATTTGATGGTAAGAATGTTGAGTTATACCAATTGAAAGCTCGTAATGAAATGAGAAGATATCCAAATGTTTACTGGTTTCCAATAAGGAAGAGAAATATAAAGAAACTTTCAAATTTTCCTAACACATTCTTTGTTCTCTGTGCTTTAAAACCTAATGGAAAATTTGATTTTTTCAAATTGCCTTTATCGGTAGTTAAGGAGTACATAAGATTAAGAGAACAAACTACAAAGAAAGCAGAAAAGGTGTTTTTAGAGATAAAGAGAATTGGAAAAAGAGACTATATAATTAAACCAGAAAGAATAGGTAAAGTTATCAATATAAACGATTATCTTCTCTGAAATACTTCGCCTATAAGTCTTTTAGCCACAGGTTCTGAGACCTTAAGCTTCCATTTAACAATTTCTACTAATAGTTTGCTCGGTAAATCTTTATTTTGAGCTACTATTTTTCTTGTTTCCCAAACTAAGTACCTATGAAGTCTTTTATTAGCATATCTAATAGGTTGAGGTATTGATTCTCTAATTTTTCTAAACATCTTCCTTGCTTCTTCTTCAAAACCAGGAAGAAACAAAACACCATTATACAAACTTTCATAAGAAAAAGCGTAAAATAGAAAGCAACCCCTTCTTTTTAATCTATGGATAATGTTTCCAGCTTTTCTCTTAGTTAATTTGAATTTCTTCATTACTTCTTCCCTTACAATTCTATATTCTTTTGGTCCACTAAGCAGAAGTTTTTGAATAAATATACCCACTTCATTCATCAACTTCTCTTTTGCCGTCATTTTTAACACCGTTCGTGGAAAGGCATAATCGTATAAGTTCTAACCATTTATTTTCACCGTTCAGAGGAAGAGAAATTCCTGCAGCCTCAATAGGAGTTATTCCCAGCGATTGATGAGGTCTTATGAAGTTATAATAAAATGTCCATAAGTCAAGAATTTTTCTTGCGGAGTGAAATGCACCGAAACCTCTCATAACTTTTGTTCTTTCTCTGTAACTTCCATGTAACCTTTCTATGATATTATTGTTCACCTTATCGAAGAATCTCACAAGCCTTACATGTTTTGTTCTTGGTTTATGTAGAGTGAAAAAACATTTTCTGACAGACCCTTCATATGCCCATAAACCATCTGTCACAACTTTTTCAGGTTTATTTCTCATTTTTCGTTTGGCTTCCTGTAGCAGGTTTATGGCATCGGAAGTTTCCCTTGTTTTTGAAAGATGTGTTGATAAGATTACTCTCGTTTTTTCATCTAAAACTTCCCACCACCAATACCATTTTCCTTTTATATTAACCATCATTTCGTCTACATGAATTGTATCACCATTTTCCGCAAGCAAGTTCTGAGCAAATTCTTTGAATAGAGTAGAATACCGTCTAATCCAGTTAAGGATTGTAACGTGCGAAACTTTAACTCCATAAACTAAGTTTAAGTGTTCAGCTATTCTGCGTAAAGATACATTTTTGCAGTACAGGTCTAAAGCAACTGTAATAAGCTCTCCTTTGAATCTCATTTTCTTAAAGGTGGTGTTTTCAGAAAAGTATCTTTTACAGTCCTTACAATAATAAATTTGAAACTTCCCACTCTTGTTATACTTTTTACCATGCTTAATTACGTTTATTCCACCGCAATACTTGCACCTAACCGTCATTTTCTAACACCTTTTTGATTCTCTTCCAAAGCAAGTAAGTAAGTTCTAAATCACGCTTATTGTATTCAATTATCTCGCTTATCTTACCTTTCCAAAACTTTTCTTTAACACTTTCAGAGAGTGGATACTTACCGCTCCCAAAAAGAAATTCTGCCCATTCATTTAGGGTACCAGGTTTTATCCATACACGACCTTTATTAACAGACTTCATAAATTCCATTAAATCGGTGTGTTTAGCTGAGAAAAACCCGTTTGAAGCAATCCCGTATTTTAAACATCTTACGAAAATGAATCGAATATCAAATAGAATATTGTAGCCAATTATTTCGTTAAAACCATGTTTATGAAAATACTCAAGGAAATCTTCTATCATCGTCTTTTCATTTTCATCAAAGAATACAAGAGTCTTACCAGTCTCTATATCCTTAACTCCAATACAAATTATTCTACCAAATTTAGGGTCTTTATTTTCTACCTCTATGTCTACTATACAACTTTTCATTTTTATCACATTACTAATTACTTATCTAATAAATAATTACTTATAAAGATATTTAAAGATTTCTGTTCAGGATAAAACAGGAAAGATTTAAATATAATCAGTCTAAATTAATTACAGGATAAAACAGGAAGATAACATGATGTTCGCTTGGTCAGAGCGTTATCACTCTCTTATAATAGGGGAAAATAATGGGAATTTCATAAAGTCTCATCCACTTACCTTTATTAATTCCACCGATATACGACCATTAACGCCGTTAGAAAAAAACATACTTAATAAAGTTCAAAAGTCTGTTGAACTTGGTGAGGGAATTTTCCTTTTGTTTAGCGACAGAATGTTTAGAAAAAAAGTAGTATTTACGAAAGACAAAATTTTGGAGTTTAAAATAACGAAGGATGGTGTAAAAATTACAACGTTTTTGAAAGGGAGAATTCAAGGGGTTGATAAGAAAAATCTTATCAAAGCTAATAGAAAAAGACTTAAAAATCTAACAAAATTTTCATTATCTATAGTGAAGAATGCTTTTAAAAAATTTGGAAAAGAGGCTGTAATTTCTTTTAGCGGTGGGAAAGATTCATTAGTTCTTTCCCATCTTTTAAGGAAGTACAATATTCCTAATGTTTATATCGATACGGGAATGGAATTTCCTGAAACCTATAACTATATTCAAGAATTGAAAAAAATGGGTTGGAAAATTTTTGTCATTAAACCAAAATTTTCATGGAAAACTTTAGAAAAAAAGTTTGGTAAACCATCTTACTCAAATAGGTGGTGCTCAAAGTTTTTGAAATTCGAACCTTTCAAAAAATTCCTTTTAAGTAATTTCGGTAAAAAGAGTGTGTTAGTGTTTAGTGCAGAAAGAAGATGGGAAAGCATAAGTAGAATAAACCAGCCATATATCAAGCAACAAAAACACATTGAAAACGAAATTGTGGTTCAACCAATATTGGATTGGTTCGAATTGGATGTATGGATATATATCTGGACGAAGAAGTTATATGTTAATCCTCTTTATGAAAAAATCCCAAGAAATGGATGCTGGGTTTGCCCATTTGGGTGGAAATATAGAAAATTTTTGTTAAAATACTCGCATCCAGAATTGCTCACCACTCATCATATAAGTCCTTAACCTCTATTCCCAATTCCTCGTGGGATTTGAAACCTTCTTCATCAATTCTTGCATACCAAGTTGGTTTACCTACGTTTCCGCTATTAATACGATGTGTATCGAAAATTGATTGACATACAAGCCTCGAAAGTTTATCTATAGAAAACTTTGCTTTTTCATATTCCTTTTCAAATTTATATAGCGATATCCAAGGTTGACCCTGAATCTCATAAGGTTTAATTGAAGACCGTACTAAGAATCCGTCACCACTCCATAAAACAAATATTTTTGGTTTAAGTTCTTCATTTTCTTTATCAAATCCAGCAAATATGAAAATTACTGACGGAATTTGAGGAAATCCTATCGAATTTTTAAACATTTCTCTACTAAATTTAGAAAATTCCTCGACTATTTCTGATACCCAAACAAGTTTTTTATTTTTGTATTGCATTTTGAATCTTTCGATGAGAGTTTTTCCTATTACACCATCATCTGCTATTAATACACCACAATATTTAGAGAGTTTGAACAATTTTTCTGCACCACAACTTTCACTTCTTACGCCACTTGAAGATGTGATTACTATTCTATCATCAGCACCCATTATTATGAATGGTTTCTTTTTTTGTTCTTCTTCATATTCTCCTATAGCTGCTATAATTAGTGTCATTTTCTCAACCTACCTTTTATAAGTTCTAAAATAAGTGATTCTACAGAGATGTTTTTAGATTTAGATTTTTCCTTTAGTTTTTCGTATAATTCTTCCTCTAAAGGAAGCAATAAAATTGTGTAATTTTTTTTCTTATGCCTAAGTAGTCTTTTCTTTACACTCTGCGGAGATGCATTTGGTTGTCTTATGATATATTGGATAACTTCCCTGGCATCATGAGCATTTAAACCTATAACAGATTTAGCTACTTCAATTTGTTTTTTAGGAGAAGGGATTCTTGCTATCCGTTGGCCGACATCGAATCCTATTTTTCCATTTTTTATCAGTTGTTGTACAGGTTCTGGAAGTTCTAATAATTTTAAGAAACTTCGAATGGTTTCATAAGAAACATCTAATTTCTCGGCAAGTTTCTTAGGTGACCCATATTTTTCCGATAAAATTTTACAAATTTCAGCGATTCTTAATGGGTTTGATTTTTTTCTTCTATTTTTGATATTTAGGAAAAGTTCTGCGATGAGTTTTTCCTCTTGAATTCTTTTCATTTTAACCAACCTTCATCTTTTAATTTTTCCTCTAAAAGCATTCTGATAAATTCAGAAGTATCCATATCTTTCAAGTTTCTTTTTTCCTTGATTTTTTCGATAATCTCCAATGTATCTTTAGAAATAACCAATGTTATTTTTTTGAATGAAGTTAATTTTCTTGCTTCTTCTATTATTTTTTCTATTGGTTCCTCTGGTTTTTTTGAGCCAACCATTAAAACTTTCTCCCATTCAGGTTTGGTCATTCGGACAATGTGCTTAGCTATTTTTATGATTTTCTCTTTATTGGGCCAGAAAGCTTGAGTTATTCGATATGCCGTCGTTCGATATAACTTACCTTCATCAACCATTTTTCTTACTTCTTCGGGAACTAATCTGTATGCCAGATATCTTTTGACTGTATCGAAAGTTATTCCTAAATCTTTTGCAATCTTTTCAATTCTTTCTTTGGGGGTACCCTTATAGTTTTCGTAAAGATATTCACAAACTCTTATTGTATCTTCGAATGGGAGTTTTCTACGCTGAATATTTTCACTAAATGAAATGAATCGCTTAGTTAAAGAATCCAGCTCACCCAAAATTATAGCGGGAATTTCTTTCATGCCCAATTCTTTACAGGCTAAAAATCTTCTTTGCCCAACTATTAGCTCATATTTACCATTCTTTTTTACCACTATGATAGGGTGAATCAGACCGAGTTTTTTGATGCTTTGCTTAAGTTCCTCTAATCCTTCTCTTGCTTTAGTTTTTCTTACATTTTCTTCAGAAATTTCAATTAGCTCGATAGGAATAGACTCTAATTTTTTAAGTTCAATTTTTTTCATACTTTTTCACCCTTTTCTTTCCACCATTTACTAACTTTTTCCCTAAAGACCTTTCCATTTATTTCGCCTTTTTTAAGTTGTTGATTAAGTTTTTCTACGAACTCTCTAAACTCTTTTCGCAATTTTTCTTTTTCTTTGTACCTCTCAACTAATTTTTGAGCCTCGTCTATACTCTTTACATTATGGATTATTGACAAGTGTTCCAATATATCTTTAACCCTTTTCTCACAAATAGGGCAAATCTCCATATAAAACTTTATGTCAAAGTTTAAATAAAAATTTATATTATAAGCAATTACTAATAAAATTTATGAGAATAAAACCCTTACCACGTTGGTTACAAAAGAGATATGCCATTTTGTGGGATAAATTAAAAGATAACCCTTTCAATTTTGAAACTGCTCAAAAAATCCTTGGAGATAAGCCTGAAGTCTTAAATGTAGCTTTTTCTCAAATGAGAAAAGATGGTTGGTTAGAAGTATCTTTTGACCCTAATGATGCGAGAAAAAGAATTTATCGATTGGTTCCGTTAGAAAAAGCTTATAAGGAATTGGCAAAAACTACTAAGGTGAAAAAATGATTAAAATAAGTGAAAGGAGTATATATACACCAATAATTCAATTCTTAGAAAAAGAACTCAATGCAAGAGGTATTTCTGAGCCAAGAATCGGCCGTGGATTTGTTGATATATTCTTTCAATTAAACTCAACACCATTTATTATTGAAATCAAATTTGGCGGTGAAAGAGAATATCGACAAGCAATAGACCAAGTCTTTGATTATGCTATAGAGTACAACACAAAGAATATTATTGTATTAGTTTTACCTAAAGAAAGAAAAGGCCAAGTTATTCTTGATATCTCGAAATTTTATGATGCCATTCTTTCTCAACGAGTAAGGATAGCTTGGATTCATACGGATTATTGGTCGGACTGGCCGATAGGAGTCGAAATAAAGGAAATACTTAAAGAATTGGAGAGACGTTTTAGAACTAAAAAGAGAAAGGTAGATTTCAATTCTATTGTTAAAGCTATCAGAGAAAATGTGCAAGACTTGTATACCATAATAAGACAGGCCAAAACTGAGGAAATCTTTGAAGAAGTAACAACTAAATTGGAATTATTCACTGGATTGAGTGAGATAAAAAGAGATAAAGAATTAAAAGCACGAATTAGCATGTTGGCATCTTACCTTCTCTTTAATCAGCTCTTATTTTACCATGTATACCAAACCAAAAGTAAGGATAAGACTCTTCCTGAATTAAGACCAATCAAATCTATTAGGGAACTGAATAAATATTTTTCACTGATTTTGAATATTGATTATCAACCAATATACGAAGTTAAACTTATTAACAAAATACCTGAAAGGAGGGAAACAGTTGAACTAATAAACAGAGTAATTAAAAACCTAATTCTACTAAGAGCAGAACACATTACTCAAGATTTAGCTGGAAAGTTTTTCCATGCTTTACTGCCTAAAGAAGTAGCAAAAGTATGGGCTGCATTTTACACAAATCCTATTGCAGCGGAAATATTGGCCAATTTGGTGATAGAAAAGTGGGACGAAACGATTTTAGACCCAGCATGTGGTTCTGGGACTTTATTAGCGGCGTGTTATAGGAGAAAATTAAGACTTTTTGAAAAACAAACTGGAAAAAGTTTAGAAGAGGAAACAATCAGAAAGTTACATAAAAAATTTGTAGAGGAACACATTACTGGTATAGATATAATGCCTTTCGCTGCTCATCTCACTACGATTAACTTGGCTTCTCAAAAGCTTGACCAACCAACAAATATTGTACGAATAGCAAGAATGGATTCATTAGAATTGGCTGCTAAAAGCCTTGATAGAGAATTCAAAAAGAAAGGTATATTGCTCAGACCATTTGTTTCTGATGCACAGCTAACTCTTACAGGAAGAAAAATCGTCCTTCGAAAAGCGACAACAGTTTCTCCTTCTGGCATTGGTAAAGAATTCTATCTTAAACCAGTTGATATAATTATAATGAATCCTCCATTCTCAGACAAAAGGAAGCTTCCCACAGAATACAACCAAAAGTTAAAAAGACTTTCTCCAATCTACGAGAAAGTCGTAGGTGGGGCACCAAATCTATGGGCTTATTTCATAAGATTAGCAGATTTATTGTTGAAGGATGGTGGGAAGATAGCCCTTGTTATACCTATAAACTTATTTAGAGGCTTTCTTACAAAGACTGTTAGGGAATTTTTAATTCAAAATTATAGAATTTTGTACATAATTAAGCCTGAAAAAGAAGCTGCTTTTAGCGAATCTGCTCAATATCGAGATGTATTGTTAATTGCCAAAAAAGGTAAACCCAAAAAGAATGACATTACTAAAATTGTTTTCGTAAATACAACTATTAGGGATAAAGATGAATTATGGGCAAGAAAATTGAGTGAAAATATACTTAACTCAGAAAAGGATTATAGTGACGAAGAGATACAGATAGTTTCTGTAAAAGCTTCGGAATTGATGAATAATATCAACAACCTAATGCCGTTCTTAATTTTTTCCAAGAAAGAATTGAAGCCACTTTTCAAATTTTTAAATGAATTAAAAGTAAAAATGAAAAGTATTTCGACAACTCTTAAAGAATTCAAACTTATCTTAGGATTTAACACGTTTCCCGCAGGAACAGCACAGAAAGCTTTCATTACAAGACCAACAACTTCTGATAGAATCAAACAGGCTTTTCTTGTTTATGAAAAAGAACAGGGTAACCATATAATAGCAAAAGTCAAAGACTCTAATATTTCTGTTAGAATTGCTAAAACGAAGGTTTATCCAGCCCTTCGGACTAATACTGGTATCTCAACTATTTCTATAGATAGTAAACATGATTTTTTGATAGGAGAAAAACCAAGAGAGTATAAAAAGATTGAACCTCTAATAATAGCAAAAATCGAAGAAAAAAGGAAGAAATATTCGGGAAAAGCGTATAAAATGATAGGGTATGAGGAAATAAAAAGAAGAATCATTTCCTCTCAAACCTTCCTGGCTCTTTGCATAAAGTTCAACATATATTCACCCAACTCCCACCTGTTTGCTTTTGTGGCCTCCAAAAGATTCTCACCACTTTACACGTTTCTGAGCTTTCCTTCTCTTACGTTAGAGAATGCAAAAATTTTAGCTCTCTTCTTCAATAGCATTGCCTATATTACCCAGTTTCTATCATTAAAAAGTGAATCTCAACTTCAAAGAACTGAAATAAAAGTTTATGATTTATCCAGAATACTCGTACCTGATATTAATAAACTCCAAAAAAATCAAAAAATCAAACTTTTAAAGGTATTTGAAAGGTTGAAAAATATAGAATTTCCGTCTTTAATCGACCAGTTTAAAAATAGATTCTGGGGTAGGATGGAATTAGATGAAACTGTTCTTGGAGTTTTAGGATTTTCTAAAAATGAAATTAAAGAATTGCTACCTCAAATTTATGATGCTATCGTGGAAGAATTAGAAACTATGAAAAAAGTCAAATAAAAGGTTCACTTATTTTTAAACCAAACTAATTTACCAGTAATTTTTTACCAAATAAAAGTTAACAAATAAAGTTATTTGAAGCTTACCAAACTATAACTTAACAGAACCAGAGCTTGGGAAGATTTAAATACTTTGTTACACGTATAACAATTATGGCATACATGCTAGTCTACGACATACCAAAGGAGTTGGCAAGTTTAAGGGTTAGGGTAAACAGAAGCTTGCATGCGATGAATGCTAAGCTAGTCCAGCATTCTGTCTGGAAGTCGAAGAATTTGAAAGGTTTAATGGAAGTAGCAAAGTTAATTAAAGCCAACGGAGGAAAGGCTTACATTCTAGAAGAAAAATTTGCTTTCAGTTGAAATTTTTAATTAATCTTTATGTCTTAAGATATACCTTCCCAAAGCCTCTTCCACTTCCTTATCTTTTGGAGAATAATCATTGAGAAATGGAGGTCCCTTTAAAATTTCATCTAGATTAACTTCAAATCTTTCAGGTGGTATTGCGCTTACTATTTCATAAACTCCTTTAACTATTTTCTTAAAATTTTCAAGGGTAATTTCCTCGATATTCCTCATACATAAGGTTAAGAAAGAAAAAGATTTATTTCTTAGAATAATTTTCTCCTCTTCTTTTCTCTCACTTTCTCTCTAATCAAAACTTTCTTAGCCAATTTCTCAGCTTCCTCAGCCTCTTTCTTACTATTTCCTACTCCGCAAGAATTGCCCACACCTACAACAATTATTCTACCTTTTTCTTTGGTTTCAACTATATCTTTTTCTACCAAGCTAATAACCCTTGGTATAGAAGCTAAAATTTCTTTTTTAATTGGTTGGATAGCTTCTTCCTGGCTCATCTTAATAACAATGGAATCTAAAGGTATATCTCTCTTGACAGCTAGATTTTCAATATAAGCTCTATCAACCCCTATTCCACCGATAGCTACTCCTACACCTTCAGCTATACTTCCAGTTTTTTCGCCTTCTAACTTTAAAGCAGCATCTATCGTTATTATCTTTGCAATCTTTTCTTTTTTCACAATTTTTTCAACAGCCCTTCCTATCTTTCCTAACCTTCCTCCAGGCCCTTTAGCTTTTATTATATAAACCTCCCTTCCCTTAATCTTTCTTTTAGCAAGAACCGTATCCTCTTCTATCTCCCTAACCTTCTCTTTCCCGATTAAATGAGCAGCTACAAAAGCTCCTACGGAATCGCCTACAGGCCATCCGTTGATTAAGGCTTCCGTTCCTTTCAACAAAGCTTTTGAAATCCTTTCGATTAGAGGGAGTTGCATTTGTAAGAGTAAAGCAAGCTGTAAGTTCTTTGTTTTCCTTATTAGCTCAACGTAATGCCTAACTGCTTTTGCAAGCTGATTCAAAGAAATGGCTCCAGATAGCCCCATTACCAAATTGGCTTTCTCTTCAGAGTTTAAATGAGGTGCTATTCTCGAGACAAAATACTTAAATCTTTTCTCAGAAAGGTTAACTATATGCTCTATTTTTTTAACGATACCAAAAGGGTCTAAGCTTACTGGCTGAATCATGAAAAATTCAAGGAAATGGGTTATGGCTTGCTTGAGGTCTTTTTTTGGCCTTTTGCTTATCTTTTTTAAAATTATTCCTTTTGCTTTTAGGGTAAAACCCTCGAGCATTTGAGCTATTTGCTCAAGCCTGAAGAGCATTTGAGCGATCATTATTCTTGGGTAGAGAAAAGCTATGAGAATGAAGAGTATAAACCAGATTATGTTGGTTAGCCCATCTCCAAAAAATTGAGAACTAATCATGCTCATAAATATATTCTTGTATGCTTATAAATTTTTTAGAGAGGATGCGCTGGAAATTGTGGCTAGCAGTCTTCATAATCTTAGGAATAGCTTATTTGCTTTTCTTTAGCGAGGCTACGAGCAAGTATACGGAATTCTTCAGGGGAAGGCTTGGGGAATTCATTTCTATTTTTAAGCCAAAACCTCAGGGAAGCTTTTTTGAGATAAGCTTAAGCATCAACAGAGAGGCCTTAGAAGATCAAAGCTTTAACCTGCCTAACTCTACCCTAATTGTTTCTGGAAATTTCCTTACCGCAAAAATTTCTGAGCAAAAAGTTTTGGCAAAGGAAGGAAAGATAGGAAGAATAGCTTTGAAAGATTTTGTAGGGAAGGTTGAGAAAAGGGGGAATAGCTTTAAAATCAGCGGAAATTGCAAAGGTTTTGAAGTTAACGATTTAATCTTTTCAGCTGAAAAAAGCTCGAGTGTTGAAATAGAAGTAATTCCAGATGAGATTTCACTATTCTACCTTACGAATGATAGATTGCTTTTCTCGAATGCTAACGGCGAGCTTAAGAGAACTGTAGATGAAAAAACTGACCAGATATCTTTAAAGGGTAGCACCCTAGAAATAGATAACTTCGTTGGAAGCATAATAATCTCAGAAAAAACTTTAAAGCTTAGCGGAATGTCAAACTTTGTCAAGGGAGATGGCTTTATTTTCAGTGGGTCTGTATGAAGCTTAATCCATTCAAGAAAGAAGCTAGGGTAGCTTTGTTTGTAGATGGTCCTAACTTGCTTAGGAAAGAGTTTTCCATAGATTTGAGAGAATTGAAAAGAAGAGCAAAAAAGTATGGAAGAATAGCCATTGCAAAAGTTTTTATAAACCAGTTTGCTCCTGAGAAGCTAATAGAAGCGATAATAAATGAAGGGTTTGAGTGTGTGATGGTTTTGGCTGAGAAGGAGGAGAGTGATGTGGATGTAAGTTTAGCAGTAGCTGCTGTAGAAGCTATTTTTACTAAGGATGTAGATGTAATCGCTTTAGCTACAAGGGATGCTGATTTCTTGCCTGTAATTCAAAAAGCCAAGGAATATGGGAAGAAAGCAATAGTAATTGCTCCTGAACCAGGTTTTTCTTCTGGGTTGAAAAATACTGCTGATAAAGTTGAAAAGTTGTAGTTTAATTTTAAAAATGTTACACATATAACATTCTATGACAGCTTTAAATTTATTAAATTATAAAATATTTACAGGTGCTGGAATGGGTATTTTTGACTTGCTCAAGAAAAAAGAGGAGGAAGAAGCGATAGAGGTTACTCCTGAGGAAGAGGAAGAAAAGAGATATGTTACAATAAGAGTAGAAACCTTAGGCGGTTTCGTAGATGTTGAAAGGATTGCAAGACTTTTGAAAGAAGGAAATATAGTTTTTCTTAAAACAAAGGAATTGCAAAAGAAAGATTTGGGAGAATTCCAGAATTCGGTTAAAAAGCTTAAGCGCTTATGCAATCAGTACAACTGGGATATAGTCGGGACAGAAGACGGTTATATCATTATAACACCAAATTTCGCAAAGATAGTTAGATAAATTTTTTTCCTAAAAAACAAAAAATAAAATATGTTTGATTTGATTTATCTAATAGTTGCTTTTTCTGGTTCTATTTTAGCAAGTGCATGGGATTTAAAAACTACTGAAATACCCGATGAAATTCCTTATCTAATGATTTTAATTGCTTTGACTTTACATTTGATAGAAGCTTTGATCGCTTGGGATTATCAGCCACTCCTTAACAGCTTATTGGTTGGCTTAGGCTTCTTAGGCTTTGGGTTTTTGATGTATTATGCGGGCCAATGGGGAGGAGGGGATGCAAAACTTTTGGCTGCGATAGGATTTTTATTACCAAGCTTGTCAAAAAATTTTTCTCCAAAATTAATCTTACCATTCCCCTTAAGTTACCTTTTTAATGTTTTTCTTATAGGCGCTGCATACATGCTTCTCTATGCATTCATTCTTGCTCTGATAAAAAGAAAAATTTTAAAAAGATTTTTTGAAGATGTAAAAGCAAACTCTAGGCTTTTAACTTTTGGTTCAATTTTTCTCTTTACTCTTTTTCTTCTTTTAAATTGGTTTCTTTCAGTTTATTTTAAAGTAAAATTCGAACTTTTATTCAGCTTAAAGTACTCTTTCTTACCCATGATTTTAACCTTAGCTGTTTTCTTGCTTTGGAAGTTTGCAAAGGCTGTTGAAGAAGTTGGGTTTAAGAAGAGAATTCCAGTTTCTAAGCTAAAAGTTGGGGATGTTCTGGAGGAAAGCAAGCTGTGGGAGGGTATTACAGAAAAAGAATTGAGAAAGATTAAAAAATCTGGAAGAAAATATGTTGTGATAAAAGAGGGTGTAAGATTCGCTCCAGCTTTTCCTCTCGCCTTAATTTTCACTCTTTGGTTTGGGGATTATTTACTTATTTTTTTAAACTTAATGTGATTCTATGAGAGATGTTTCAAAAATAAAGGCAATAATTTTTGATTTGGATAACACGCTAATAGATTTCATGAAAATGAAAACTCAAGCAACAGAAGCTGCTATAGAAGCTATGATAGACGCTGGTCTGAAAATAGAAAAGAAAAAAGCTTTAAAAATAATCAACAAACTCTACAAAAAATTTGGAATCGAGTACCAGAAAGTTTTTGATGAGTTTTTAGAAGAAGTTTTGGGAGAGGTAGACCAAAAAATTTTAGCTGCTGGAGTGGTAGCTTATAGGAGAATAAAGGAAGGTTATGTTGAACCTTACCCGCATGTAATTCCAACCTTAATAGAACTAATAAAAAGAGGTTACATACTTTGCATAATCTCAGATGCTCCAGCATTCCAAGCTTGGTCCAGGCTAGCGGGAATGAAGCTCCATCATTTCTTCGATTTTGTAATAGCCTTTGAAGCCACTAAAGTTAGAAAACCGCATGAATTACCCTTTAAGCTTGCTTTGAAAAAGTTAAAATTAAAGCCTGAAGAAATAATGATGGTTGGGGATGATCCTAAAAGGGATATAGAAGGTGCGAAAAAGCTTGGTATGGTTACTGTTTTAGCAAAATATGGACAAATATTCAAAACTAAAGGAATAAAAGCTGATTTTGAAATTAACGACATAAAAGAATTGCTAGAAATTCTAGAAAAAAAGAAAGTTGAAGAGTTTCATAGGAATAGAAGGATGTTTTGTATAAAGGATGATAAGTTATTTATAGCTAAGCCAGGCTTACCATATTCTCATAAAATTTGGTTTAAGAAGAAAGGATGGGATGAAAAAACTTTTAAAAAAATTATAAGAGGGTTCGTCGATAAGAATGGGAATTTATATTTCTATGTAGGAGATTTTGAAGTTAACGAAAATGTTAAGAAAAAGTTTTTCAGATTCTTACCAGAAATAGTTAAAAAACTGGGATTAAATCCTAATGCAAAAGTTTTTGGTGGAATGATAAAAGGAGAAAAGGGAATTAAATGGCAACCAAAAAAGTTTTATGGAAAAGTAAAAGATTTGATTTCATCTGGAAGTTGATTAGATGAAAAAACTTATTCTTTTTGATATAGATGGTACGCTTATCCGCGGAAGTAAAGCTCATCATGATTCATTTTCTACAGCTTTTAAAAAGGTTTTTGGAGTAGATGTAGAAATAGAAGAAATAAATCCTGCAGGAAAAACAGATAGAAGAATAATATTTGAAGCTTTAAAGAAAAAGGGGATTAAAAGAAAAGATGTAGAGAAAAATTTTGACGAAATTCGTAAAGTTATGGTTAGTCATTTCAAAAGAAATCTAAAGAATGATCCCTACCTTAAGCTAATTCCGAATTCTAAAAAGTTAGTTGAAGAGCTTGCAAAAGACAATATTCTTGGTATAATTACTGGAAATCTAAGGGAAATAGCCAAGCTGAAATTAAAAAAAGTTGGTCTGCTTAAATATTTCAAAGTAATTGGTTCGGGTGAAAATTCTGAAAATAGAAATTATGTTTTGAAGAAAACTATTGAACTAGCAGAAAAGAGATTTGGGATAAAATTTCCAAAAGATCAAATTTTCATAATAGGAGATACTCCAAAAGATATAGAATGTAGAAAATTTGGGAGAGTTATTGCGGTCTCTACAGGCCCTTACAACTATAAGACTTTAAAAAAATACAAGCCAGACTTTATCTTTAAGGATTTCTCGAGAATCGATAAAATTCTTGAAATTTTAAAAGCTTAAACTACTTTCCCACCTTGATATCTTCCTTCATAACCTTTGCTACAACCTCTAACCTCTTGGAAAACTAGCTGAGCAAAGCTTGTTCCAACTTCTATTTCAAAAGGGAACTCGCTCAGATTTTTCATTCCTATGGTTAGCGTTCCTTTGAATCCAGGGTCTACGAAGCTTGTAAGCAAAGCAATTCCGCATCTCGACAAGCTACTCCTCGGTAAAATTATGCCAGCCAAATTTTTTGGCAAGTTAACTTTCTCCATGGTTTCAACCAGAACGAATTCACTCGGCTTTAAAACAAACTTTCCTCTTTCACATATTTTCTCGACTTTTGGCATTTTTCTTTTTTTCCCAAGGAAGGCTTTGCTTTTAAGCTTGTAAACGCATTTAATTCTCAGATCAACTCCTGCAGGCTGAATATTAGCTTGCTTTAAATTTTCGATTAGCCCTTTTCTTAAAAATTCAAGAATTTTTTCATTTCCCAAGATCAAGCTTCTTCACCAAGTCTAGAAAGAACGATTTTCTGAATTTCTCCAGCAACAGCTTCTATACTTTTCTCTCCATCCACAACAACCCATTCCTTTGCAAAAATTTTTTCTTCAGCCAATTTCAAATAACCTTTTCTAACCTTTTCTAAAAATTCTTTATCCGATTCATGCCTATCTAGCTCATTCTTTTCCTTAAACTTTCTTCGAATCGAAGTTTCTGCTTTAATATCGAGTAAAATTACTAAATCAGGCTTGGGTAACTCAAAAATTTCAACAAATTTCAAACCTTTTTCCAAGGGAAATTCCTTTGCCATGCATTGGTAAGCAAGGGTTGAGTGAATATATCTATCAGCTAAAACTATCTTTCCTCTTTTTAAACTCTCTAAAATTTTTTCTTTATCCTTAACCATGTCGAGAGCGTACAATCCAAATTGAGTTTCAGGAGAAAAATCGAATTTTTTGTTTAAAAATTCATTAATCAACTTGCCAATCGGATTGGAATAATCAGGATACTTAATCAGCTCAACCTCAAAGTTTTTTTCCTCCAAGAATTTTTTCAACAGATTAGTTTGAGTATTCCCCCCTGCACCATCTATTCCCTCTATGACTATGAACATAATTTAGTTTTTTTCCTTCCTTGCTTTAAATTTTTTGCTACTTCTTTTTTTTCTTCTCGATTTTTGCAAGCTTAAGGATTAGGTAAACTAAAGCTGTCATGGCTATTGCAACTAGGTAATATTCTAAGGCTATAGCCATCCCTATTGCTGCCGTCGTCCATAGAGAAGCTGCAGTGGTTAAGCCGATAACCTTTTCCCTCATTTGCAAGACTGTCCCAGCGCCTATAAAACCAATTCCCATTACCACATAGGAAGCTACCCTAGCAGGATCCTGAGGAAATGCTAGGAATGAGAGCATGGTAAATAGAGCTGAGCCCAAGCAAACTAGCATATGAGTTCTTAGGCCAGCGGGCTTGTACAATCTTTCCCTCTCATACCCGATTAGTCCTCCAAAAAAGGCTGCTAACAAAAGCTTTCCTACCATCAAAGCTTGCAGCTGAAAATCCATAATTGAATTTTAAATTTCCCTATTTATATTTTCCAATATTTTTTAGTTCTTAGATAAAGCCTCTCAGCCTTGAGTATATCTTTGAGCAAATCTTCCTCGCTTCTATGAAACCTAGCCAGAATCCTTATCGCAGTATCCGGGCCAACTCCTTTGGCCGCTAAGCAATAAGCAGCTTTCTTTCCGTAAGTCAAGAAAAGGTCAGCAGTTTTCCTAACCCTTTCAAACTTTTTCTCTTCTTCCTTGCTTACAGCCAAATTCCTTAACTTTTTCTTAACTATTTTTACAATCTCCCGATTCCTAGGATTGACTATCCCCAAAAGTCTCGCCTCGCACAACTTACATTTTAAGTCAGCTGGAATCTCTTTAACCTTAAAAGTTCTGCTCCACTTGCCGCAATTCAAGCAAATTAGCTTGACTCTTGTATCCAGCAACCTTCTTTTAAAAATTCTAAAGATCTCTTTTTCTGGTTTTTCTGGACCAACAACCTCCAAAAACTTATGGATTATTCCAAGCTTACCTAGAGGAGATAGGCCTTGGGTAAAAACTAACTTAATCTCTCCTCTTTGAATAAGCTTGAGGATTTCCTCAGCCTTTTCTACATCTATCTTTTCTGTTTCTATTTCCTTCAAAGTTTCCTTGAATATAGGACTTTTGCTATATTCTTCTATTATTTTTTTCAAAGTCACCCTACCATACTCGGCATCCTTGGCTATCGCCCCAAACCTTTTTGCCACATGCACAAACTTCCATTCGAACAAATTAGTTTTGGTCAAGCTTAGCTCCAAATAAGTTCTTAGAAGCTTTGGGTTTGTTTTGAGTAAAATCTCTCTCAATAGTTCGTCTATTTTTCCTGGAGCCTTGATTATAATCCTGTAAGGGTCTGTTCTCAAAGCTACAGAGCCAATCCTAGCTGTTAATAAAGCAGAAATAAACCTTCCTAGAGCTCCATTAGCCAAAGAACCAAAGCAGGCATGAATTATAGTCAAATCCTCGTAATTTTCGATCAAAATGGTTTTATCGTCCGGTATTCCATACTTAACCTGCTTCTTAACTATTTCAACCATCTTCCTAGCACAACTTTCGTCTATGGGGTATAAACTTCTCAACCTTTCAACGATTTCTTCCTCGCTCAAATTAGCTAAAAGTTTTGCAATAGTTTTTCTAATCTTTCCAACTTCCTGAGCAACTTCAAAAGGAACAGGGATTAGCTCTCCTTCCCAGGCTGGAACGGAAGCTTCTAAATCTATGGTAGGCTCAACCAAAACCTTATCCTCGCTTATGTCCAAAATCCTCCAGGCTTCTCCCTTAACTATAAAGCTCGAGCCTATTCCTCCATGCAAAGCGACAAACTCTTCATCGAGCACACCAACGAAGCTATTATCCAAGATGTTAAAAATCTTGAATTGCTTTAAGCTCGGGATGGTTGAAAGTTGGGAAAAATAATATTCAAAACCTCTTCTCTTCTTTTTAATGTAGGAATTCAAGAAGACCAAGCCAAGCTGCCTCAACTGCTCGCAAACTTCTAGAAATTCTTTATAGCTCAAATTCCGATAGAAGTAAGCCCTTCTAAAGATTTCATAAGCTTTTTTCAAATCTATTTTTCCATACTCTAGAGCTAAGCCAACTATTTGATGAGCTAAAACATCCAAAGAATTTTCATGAAACCTAAGCTCTTCTAGCTCTTCATTCAAAGCTTTTCTTGCAATTACTGCAGACTCAAAAATGTCGTCTTCATCGCTTGTTATAATTATCCCTTTGCTTATCCTTTTAACACCATGCCCACTTCTTCCAACCCTTTGGATTAGTTGAGTTACTTGCCTTGGACTCATGTATTGTAAGACCAAATCAACCCTACCTATATCTATTCCGAGCTGCAAGCTACTAGTGCAAATTATTGCCTTTATCTTCCCTTCCTTCAACTCTTTTTCAGCTCTAATCCTAACTTGCTTGCTCAAGCTTGAATGATGGATTGCCGCAGGAAATCTTTTGTCTAAAGTTTTAATCCTTGAAGCTAAAATTTCAGCAAATTCTCTTGTATTAGTAAAGACAAGCGCAGAATTGGATTTTTTAACCAATTCCATAATAGCTCTTAGCCTCGCTGCAGTTTCCTTAGAGGAAAAAATTTCTTCGGCAATTCTTCTATCCTTTGAAACAGGTTCAGGATGGATAACTTTAATTTCAATCTGTTTTGGAGAAACGGCCTTAACTATTTCTATTGGCTTGTTAGGACAAATAAACCTTGCAACCCTTTCTGGAGAACCGATGGTTGCACTCAACCCAATAACCTGAAAATCCTTGCACAATTCTTTTAGTCTTTCTAGAGCTAAGCTTAGCTGAACCCCACGCTTAGAATCAGCTATCTCATGAACCTCGTCTATTATAACCCATCTTACATTCCTTAAGTGCTCTCTTATTCTTTTGCCAGGCAAAATAGCTTGCAAAGTTTCTGGCGTAGTTATTAGAAGCTGAGGTGGAAATTCAGTTTGCAACCTTCTTTCGTAAGAGCTTGTATCCCCATGCCTTACAGAAATTTCTATGCCTAGCTCATTACACCACCATATTAAACGCTCGAGCATATCCCTGTTTAAAGCTCTTAAAGGAGTAATGTAAAGCAAGCTTATTGGCTTTGGTTTTTGCTCTAGGATAAAATGGAGTAATGGTAAGATGGCTGCCTCTGTCTTACCAGTCCCTACAGGAGCTTCTAGCAAAACATTTTTTCCTTGTAAGATTAGGGGTATGGCTAACTTTTGTGGAAGCGTGGGTTCCTCAAACCTTTTCTTTATAATTTTTTGCAATTCTTTATTCAAGAGCTCGAAAACCATAGGTATCACTAGCTAAGAGAAGAATAATATATCATATGCTTGCTCATAAATTTTTGCTAAATAAAAGCTATAGTTAAAGATTGCTAGATAAATTAAATAAATTTTTTGATAATGTTAAATAGAAAAACGAAAAGTTTAAAAGCTTCTTTCTCCAAACTTTAAGGATGCAGCCTTCTAAAAAAAGAGGGAAATTTGAAATTATAGTAAACATTTTAGAGATTGCAAAAAAGCCTACAGTAAAAACCAGAATAATGTATAGAGCAAACTTAAGCTTTTCTCAACTTGAAAAATATTTGAAGAAAGCGGAGAAATCCCGGCTCTTAGAGAGGAAAAATGATTCAAATTCAATTACCTACCAAACTACGGAAAAGGGGGAAGAATTTTTAGAAAATTGGTATACGATTATTCAAATCCTTGATTATCCTAGGTTTAAATTAATCAAAAAATTTAAATAATTGGAATGAAAATCGAGAAGATAGTTCAAACCTTGCAGAAAAGATATAAGATTAGACTATGGAAAAGAAAACCGTTTAGGGTTCTGATTTCATGTATCCTCTCCCAAAGAACAAAGGATGAAATTACAAGAGATGCGAGTAAAAGACTATTTAAAATTGCTGATAGCCCAGAAAAAATTTTAAAGTTGAGTGAAAGGAAAATAGCAGAATTAATTAAACCAGTAGGTTTTTACAATCAAAAGGCCAAAAGGATTAAAGAAGTAGTTAAGATAATTTTGGAAAAGTATGGAGGAAGAGTTCCGTCTTCAAGAGAAGAGCTTATGAAACTACCAGGTGTGGGAGGAAAAACTGCAGATGTGGTCTTATGCTATGGCTTTGGTAAAGAAGTTATTCCTGTCGATACGCATGTTGCAACCATTTCGAGAAGGCTTGGATTAACTAAGTCTAAGGATCCGGAAAAAATAAGGAAAGATTTGCATAGAATTATGCCAAAAAGATACAGAAGAATTTTTAATCTACTCATGGTTGAATTTGGGAAAGAAGTTTGTCGAACAAGAAAGCCCAAATGCAGAATTTGCCCAATCAAAGATTACTGTCCATCAAAATCAACTTAAAATTTAAGCCTAATAATTTTTTCGTGAGCGAGAAAGCAATCCAAAAGTATTTGAGAGAAATTTTTGGGATAATCAATCAGCTAGAAGGAATTGAGGATAAAGAAGATGTTTTAAGGAAGTTTGCCGACAAATCCTTAAGGTATAAGATAGAAGAGGAAGATCCTAGAGTTAAAACGCTATTAGAAAGGAGGAATTTTTGGAACTTTAAAGACCTTCTTAAAAATTATAAGGATTATAGAAAGGAATGGTATCCCTACCACAATCTTTTGATGAAAGACCACTTGGAAAGACTAGTTTATGGATTCATTCTGGGTAGCTATTTTGAAGCCAATTGTCCTGAAGCTTTATTCCAATTTTACCTAGATTTTTACGAGGGAGTTAACCTAGACTTGGAAAAAAGCAGTATAGAGGAAATTATAAAAAATTCTTTTGCCAGCGAAGAGTTGAAAAAAGAAGCGCTCAAAAGAGTTGAAGCCAGCTTAGAAAATTATAAGGAAATTCTTGAACTTTTAAGATCCCTTTCCCATGGTTTAAAAGATGTTAAAAGCTGGATTGAACAAGGAAAAATAGAAAATTTAAGGAGCTGGTATTGGGAATGGAGAAAAAAGTTACTTCTTGATTGTCATCTTCAAGCAGTTTTTTTCTACCTTCTTCCTACTCTATTTAAAAGATACAGCATTTATAAGAGTAAAGAAAAGGGCAACGAAATGAAAGATAAAATCCTCTTTTTATTTTCCTATGTACAGAATTATACGGAAAAGGCTCTTCAGAATCTAAAAGATTATTCGAAAATTACGGTTGAAGCAGAAGAAATCAAAAAAATTGAAGAGAAAAAAGTAAGAAGGAAGGTAAGGAAAAGGAAAATAGAAAAAGTTGAAGAGCCAGAAAGGATAAAGGAAAGGATTTTAGAGTTGCTCGAAGAACCCAGGTATGCTCACGAGCTTAGAGAAATTTTGAACTTGAGCAAAGATGAGCTCGGCGTTTATATAACCGAACTCAGCAGGAATGGGAAGATAGAACTAGAAGCTTTAAAATGGAAGAAAGTAAAGAAATAAATTATTATGCTATTAAAATCAGCTAAAGAAAGCTTGGATTTATTGCTTACCCATCCTCTAGTAATCCTTCCAGGAATTCTATCAGCTTGCATTACTTCGATTCTCATTTCATACATTTCCCTGCAAATAGTTGATTTGGAAATTTTTGAAATTGTGAAAAAGCTGGTTGACTTTTTACCTTTCTTCTTCCTCTACTTTTTAGCCAACACATTTTTTACAAGCTTGATAATTAGGATGGTCTATGAAATCAAGACAAAAAAATTCAAACTAAAAAATTGTTTAAGGGTTGTTTCAAGAGAGTATTTGAATGCTTTCTTCGGCTTTTTACTCTATGTTTTAATCGCATGCTTAGGCTTTCTAGCTTTGATAGTACCTGGTATAATTCTCATAACCAAACTCTTCTTTTACCAGTGTATAATCCTTATAGAAGAAAAGGGAATCCTCCAATCCTTTAAGAAAAGCTGGAAACTTACAAGAGTATATTGGTATAGGGTTTTGCTACTTCTCTTTTCTTACTATTTAATTTGGCTTTTGCTTAAAGGAGTTCTCTTTTATCCTTTTTATCTCTCTTTCTTCCTTTGGTTCTTCCTGACCCTACTCTTCATACCTTTTTACTTTACCCTGGTGACCTTAACTTTTTTAAAAGCAAGAAAATCATTCGTACCTTAAAGCTTCGACAGGATCTAGCTTTGCAGCCTTCCTAGCTGGTAAAAATCCTGCTATTATACCAACCAAAAAACCGAAGAAGCAACCTAGCAGAATTACATGAGGCTCTATTATTATGCTTATTCCTATTCTTTCTCCAATGGCAAAAGCTCTAGAAACTATGAAGCTCATTACATGAGAAAAAATTATCCCTCCTATACTTCCGATTACTCCTCCTACTAAACCAATTAAACCAGCTTCAAGCAAGAAAAGCAAAAGGATTGAGTGGTTAGTTGCACCTATAGCTTTCATTATCCCGATTTCTCTAGTCCTTTCCATTACCGAAACGTACATTATGTTTGCTATTCCAATCCCACCAACTATCAGCGAAATCCCTGCGATTCCAGAAAGAAAGAGTGTTTCAAGGTTCATTACATTTCCTATAGTTTCCTGGAAGAACCTCGGGCTTATTACCGTAAAAGTTTGTGTATCCTCATCTTCCCTCCTCGCTTTCAACAGTTCTTCCTCTATTTCATTGGCAACCTCGTTTACATCATAACCTTTTGCAACTTTTGCTGAAATTACAGAAAATTCATCCTCAGCAAACTTTTCCTCAAAAATTTTCCTTGCAGGCTTAATTGGGATATAAATTGTTTGATCTATGCTCGCCAAAATCCCTCCAACCTTCTTCAAAATACCGACTACTTTGAATTTAACTCCTTCTACTTCGATTTCCTTTCCTATACCTATCTCCTTAGAAAAAATTTCATGAGCAACCGAATAACCCAATATAGCAGCGTATTTGTCATTATCCGTTAAAAACCTTCCAGCTTCCAATCCAAGCCTTTCCGCCTCTACCCTTTCCCATTCTTCAGCATTTTCTATACCAGTTATGGTTAAACTAGTTTCTTCTTTCCCATACTTTACTCTGCCTCCACTTCTTATGAATGCATAAGTTTCTTCCACACCATCAACTCTTGAGACAGTTTTCAAATCCTTTTCAGTAAGCTTAATTGCGCCCAAAGCAGAAAGAGGGACTCTTCCAGGCTTAATGTTTCCTGGAATTATATTTATCACATCCCCGCTTATCCTTTCTAGTTGCTTATAAACGTTGATTTGCAAGCTCGAACCCAAAGAAATTATGCTAACTATAGAAGTAACTCCTATTATTATTCCTAGCAAAGTTAAAAAAGTTCTGAGCTTTCTTTGCGAAAGATTTCTTAGGGCTATAAGAGTTAATTCCTTTAACATTATCTTTTCCTTCTCTTGAAAAAGTAATAAATGATTATGGCTATGAAGAAAGCTAGAATAGCTAGGTTAAAAGGTGTGAGTAAAGTTGGCTTGGGCAATTCTTCGAAAGATGAAACTTTCACATAAACTACATACTCTTCCCCATATTCTTTTCCGTAAGCATCCCTGTAGCTTAACTTAACTTTTAAAGGATAAGCATTGGGTGAAGCATCCTTGCTAATTCTAACGCTAATTTTTTCTGTGTCATAATCGTCTGCCTCCAAATTACCCACGTATACTTTTTGAGGAAAAACTTCGGCAAAAGGGTATTCAGAAGAAATGTCTAGAGTCAGATACTTGGCCTCTTGATTCCCTGCGTTAACCACCTTAATTTCAACGCTTCCTTTAGAGCCAGGAACTAGCATTTCCTGATCTTCTAGAGTAACTATAAATTCATAGCTTCCGGAGACGATTAAATCTAAATACTTGGTAGCAGAATAATTTTCGCTTCTAGTCTCATCCTTATAAGCCAAGGAAATAGGAATGGAATATATTCCTGCTTCCACCGAAGGTTGGATTATTAGCTCGAAGGAAAGGTTTGCAAACTCACTCGGCCTAATCTCATCTACAAACTTCTCGCTAGCTCCAACCACGCCAAAAATCTCTGACTGAATTATCCTAACAGTTAAATCCTTAGCACTTCCTTCACCAAAGTTAAAAATAGAGAAAGTGAGCTTAACCTTTTTTCCTGGCTCTGGAGTAGAGCTAAAGTTAACGTTAGCTATCTGAAGCAAAGGCTCTGCTCTAATAGTAATTGGAATGTTAGTAGTAACTTCTCTTTCTAAAGATTCTACCGTATACTCTACTCTAGCCTTGACGTAAGAGATTTGAGGAGATGCGGAAGCAGAAACTTTTACGTTGAACGAAATTTGCTGGGAAGAGCCTGAGCTTAGACCGCTTAGCTCAAAATAGTTTGAAGTTAGGGTTAAATAAGGTCCAGGCGTAAGGTAAACTTTTATGTTTCCTATATCCTTCAAGCTAGGGTTTGTTAGGGTTAGAAAAACTGTTGTTTCACCACCAGGAGCAACTCTTGAATCTAAAACTTGGTAAGAAAGAGTAAGATAAGCTTCTGCTGCATAGGCAAGGGTAATTAAAGCCAGAAATGGTAAAACTAAAAGAAGCTTTTTCATGGGCTCTCCTCTTTAATTATTCGTCCGTCTTTTAAATAAATCTTTCTTTCAAAAAATTTAATGATACTTAAATCATGGGTGACGACTACTAAGGTTACATTTTTCTCCTTATTCAACCTAACTAAATACTTTATAACTTCCTTTCCAGATTTTGAATCTAAGTTGCCAGTAGGTTCATCAGCAAGTATTATCTCTGGATCATTTGCTAAAGCTCTCGCTATCGCTACCCTTTGAATTTCTCCGCCCGAAAGCTCGCTTCTCTTATGATACATTCTTCTTTCCAAACCAACTAGCTTAAGCAGCTCCTTAGCTCTCCTAATTTTTTCCTTGCTTGGAACTCCAGCGAAAGTCATCGGAAGCATAACATTTTCTAGAGCGGTTAAAGTTGGGATTAGATAAAAAAACTGAAAGATAAAACCAATCTTTTCTCTTCTTATCTTAGCCAACTCATTATCGCTAAGCTTTGAAATGTCTCTTCCATCTATGAGAACTTTTCCTTTGGTTGGTCTATCTAAACAGCCCATCAAATGGAGCAAAGTTGATTTACCACAACCAGAAGGACCTATTATCACTACATTTTCTCCTTTTTCGATTTTCAGGTTTATGTTCTTTAAAGCTTGGACTTTAGTTTCGCCCATTTGATATACTTTGCTGACATTCTCTAGCTTTATAAGAGGCATATTATAAAATTTCAAATCTTGGCTTAAATTTTTAACCTAGGATTAGCTAAACTTCTGCCTCTCCTTTTTTCTTCTTCATTTCTTCTGGCTTCTTTCGCTTTCTTCTAGCTTGAACTATGCTGAGAATGTTGTAGACTATGATTACTATCAGAACTATTATTATTCCTTTCACATAATTTGGTAAAGCTTTTACGGATTCTACAAAAGCCTGAAAGCCTGTCGGCATTTTAACCTCTGGCAATTCAATTATTCCCGGAGCTACTGGTGAAGGAATCAAGTAAGGTCCAACCTTTTCTATTTTTATTATTTCTTTCTTGTAAGGATATTCAGCTCTTATCTTTATTTCTCCGCTTGTATTGGTTGGGGTTATGGTAAAAACTAGTTCTTTTGACTGGCTCGCATTCAAAGCTAGGGATACAAACTTTTCGCTTATATTCCAATCAGCGGGCAACTCGACTGAAATGTTTATTCTTCCAAAAGTTGGACCCAGGTTATTAACTCTCATGCTTATATTAAACGGCTCAAACTCAGTAACTTCCTCTGGAATTGAAATGTTTGTTATTGTAAAGTTGGTTAAAGGCAAAATTCTTAGAATGAAGAAAGAGGAATTTGAAATCTTCCTCCAAGACATGAACTCTTGACCAGTAACATTAACTAAATACAAACCAGTTGTATCTTCAGGTACTTTTATTTTTATAGAAAAGCTTTCAGGAACTCTATAAACTCCTTTTTCAGAATTCCATTCTCTTAGGATTCTCAAATGCTCCCAATAGCTTGGCTCTATTTTATATTCAAAGTCAGCTGGTAAGCCAGACAAGCTTAAATTAAACCAGTGCAACCACCACATTCCTGTGTTTAGGATTCCGCCTTTAACCTCAACTTCTTCTCCAGGATAAACAGAAACTTCTTCAGGCAAGATAATCTCAAAACTTCTCCAAGCTCTTGGAGCTAGAGCAAAATTTATTGAAAGTAAAAGCAATCCTAAAGCTATCAAGCCAGCAAAAAACAAATTTCTTGCTTGCATATTACCTTATTTTATAAGGAACCTTTAAACTTTTATTCTTAATGTAGAAAAATTTTTCAATTTTTCTCTCTTTTTGACATAAAAAATTTAAATTTATCTTTTTTGAGTAGTAAACTTTAAAATCATTTCACGAAAGTTTTAAAATATTTAGCTAGTTTTAAAAAATAGTTTTATGAGAAATTTGAAAAAAGTGAGAAAAATTTTAAAGCCTGACTTTCTTAAAGTTTTGGTTGCTTACTTCCTCTTTTTTATTTTGATCACTTTAAACGATGTTTTTTATTGGTGCTGGATAGCTGAAAGCAAAGATTATTGTCCGCCAAACTTCTATCAAATATATTTTTTCGAATTTTTCATTGGTGTTATAAATCCCTGGGTGATTTTTACAAGAATCTCGAGAGATTTAATCGAACAAAATTTTTCAGATATTCTCATAATCTTTTTATTCCTAGCTTCTTCATATCTAATCTCATGCCTTATTTGCTCGGTAAAGAAAACTAAAAAGCTTAAATAGTCCAATAAAGTAATTCTTTTGGGTGGTTGGATTAATTTCGATTGAAGAAAGGGCTGAGAATGAAGAGAAAATTATTGAGCTAACAAGACCAGAATTCAATTACATATGCTATAATTCTATAAGAGCTGGAATTTTGCACTTGCTAATAAAGAATAAAGAATTGGGTCATGCTTTAAGCGTTGAGGAAATTGCTAAAAAGCTCGGAAGAAGGCATTCTGTAATAATCCATCACTTAGAAAAGCTTGAAGAATGGAGATTAGTTAGAGTTGTAAAATTTGGTAGGCATGGAAATAAAGAGAGAAGGAGGATCTGGGGATTGAACTTAAGGTATCCTAATCTTATAAAGGAAGTTTATAAGCATACTCTCAAATTTTTCTATACTCAGCAAGAACTTGAGGAAATTTGTAGTATAAACCTTAGCTTAAGAAAAGCTAAACTGAAATAATCTTTTTGAAAAAAATTAATTATGCCAGTAAACGCTGGACCAGAGTATTATGCAGCAGAAAAAAGATACTTAGAAGCAAGAACTAGAGAGGAGAAGATTAAAGCTTTGGAAGATATGATAAGGTTTTTGCCAAAGCATAAGGGCTCAGAAAACTTGCTTGCCCTTCTGAGAAAAAGATTAGCTAAGCTTAAGAAAGAAGTTAAGAAAAGGGCTAAACCAAAGCCAAAGTTTTCTATTAGAAAGGAAGGGGGGCCGCCCAAGTTTGTATAATAGGTTTAGCCAATTGTGGTAAGTCAAGTCTGCTTAAAGCCTTAACTAATGCTGAAATAGAAATAGCTGATTATCCTTTTACCACGAAAGAACCAAAGGTTGGAATGATGGAGTATGGAGATGTAAAGCTTCAGTTGGTAGAAATACCTTCAACCTTTGATCCTGAAACAAGCAGCTTACTTCATTCATGTGATGAAATTTTAGTCTTGCTAGATGGAACTCAAGCCATAGAAGAGCAAAAGAAATTCTTAGAAAA
>Ga0190363_1000087_pt1 | contig 49923 bp, 45 predicted proteins | sample 48721867_MG_FD_161272 | JGI IMG/M metagenome (GOLD analysis project Ga0190363, IMG submission 161272) | Hydrothermal vent microbial mat bacterial communities from Southern Trench, Guaymas Basin, Mexico - 4872-18-6-7_MG | ecosystem: Environmental > Aquatic > Marine > Hydrothermal vents >...
TAAATTTCTTTTAAAAAGTTTTGAGAAGAGGAAGTGAAAGATGAGAAAAATTCAAATGGAGGAAGATAGCCTAAAATTTTTAAAAGTTTTAATTGAAAATAAAGAAAAGCCAAAAGATCTAAAGAAGGTTTTTTATTTGAAGAAAGGAAATAAAGATAGCCATAGAGAAGATTCCAAAGATTAAGATCTTTTTCTGGGAAGGTGACTGATTTTTCAAAAATTTCAATTCCTTTTAAAGCTAAAAATTTTTTTGAAAAATTAAAGTTTTCTAAAAAATCTTTTTTTAAAAGAGCGCTGAAAATTTTGTAGTTTTTTTTATAAATCAAATCAGCTTCAATCAAATTTCCTTCAAGTAAAATTCCAGAAAATTTTGAAGTAATTTTAAAAAGCCCTTTTGAAAGAACTTCCAATCTTCCAAACTCTTTTGAGAAAAGAGAAACTTTCCCATCAGCTTCATTTTGAAGCTTTCTTTTTAAAACAATTGCCAGAACCGAAAATTGCTCCATTGTTTGAAATTATAAAAAAATTCATTCATTAAAAAACCTTGACTTTTTCTAAAAAAATGGTATTTCTTAAAATAGAAAAAAGTAGTTTAAAAATTAAATAAGGAAAGGAGGGATGATAAAATGAGACTACCAAAGGTAAATTTAAGTCACGAGAATTTTTTTAGACTTACCGTCTGTTTTTGGATTCTTCAGTTTTTACTGGTAGGATACTTTTTCCTTACCTCTAGTTGGTTAGGAAAGATAGGTACGATTTTGATTGGTTGGGCGCTTTTTGAAGTAAATAAGAGAACTTTTTTTAAGAAAATTGAGTTAAAAGAGAAGGAGTATAAGGAGGGGCTGGTGCTTAATATCTGGACAGGAATGCCTATTAAAGTGGTTCCGCCGGAAAAAATATTTTTCGTTTTTCCTTTAGCGGAAAAAGTAATTGAACTTGATGTTACTCTTCAACAAACTTCAGATGATATTTTTGGAATGCCTGAAGGGGTAGAGATTAAAACCAAAGCTACTATTCCTTTTCAACCAGACACAAAAAATATTATGCGGTATTTCCAAGCAGGGGATGTAGCAGGGTTAATTAGAGCTACCACCCAGGAAGTGTTTAAAAATTTAGTAAGCGAGCTTAAGTTAAAAGATGCGCTTACTGAAACAAGTTTAATTAGTTCGTTGCTTGAAGCTCATCTTACGAAAGGACCATTAAGAATTTGTTTTGAAAAAATTTCAGCTTTATGGCAGTTAATGAAGAAAGGAGAAGGAGAATGGGAGAGAGAAATAAGAAAGTCCAAAGAAAAGTTTATTGAAACTCCAGAGGGAAGAGCTAAAAGAGTAGAAATTAGGGAAAGAATGCCAGTGTTTTGGACAGAAGTGAGAAGATTCGTTAGTGAGATAGCAAAAAATTTAGTAAAGGAACAAAAAGAAGAAGGGGAAATAGATTTAGCTTCGGAAGAGGTTTGTAGAGAGATTGAAACTTTTATAAATCAAATTTATGAAATGGGAGAGGATATTGAAATTATGGAAGAAAGAATGGAGATATTGATGACTCAAGAAACGCTTAAAAAGAGAGAAGAAATTACAAAGGAAAAAGGAAGAATTCAAGAAATATTGGAGGAAGTAGCAGAATGTCCGCCTGAAGAAAAAAAGTGGAGATTAAAAGGAAAATTAAAAAAGAAAATTGAGGAGCGACTTGAAAAAAGCGAATTAGAAGAACTATTGGCAACAAAGATTTCTTCCCCTCTTATTGGAGCAGTAGAACCAACTGCTGAGGAAATAAGGAATTCGATTCGAGCTTTAACAAGTGCAGGATTTAGAAAACAGATGTTAGATGAATATGCTCGACAGAAGAATATCACAATCCAGAAATTTATTGAAGCAATGCGGAAATTAGAAGTGGAACCAGACAAACAATTAACTCCAAAAGAAGTTCTTGATGCTCTTTTAATTGATGCAGGTCGTCTGAAAAAAACCCAATTTGAGATTCCGGGACTAAAAGAAGCACTTATAGAAATTGGGAAAGCAATTGCTGGTAGTTTGAAAAAACCTTCTTCCAGAAAACCAAAGGAGGTGAGATAAAATGGCAGAAGAAAATTTAAAAGAGGAACTGAAAAAAACAGTAGAAGAAGTAGTAGAAGAAAAAATAAAGCCAATTTTAGAAGACGCAAAAAAGTATAAGGAAACAGAAAAATTGAAAGAAGTAGGCACAGAAATAAAATCTGGACTAAGAAAACTTTGGGAAAAATTTAAGTTTTGGATGTTGATCGGAATTGGAATTTTTTTAATCTTTTTGGAAAGAGCTTGTAGGAAAATTCATCTTCCAAAAGTGAAAACTGGAGTGGTTTCTCTTCCAGGAGGAGTAAAAGATATTCTTTTTATTGAACCATGGTTTTTGTTTGGTTGTGGAATCTATTTAGCAGGAGTAATCTGGTTTTTTATTTCAGGATTTGGCACAAAAGAAGAAAAATCTTTTTCTGGGTTTCTTTCTGATATTTTGAAAATTGTAATTTGGAGTGGGATTACGATAGGGCTTGGTGGAGTTTTTTTGAAGTGGTTTCAAGGGGTGTTACCAACCAATTTGAGTTGGCTGATTTATCCGATTGGAATTTGTTGGTTAATTCTAGGATTTCGAGCCACAATTGAAATTCTTGAAGGAGATGAAATGTTGAAGATTTCTTTAATGATGGTGGCAGTTGCTTGCGGTTTGTTTCTTGTATTTTTGTGTTTTGCTCAAACGCGATCGGATTGGAACTGGCAAGTATTATTTACAAAACAAAATCTTGGATTTTGGGTGGCATTGATTTCTTTATTTTTAATCTGGTATATCTTGAAAGGCACTTACCGGTGGACCTTAAAGATGATTTTGATTCTTTCTCTCGTTTTGCTTTTTTTAATTCTTAATGCAGGATATAAAACAATAAAACCAAAGCCTACAGTAAGACCAAAGCCTACGGTAGTATCGAGAGTAGCAGTAGCAAAACCAAAGATCCGAAGAATAGTAGTACCTCGCCTTGAACTTGGGATGCGAGAATTTCCTGTTATAATGAAACCAGGAGAGAAGGTAAGATTAATTTTCTATCCCAATTACAGTTGGATTTGGGAAGAGATCCTTGGATATGAAGTTTTTGTAGACGGGGTTCGATATGAAGAAGTATCAAAAGATGAGTTGAAAAAAGGAGTTGTGGTGCGAGAATTCAAAAATTCAGATAAAATTTGTAAAATTATCATAAAACCTTCAAAAAGAGTAATTTTCGAATAGAAAAAAGAGGCCCATTTGGGCCTCTTTTTTTACTCTTCAAAGAAATACCCCTCTAATTCTAGTTTTCTCAAAAATTTCTTTCCCCGCGGGGTGCGTTTCCACCCCTGGGGTGGGGAGTAAAGAAATTCTATTTCCTTTCTTTTCTTTTCAATTTCAAGATTTACTAACTCGAGTTCTTTTTCTTTCATCGACTTTTCTTCAGGAATAAAAATCAATTCCTTTAATCCAAGAATTCCGATATACACCGCCCCCGCCCATATTAATGGGCGGAAGCTCTCATACTTATAATATTTGTATTCGTGGGAATAAGAATATTTTCTAGCATAAGCAGGAGAAAAAATAGAAAACAGAAAAGGGAATAATACAAGAATTGATACTATTTTCTTCTTCATCTCACCACCTCCTTCTTTCAAATTTTATTTTTATCGGGATATTCTTTCTTCTTGTTTTTCTCGGTTTCATATTCCATTTTGTAAATTCAATCAAGTTTCCATGGAGGAGAATTCTCTTATTTTCATTGAGAGAGATTTTTAAAGAGATTTTTCTATAGTGTCTGTAGGAAAGATCAAGTCTTTTTTTCATCTCGCCACTGCACCATACTCCGCTCGCAGTCTTTTGATGACTGCAAGCTCTGATAAAAAATCTTCCTTTTACTCCGAACTTTTCTTCTATTCCCCATCTGTTAATGGGGAATAAAAGGAGGATACTTTCTTTTGGTCTTAATATTATTTTTTTCAACAAAAATTCTCTTTTTACAGGAGGACGGAAGAAATCATTTTTAGTTTGAAAGAGAATTTCAACCTCAACTACTTCATTCAGTTGATTCTTCACCACAATCCTCTGCCAAGGAGCGAAACTTCTTTTGATTTCTTTCATTTTTTCTTCATTTAAATTTCTCACTATCAAAATGTTTTCAGAAATTTTATCTTTCACGCGAGCAAATTTCATCGCTTGAAAATCAAAAATTTCGGAAAGAAAAGCATGAGAATCAGTATAAAAGCTTAAACTGCAAAAAATCGGAAGAATCAACAAAAGCAAAATTTTTACTTTTCTCATATTTCCACCTCCTTTCCTTTTTTTCTTTTTTATGTGCCACTTAAATTATAATGGAAAATTTAAAAGATGTCAAGATTGGGAAGATTTTTTGAGGAAAGAGTGGAAGAGGATGATGATTAAGGAAAAGATAAAAGCAAGAAGAAGGAGGGAAAAAGCAGAGAAGGCGTTTTCTAAAAGGGCAGGTTTAAAGATTAAGGTAAGTCCTAAAAAGAGAATCATTAGACCGGAAACAAGTTTAAATCTTCTGACCCAGATTTGAGAGAAAGTTTTTCTTCCTAAAGTGAGGGCAAAGATAAGAACAATGAAAGCTAAAGGAAGGACATAGATGAGGTTGTAGAAGATAAGATAAAGATAATAAGTTAAAGGAGAAAGATTTTTAAGGCTTAAAATTCGGGTATAGATCATTGGAAAGCCAAAGGTGCAGAGAAGCTCGTAAAGATTAACAGTAGAAGCAATAACACTGGTTGAAAGAATTAAAGCCCAGGTTGATTGAGAAAGGCTTAATTTTTTTACTTTTTCAAAAAATTTTTCTTTTTGGCTTTTGGGCAGGGTTAAAGAGATGCCTTTTTGGAAATAAAAGTAGTCTTTGATGTTAATTAAACCAGCTAAAATTGCCACCAAGCCGGCAAAAAGAGTCAAAAAGGTGATTTTTTTGCCAAGTTGAAAGACATTGAAAAGGACTGCCATAAAAAGGAAATAAAAGAGAGCTGAGAAAAAGATAAAAATTCCTCCTACTAAAAGAATTTTTTTTCTGGCACCGGCAAGACCAATTAAAGAAGAAAGAAGAAAAGTTAAAACAAAAAAGGCGCAAGGATTAAAACCATCAGCTAAAGCTAAAAGAAAGGTTAAAAATGGTAAAGAAAAGTTTTGAGGATTTATTTTTCCAATTAAAGGAAGGGTAATGGTTTGCTGTTTTGGCTGTTGAGTTTTTTCTTCTAATTTTGGTTTTTCTTTTTTTTCTTGAACTGGAGGTTGAGTTTGAGAAACTTTAATTTTGATAGCGTGTTCAAATTGGGCATAAGGCACAAAGCCAGAGCTTTCTGGAAAAGCGCTTCCCGAGAATTCAACTTTTTGAGGTGGAACAATGTCAAAAATTTTATTTTCTAATTTTTGAAAAAGATTTTGAGTGAAAAGAAGTTCTTTTAAATCTTCTGAAGTTAGTTTCTCTTTTCCAATGGTTTTTGGTGGATCCTCGCCATTCCATTCAAAAAGCCATTCATTTTCGTTTAATTTAATTAAAACCCTTTGATTTGCCCAAATTTTAGGAAAAGCTGGAAGCTGATTTAAATCAAGATCTTTAAAAGAGATTGATTTTTCAATTAAAGGGCAAGGATTTGAAGTTTGACTTTTAATTACTTCTTCTCCTTTTGGCACTTCAATTCGACCTAATTTGATGTTTGATTTATCAAAAACAAGTTGGGGAACCGCGGCCGGGGTTTGATAGGCTTTGGCATATTCTCCAAAAAATTGAAAATTGAGATGATCCCAGTCACCTGCCTCACAACCATATTCAATAATTACCAAGTTTGGATATTTTGAGGTCCAATTTTCAAGAACAATTGGATCAGTGACAGCGCAGTTAGAGCAACCAATAACAGTAAAATAAAGAGCGCAAAAATAATCTTCTTGGGAGAAAGCTTTTTGAGAGGAAAGGAAAAACAAAGAAGCGATTAAAAAGAAAAATAAAATTTTTCTCATCATTTTGGTTTTGAAAAAGTAAGTTTAGAGATGATTTCTTCTAAAGTTTTATCTTGAGGGACGATTTCTACTTCAATGCCAAGATTTTCTATTCTTCTTTTAGCCGAAGGACCGATATTGGAAACGATCACTTTATCAGCTCGGATAGCTCGGACAAATCGAGAGCCATGAGGCGTGCCACTTTCAAAATAAGGATTTTTTAAGATTTCCTTTCTTAAAATTTTTCCATTTTTAAGATCAATTATAAGATATTTTGAAGCTCCGAAGCAAGGGGCGCGATTTTCTTTTTCTAAAGGAATGACAATTCTTTCTCCTAATTTTTCTGGTCCGATTTTTTCAAAACCACGGCATCTTTCAATTCTTCCTCCAAAATTTGGAAGAAGGATGGTTTTTTCAGCATCATAAGGCGCGATGGAAATGATAACTTCTTTTAGTTCAGAAATATTTTTTAAAAGTTTCTTTTCTAAAGATGTAATAATTTCTTGAACTTTTTCAATTTTAAGGCGGGGCGGAAGAGTGATTTTAATTTCAGCTAAAGTATAAGGTCCGATTTTTCTGGTTCTTAAAGATTCAATTTCAATTTGATTTTCTTGGCAAATTTCTTTGATTTTTTCTTCGACTTCAAAATTCCTGACATCAAGCAAGGCTTCGGTAATTTCTTTTCCAATTTTGAAAGATTCAACAAAAAGATAACCTCCAATTCCCAAAGCAATTAAACCATCAGCTAAAGGAAAATACTTACTTAAAAAAAGACCAATTAAAACTCCAATTGAGGAAAGGGCATCGGCTCGGGAATGTTCGGCATCAGCAACTAAAGCTAAATTCTTAAATTTTTCTCCAACATAAAATTTTAATCTTGCTAAAACTTCACTTACCACAATCGAAACTACGACAACAATCAAAGCATAAGAGCTTAACCTTAGCGGTTTTCCTTCAATAATTTTAGTGATGGCTTCATAAAAAATCCAAAGAGAGGTGAGTAAAAGAAGAAAAGCCACTAAAAGTCCGGCGATATTTTCAGCTTTCCAATAGCCATAAGGGTGTTTTTCATCAACTGGTTTTCGAGCAATTTTGATGCCTAAAAAGGTGATAAAAGATGAAAAAACATCCAAACCAGAATGAAGTCCATCAGCAATCAAGGCGCTACTTCTAATAAGAAAACCAAAAATAAGCTTGCTGCTCGCTAAAGCAAGATTGGAAAAAGTGCTTAAAAGAGAAATAAATTGAGGCGTCATTTTTTAAAAGATTTTGAAATTATATTTTCCCAACTTGATTTTTTCAAGGTTTGAGAGGTTTCTTGCAAGGTTTCGCAAAAAACTGTTAAGAAGTTTTTAAAAGAAGTTTTTAAATATAGTAAATAATATTGACATAAATATTTGGTTTTGGTATTCTATGGATGTAAAGAGAATAATAAAGGTCGGTTCTAAAAATTTTTTTAAAACAGCTCTATGAAGAAAAAATTATTTTTAATAGTGCCTTTTTTAGTTATTTTTGGCTTGGTGTTTAATTTTAGTGTGTCAAATGCTGAAACGATGAGTGTTGCTGAGCTTCAGGCACTAATTGAAGCACTTCAAGAGCAAATTGCTCAACTTCAGCATCAACTGAATGAAATTCAAACTCAATCAGAAGTTTGGTGTCATGATTTTGAGGTTAATTTGAGATATGGAGATAGAGGGCCAGAAGTTTCTGCTCTTCAAGCCGCATTAAAGAAAGAAGGTTTTACAATAAGTGAAAAAGAGATTGAAGAAAGTTATTTTGGAGATTGGACCGCAGCGGCAGTCGTTGGATTTCAGGAAAAATATAAGGAAGATGTTTTAGCTCCTTGGGGGTTAGAACATGGAACAGGGTTTGTGGGATCAACTACGAGAGCAAAACTAAATGAGCTTTATGGATGTAAAGGAGTTTCGCCTGTAGCCAAACCTGTTGTGTCAGAACCTCATGAAATACCGCCGACAACTAAACCCTCTACCCCTACTACAAAATCCATCACTCTTATTTCTCCTAATGGAGGAGAAAGATGGGAAGTTGGAAAAACTTATACCATTAGATGGGAAGCTCCTGGATATGCTCCTGATACTTCAGTTCAAATTGCTTTAAGAGTCGCAGGAGTAGATCCCAATTTAAGCAGTGGAGAAGCTACAATTGCTAATACTACAAATAGCGGGAGTTATACCTGGAAAATTCCGGCACAGTTAGAAGATATGGTTTTAGGCGCTGGCAATGTTTACAAGATTGTAATTTACATTGCAGGTGGTGGACCAGGAAAGTATGATCTTTCTGATGAGTATTTTAGTATTGTTTCCTCTGAAGAAAGTTGCCACACTTCTCCTCTTTGGTCTTGGGATTATTGCTCACCGGAATGTCCTTGCTCAGAAGGAGAAGGTGATTGCGACACTGATGCCGATTGTCAAGCAGGATTGTATTGTGCCCAAGATATAGGGGCAAAATATGGACAGGCAAGTTCAATTGATGTTTGTAAAAAAGAAAAATCCATCACTCTTATCTCCCCAAATGGAGGAGAAAGATGGGAAGTTGGAAAAACTTATACCATTAGATGGGAAGCTTCTAGATATGATCCTGATACTCCGGTGCAAATTGCTTTAAGAGTCGCAGGAGTAGATCCCAATTTAAGCAGTGGAGAAGCTACAATTGCTAATACTAAAAATATTGGCAGTTATACTTGGAAAATTCCGGCTCAATTAGAGGATATAACTTTGGGCGGTGAAAATATGTATAAGATTGTAATTTACATTAGAGACGGCGGATTAGCAAAGTATGATCTTTCTAATGAGTATTTTAGTATTGTTCCCGCTCCTACTACAAATACTCCAAAATCCATCACCGTCATTTCTCCCAATGGAGGAGAGAAGTGGATGGCTGGTCAGACATATGAGATTACTTGGACATCCATTGGAGTGGATAAAGTTACTATTTGTGTAAATTACGGAAGGGGTTGCTTAGAATTAGGGGGAATTCCTACAACTGGAATTGATGCTTCATTGGGAAAATTCTCTTGGCGAATTGATCCTAACGCTCCTTATATACCAGGAGATAATTTGAAGATAAGAGTTACTGATGTTAGTGATTCAACTATTTATGACGAAAGCGACGATTATTTCAGTATTGTTTCACCAGAAACCTGCCATACCTCACCTCTCTGGTCTTGGGATTATTGTTCACCTGATTGTCCCTGTGCTGAAGGAGAAGGTGATTGCGACACTGATGCCGATTGTCAAGCAGGATTGTATTGCGCTCAGAATGTGGGAGCAAAATATGGGCAAGAAAGCTCAATAGATGTTTGCGAGAAGAAGGAAGAAAAATCCATCATCCTTCTTTCCCCAAATGGAGGAGAGAGGTGGGAGATTGGAAAGAGTTATGACATCACTTGGATAAGAGAAGGTGAATTTGAAGAGATAGTTGTTGAACTGGCAAGATATCCTGAAAAGGGATTGCCAGAGTATAAATCTCTTGGAACTTTTGATGGTCGCACCGCACTTTATAGATGGACAATTACTTCTGATGTTGTGCCTGACGACAAATATAAAATTGAAGTTTTAGGGCACACATCTGATGGTAGGGTAATAAGTGATGAATCTGATGGATATTTCAGTATTGTTGAGGTAAAGAAAGGTGAATTAAGTTGTAGTGATACAGATGGAGGTAAAAATTATTACGAGAAAGGAGAAGTAACAGTCCAAGGATTAGGATATCAAACAACTTTTATAGATTCTTGTCAAGATTCAACTTTGAATGAAGGTTATTGCGAAAATAATGATATTCAGGCAATTAAGTATAAGTGCCCTCATCTCTGTAAGGATGGTAGATGCGTAGCTCCTCTTGTTTGCAATTCTTATGGAGATATGGACAATGATGGTTATATAACTAAAGAAGATGTGGATATTCTTTTTGAGTTAGTGGATAAGGCGGTAAGCGAGGAGCAGAAAAAGAAAGGAGATGTAAATGGTAACGGCGAAATAGATTTTGATGATATAGTAAAATTAAATTCATATCTTGAGGGCGAGATTGATACTTTACCGGTTTGTGAGGAATGAAAATTTTTTGAATAAAATCAGCCAAACTTTCCTGCCCCTACCTTAAGGTAGGGGCAGGTTTTTAATAGAGAAAAATTTCTTGACTTTCAATTTTTCTGGTTTTAGAATTAAAATGATGGCAAAGAAAAAGAAAGAGCAAAAAGAAATTAGGAAAGTGAATGATCTTGATGAAATTATTGAAGAAATTAGAGAAAAATTTGGTGAAGGAGCGATTATGAGGTTAGGAGAAGCAAAAAGAGTTGATGTTGATGTGATTCCTTCAGGTTCGGTGTCTTTGGATTTGGCTTTGGGAGTAGGTGGGGTGCCTCGGGGAAGGATTATTGAAATTTTTGGTCCTGAATCAAGTGGAAAAACAACTTTAGCGCTTCATATTTTAGCCAATGCCCAAAAAATGGGAGGTAAAGGGGCTTTTGTTGATGCCGAGCATGCTTTGGATCCAGAATATGCTAAAAGATTAGGGGTTGATGTTGAAAATCTTTTAATTTCTCAACCTGATACCGGAGAAGATGCTTTAAATATTTTAGAGACTTTAGTCAGATCAGGGGCGATTTCTTGTGTGGTAGTTGATTCAGTGGCTGCTTTAACGCCCCGAGCTGAAATTGAAGGAGAAATGGGAGCTCAATTTATTGGACTTCAAGCAAGGTTAATGAGCCAAGCTTTAAGAAAATTAACGGCTTTAGCTGATCGAACCAAAACTACAATCATTTTCATCAATCAAATTCGCTCTCAAATTGGAATGGGTCCAATGGTTCGAGCCGAGTCAACAACTACTCCTGGGGGTCGGGCATTGAAATTTTATTCTTCAATTAGAATTGAGGTTAAAAGAGTTGGTCAGATTAAAAAAGGAGAAGAAGTGATTGGCTCTCGAGTAAAAGCAAAGGTGGTAAAAAACAAAGTGGCACCTCCTTTTAAAGTGGCTGAATTTGATATTTATTATAACGAAGGCATTTCAAAAGAAGCTGATCTTATCAATACTGGCTTAAAATATGGGGTGATTTCAAGAAGTGGTAATACTTTAAGTTTTGAAGGAAAAAGACTTGGAGTTGGGATTGAAAATGCCAAAAAATTTTTAAAAGAAAATCCAGATTTAGCTGAAAAAATTAAAGAGAAAATTTTAGAAAAAGCTTCTTAAAATAATGATTGATATCGCTCTTTTAAGGGAAAATCCAGAAAAAATAAAAGAGTCCTGTCAAAAAAGAGGGATAGAAATTGATATTGAAACGCTTTGCCAGTTTGATCTTGAAAAAAGAAAACTTCAAAAAGAAATTGATAGCTTAAGACATGAAAAAAAATTAGCTTCGCCTTCAAAAGCAAAGGAGATTAAAAAAATTTTGAAAAATAAAGAAGAAGAATTTAAAAAAATTTCAGAAGAATTTTTTGAAAAGCTTTCTAAAATTCCAAACATTTTGCTTGATGAGGTGCCCTATGGAGTTGATGAGACTCAAAATGTAGTTGAAGAAGTAATTGGAAAAAAGCCAAGATTTAATTTTACTCCAAAAAGCTATCTTGAACTTAATGAAAATTTGGACTGGATTGATATCAAAAGAGCCGGAAAAGTTTCCGGAACTCGTTTTGGTTATCTTAAAAATGAAGCTGTTTTTTTGGAATTGGCTTTGATTAATTTTGCTTTTGAAAGATTAACCTCAGAGAAATTTTTAAAAAAAATTATCAGGAAAAATAAGCTTAATTTACCAACTTCTCCTTTTATTCCAGTCATTCCACCGGTTTTAATTAAACCAGAAATGATGCAAAAGATGGGATATCTTGATGCTTTATCAGATGATTTTTATTTTACTCAAAAAGATAATTTAGTTTTAGTGGGAACGAGTGAGCAGTCAATTGGACCAATGCATGCTGATGAGACTTTTTTTGAAAAAGAGCTTCCAAAAAGATATCTTGGTTTTTCAAGTTGTTTTCGAAGAGAAGCTGGTTCTTGGGGAAAGGATACCAAAGGGATTTTTAGAGTTCATCAGTTTGATAAAATTGAAATGTTTTCTTTTTGCCAACCGGAAATTTCAAAGGAGGAACATCGGCTTTTTTTAGAAATTCAAAAGGAACTTTTAAAAGAAATTGGACTTTATTTTCGAGTAGTCAGAATTTGTAGTGGTGATATTGGTTTTTGTGCGGCTTCTCAATTCGATATTGAAACTTGGATTCCTTCAGAGAATCGCTTTCGGGAAACCCATTCTACTTCAAATTGCACCGATTTTCAGGCGCGGCGCCTCAATGTTCGCTATAGAACAAAACAAAATGAATTGAGATTCGTTCATACTATTAATGGAACCGCTTTTGCCATTGGAAGAACCATTATTGCCATCATGGAGCAATTTCAAACCAAAGATGGCAAGGTAAAAATTCCAAAAAAATTAAAAAAATACTATGCCCGAACTTCCTGAAGTAGAAGTTACCGTTAATTCGCTAAAGCCAAAAATTATCGGTCAGAAAATTGTTGGCGTTTGGTCTGATGCTCCAAGTCTTATTAAAAAAATTTCTTTAAAAGAGCTAGAAAAAGAGATTAAAAATTTGGAAATCAAAGATATTAAAAGATTGGGAAAAAACATTTTGATTTTTCTTTCAAAAAATAAAGTGCTTTTAATTCATCAAAAACTAACTGGTCATCTTCTTTATGGAGTTTGGAGAAAAGAAAAGGACCGCTGGGTCCCTGAAGATGAAAATTCTCCTTTAGCTAAAGATCCTCAAAATCGGTTTTTACATTTCATTTTGTTTTTAAAAAACAAAAAAATGTTGGCTTTATCAGATCAAAGAAAGTTTGCCAAAATTGTTTTAACTGAAAAAGAAAAACTTTTTGATTTAAAAGAAATAAAAGAACTTGGTCCTGATGCTTTAGATCCAAATTTTAGTTTTGAGAGATTTAAAGAAATCATTAAAAAAAGCAAAGCTCCAATTAAAAAAGTTTTAATGGATCAGAAAAAAATTGCTGGTATTGGCAATATCTATTCTGATGAAATTTTATGGGAAGCAAAAGTTAATCCCAAAAGGCAAGCTAACTCTTTAAAAGAAAATGAAATTAAAGCCATTTATGAGGCAATGAAAAAAATTTTAAGAAAAGCGATCAACATTCAAGGTGCTTCCATTGCTGATTGGCGCAAGCCAAATGGCTCTAAAGGAGGTTATGATGAAATTAGAAAAGTCTATCGACGAGAAGGAGAAAAATGTTTTCGTTGTGGCGCAATCATTAAAAAAATAAAATTTGGCAATCGCTCCTCTTATTTTTGCCCTAAATGTCAAAAATAAAAAATTTTGTTTGACATTTTTTAAAAATTATTTTAAGATTTTATCAAGGAATTTATGAAAATAAAAAAAAGAAAAATTTCTTTCGCTTCAATTATTGTTTTTATTGGTTTGATTTTTCTTGCCGGCTTTCTTTTTTTATTACTTTTCTTTTCTTTCAAAGAAAAAATTAAATTAAAAGAGAATTTAGTTAAAAATCTAGAAAATCAAGTTAAAACGCCAAAAAAGGAAAGTTTTTCTTCTCATTCTCCTTCTTCTGATACTTCAAGCTTCAAGGAGCTTGAGCCAGGAAAAATTGGAGAAACGAAAGAAAAAAAGCTTCCTTTGTTCATTTTTAGCACCACCGGTCAGGTTAAAGAAATAGAAGAAGACAGAGTGATTGTTTTAGGATCAGGTTCAAATTTTGCTGATCAGAAACCCAGAATATTGAATTTGCTTTTTACTGAAAATACTTTATTATTTAAAGAGGGGAAAAAATACCAAGGATTTGAAGGATTGAGACATTTGGAAACAGGAATGAAGATTTTAATTGAAGGAGCTGAAAATATTAGAGGCAAAACTCAATTTAAGGTCAAAACAATAAATGTTTTAGAGTAATAAAATTTATGCTTCAAAAAATAAGAAAAAAGAAAATATTGCTTCAAGGCTTATTCATAATTTTTGGTGCTTTGGCAGTGGTAATCGCAATTTATGCTTGGGAGCCACCTTCAAGTTCTCCTCCGGAAGCTGATCTTAATGCTTTATTAGATGCCAGTGAAACCCATCAAGTAAAAAGCGGTCCTCTTTCAGTGACCACTCTTTATGATACCAATGATGCGACTTATTTTATTGATCCTTCGGGAATAGTTTCTGCAATTCTTTCAGGCAGTGTTGGCATTGGAACCACAAATCCTTCTGCCAAATTAGAAGTAAAATCCTCCTCTGATGAAATTTTCCGCCTCACCCGTGAAGGAGCAAGTTATCCAGTAAAATTCAGAGTGGGAACTGATGGGGCTTTAGTAGTTAATGCTAACAATGAAGATATTTTTGTCCTTAAAAATGGCAATGTTGGCATTGGAACCACAAATCCAAGTAAAAAATTGTATGTAGCGGGCAACATCCATGCTACCGGAGATATTTGCACGGATACAGGATGTTTAAATACTCTCTCTGGTTATTGGGTTAAATCTGATTCTAATTTATATACTTCTTTAAATGTCGGCATTGGAATAAAAAACCCTAATTTTCCACTTGTGGTTGTACCAGCAATTCGTGCGGCTTCTGATTCATCAGGAGAAAAATTTATACAGATACAGCATAACGGAGATAATGCTGGTATCATATGGAATAGTGGAAGTTTGGAGATCGATTATTTCCTTCATCCAGGACCACCGATTGTTTTAATTACCACGACCCCAACCACAACATTATACATTAACGGTGATACTAAAATTGAGGGTGATTTAGAAGTTACCGGAAAAACAGAAATCATCAAAGATGTGGCAAACGCTCAACTATTAAAAGTTGTAAACAATGCCTCTAATGGACAAGCAATTAGAGCAGAGAGCACCTATAGCTCCGCAGTTTCAGCTTATAGTAAAAATGATGTTGGTGTTTGGACAAAGGGAGGGTTAATAGGTATTTGGGCAATTGCTGGTGATTCTGATGCTTATGCCGGTGTATTTTCTGGAGGTAAAGGTGTCAAGATCGAAGGTGATTTAGAAGTCAGTGGAAATACTACAATCTCCGGAAACCTCAAAGGTACGGGCGATTTGATTGGTTGGAAGGATATTGTAGCAAATTACAAAGCAAAAATAGAAAGTTATGATACAAATCCAAATAATGATAAAGTTGATACGACTGAACTACTCACCGCTGCAAACGATTGGAAAGCAGGTAAGACTTCGGAAAAAGTTCTAAATATAATGAGCTTGTTATGGAAGCACGACCTCTCAATTTCTGGTCTTCCTGGAAATATAGGTGTTGATAACTATAATGTATTTGCAAGTAACGACGATGCTTTATATTCTGGTTACTTTATCGGCGGTAAAGGTGTCAAGATCGAAGGTGATTTAGAAGTCAGTGGAAATACTACCATTCAAGGAGAACTTTGTTTAGGTGGTGAGTGTCATTCAAATTGGCCTTCAACCCCCTCAACCTATTGGAATTTATCAGGTTCATCTCTATATCCTTCCTCTACCAATTGGAATGTTGGCATCGGAACCACAAATCCTTCTGCCAAATTAGAAGTAAAATCCTCCTCTGATGAAATTTTCCGCCTTACCCGTGAAGGAGCAAGTTATCCAGTAAAATTCAGAGTGGGAACTGATAGTGCATTAGTAGTTAATGCCGACAATGAGGATATTTTTGTCCTTAAAAATGGCAATGTTGGCATCGGAACCACAAATCCAAGCGAAAAATTAGATGTAGCAGGTAATGCTAAAATTGAAGGTGATTTAGAAGTAACCGGAAGTATAGTTGGAACAAACAAAGAAACGGTAACTAAAGCAATTACAGGAAAATTCATTGATCCTTACTTTAATACTCATGAAGTATGGGTTGAAGGTTATCTAGGGGCTGGCGAGGCAGGAGTTTATGGAATAAGTCATAAAAATGATTTATATGCAGGCTTCTTTTCTGGCGGTAAAGGCGTCAAGATCGAAGGTGATTTAGAAGTCAGTGGAAAAACAGAAATCATCAAAGATGTGATAAACGATTATCTGTTGAAAGTTGTAAACAATGCCTCTAATGGACAAGCAATTAGAGCAGAGAGCACCTATAGCTCCGCAGTTTCAGCTTATAGTAAAAATGATGTTGGTGTTTGGACAAAGGGAGGGTTAATAGGTATTTGGGCAATTGCTGGTGATTCTGATGCTTATGCCGGTGTATTTTCTGGAGGTAAAGGCGTCAAGATCGAAGGTGATTTAGAAGTCAGTGGAAATACTACCATTCAAGGAGAACTTTGTTTAGGTGGTGAGTGTCATTCAAATTGGCCTTCAACCCCCTCAACCTATTGGAATTTATCAGGTTCATCTCTATATCCTTCCTCTACCGATTGGAATGTTGGCATTGGAACCACAAATCCTTCTGCCAAATTAGAAGTAAAATCCTCCTCTGATGAAATTTTCCGCCTCACCCGTGAAGGAGCAAGTTATCCAGTAAAATTCAGAGTGGGAACTGATAGTGCATTAGTAGTTAATGCCGACAATGAGGATATTTTTGTCCTTAAAAATGGCAATGTTGGCATCGGAACAACAGTTCCAAAAGAAAAATTGCATGTAGCTGGAAATACTAAAATTAAAGGCAATCTTAATGTCAGTGGAAAAACAGAAATAGTTGAAGATGTAAAAGACGCTTACTTATTAAAAGTCACAAATAACGCTCTCAATGGAGGGGGAATTAGAGCAGAAAGTAAATATAGCTCTGCAGTTTCAGCTTATAGCGAGAATAATATTGGTCTTTGGACAAAAGGAGGATTAATAGGTATTTTGGCAATTACTGACAATTCTGATGCTTATGCCGGTGTATTTTCTGGAGGTAAAGGTGTCAAGATCGAAGGTGATTTAGAAGTCAGTGGAAATACTACCATTCAAGGAGAACTTTGTTTAGGTGGTGAGTGTCATTCAAATTGGCCTTCAACCCCCTCAACCTATTGGAATTTATCAGGTTCATCTCTATATCCTTCCTCTACCAATTGGAATGTTGGCATCGGAACCACAAATCCTTCTGCCAAATTAGAAGTAAAATCCTCCTCTGATGAAATTTTCCGCCTTACCCGTGAAGGAGCAAGTTATCCAGTAAAATTCAGAGTGGGAACTGATAGTGCATTGGTAGTTAATGTGAGCGATAGAGATGTTCTTACTATTAAAGATGAGAGAATTGGTATTAACTTGAAAAAGCCAGAGTTTCCACTTGATGTTGTAAATGGTTCTATTCACATAGGAAAAGAACCAGCCTCTAAACTAGGTCTTCATTCACTTGTTATAGGAGATTATGGAGCTACTTCTATTACTGGAGGAGAGTTTGGTCTTACTGATTACAGTTGGCTTGCCGCTACTTCTTGTAGAGCATATGTTCTGAACGGAATCCGAACCGATGGAGATATAATTGTAGAAACTGGTGGTGTGGGAATTGGGGTTTCATCTATTCCAACGGATAAAAAATTGTATGTCGCCGGAGATGCTAAAATTGAAGGTAATTTAGAAGTCACTGGTCCAATTCAAGTGAGCCATTCTGATACTCGAAATCAAACCAAGATTGGTTGGGTAGCATTAGATGTTTTTACTTCTCCTGATTGTAATGCAGACGCTAGAGGTCAGATAAAAATTATTGAAAACACAAGTTGTAATCGTGACAGTTTATGTTATTGTGGCAAGTTTGAAGATGATGAGCATGAACCCGGTTATTACTGGATCTGTTTAGTCTCTTGCAATTAAAAAAATTTTGATTATAATTATTATATATCATGGCAAAATCAAAAAATAAAATTATAATAATTGGGATTTTAATTTTAATTGCAGCCTTAATATCCCTTCTTTTTTGGGAAATGAAAAAACCTGAAGTCGTTTCACCAGTTTCCGATGTTTCAGACAAAACTCAAAATTCAATTCTATCCTCAACAAATTCCAGCTTGAAGTTACCTTTTCCACCTGATTTGTCTCCAGATCTTTTAGCTGGAAGGGTTAAAAGGATAGAGGAAGGTAATAGACTAATTTTAGAGACAGAAAAAGGAGAGGAAAAAGTTACTGTGGATGAAACAGTGGAGCTCGTTTTTTTACCAGAAGAAAATGAGCGTTCTGAAATTAAAGAAGGAGATTTGGTAATTTGCAAATTTGAGGAAGGGAGGTTAAAATCAATTGCAATCTTTCCTCCCGAAGTTGAATTTAAATCTGAATAACCATGATGAAAAAAAATTTAATTTTAATTAGTTTATTAATAGTTTTGGTAATAGTAATTGGAATTTTAGCGGTTTATTTTATTCAAAAACCAAAAGAAGGTTCTTTGCCTTCTTTTTCAGAAAATGTTTCTCAAAAAAGCGCAGAAGTTTTTTCTTTGTGTAAAAACTTTAAACTTGTTGAAGGAGAGATAAGCTGTGAAAAAGCGATTGAAATTGTTAAAGAAAATTTTGAAGGAAAAATAGTTTCGGTTGAGAAAAAATACAACTTTCCCCTGTATTTTGTAAAATTAAATGGAAAAGAAGTAGCTTATCTTTCTCTTCCTTCTTTTCCTAAAAATGCAGCGGTCGAATTTGGAAATCTATCCCAACCTGAATTTTCTCAAAGAAATGTCAGTTTCTGGTTGATTGAAATTGAAAAAGAGGTTAAAATTTTACCAGAATTTTTACCAGAAGAAATTTCGAAAGAAATAAAAGAAAAAATTCAAAAAGAACCAGTTAAAGAAAAAGAGGCGATCATCATTGATCTTTATACCGGAAAAATTCTATGAGTATCAATATGAGAATCAATAAATTTCAAAAATTTTTATTTTTTGTTTTAGTAAGTGGTATTTTTCTTTTTTCCTTTCCAAATTCAAGCTGGAGCGCTTCTCCACAAGTTAAGAAAATTTATCTTGGAAGCTTAACAAAAAACAAAACTACCCAAGTATGGGTTCAGATTTATGATTCTGATGGCGATCTTGATTTAGATCGAGTTTATCACTACGTTTATTCAAACGGCTGGAGAATATATGGAAAAAAGGTAGCTGGGTGTTATAATTTTAGTCCGTATTTTTACTGCTTTTTTGATCTTACTCCAAAGTGTAGTTGGGGCAGCACGGCTTGGGTAGCAGTGAAGGCTTTTGATGAAGCTGGTGAGTCTTCAATTAAGAAAACAAAAGTTTCAGTGACGATTTCTCCTGAAATTTGTGATGGTAAAGATAATGATTGTGATAAAAAGATAGATGAAGGATTAGTAGCTAATTGTAAGATAGGAAATTGCCCTGGAAAGAAAGTTTGTCATTCTGGAAAATGGGGTTTTTGTCAAAAAATTGATCCTTGTTGTGGAGTTAGTTGTCCAACTTGTAAATACTGCTCAAAAGGAAAGTGTGTTCCAAAATCTAATGGAACAAAGTGTGGAGAAGGAAAAGTTTGTAAAAATGGAGAATGTGTTTGGGAAGGAAAGGATGAGTGTCAAAAGGGAACTTTTTCTTGTAAAGGATCTGTGATTATGAAGTGCAAAGATTGTGATGCTGATCCTTTTGTTGAATGGTGTTCGAGTTTTGATTGTAGTAGTTATGACGGATGGAGAACCGAAGGAAAAAGATGGGTTGAGAAAAATGCTTGTCAAGAAAAGGAACAAAGAAAAAAGGTGTATCGTAAGTATTCTTGTTATAGTTGGGGAAGTGGTGCCAGTTGTTGGAGCTATGCTGCTAGTATAAAATGGGAAGATACTGGAAAAGTGAGAAACAAACCAGATGGAACAAGGTGTGATAAAGAAAAAGAATGCCGTCAAGGAAAATGCGTTGCTTTAGAGGAAATGAAAATTGAAGAGTTTAAGGTGAGTCCTTTGAAACCTTCGGAAGGATTTGCGAAATTTAAGATGAAATATCGAGGACCAAAAAATTTAAGTTATTATCAATTCCAAATTTGGGATCATCCTGACTTTACTGGTGAAAAACTTTACGATTCTGGAAAAATATCTGCAACGGTGCCTCCTCAAGAATATTTCTCTTTTGTTTTAAACCAACTTCCTCCTTCAAAAACAGGAAAATACTACGCTCGAATTAAGCTCTGGGATGTTTGGCAAAGAGAATCAAAATGGATAAATTTGGGAGAAATAAAAGAAATTAGAGTTTACTAAAAGGATAATTCTAGTAACTAAAATTATTAAAACTTCCAAAAAGATACTCGCTTCAGAAAGAAATTTCCTGGACAAAAAATTATTTCTCCCAGGATTAAAAATAATCCTAATCCGATTATTATTTTTCTCATAAAAGTTTTTCGGCATTGCTTACCCAGGGTAAGCAACAAAAACGATTAACAAAGCAAAAAAGGCAGCTAAAATAAAGGAGAAAGAAAGATTGAAGCCGGCTTTGAAAAGAAGGATTAGAAGAAGAAAAGTTAAAGCTCTTCCTAAATTATGGAGAATTTCCCTCCAGATGATAAATTCATCAGCTTCGGCTCCTTTTAAAGAAGCTTGGTCATAGAAGATTTTCATATATGGAATGCCAGCGGTTTTTTGAGTCATGCGATAAAAACTTTGAGTTAAAAAAGCTTCAAAAGAATTAGAGACAAAAGATTTTAAAACCCAGGCAAAACTTCTCAAAATGGCTCCGAGATAAAGAAGGATTTTTGAGTTTAGTTTATCAGAAAGATAGCCGATATAAAGAGTAAATAAGGCGCCGATAATTAAAGAGCCAGTGGTTAAACTTCCCATTTCCTGATAAGAAAGGTTTAAGGTTTTCATAAAAATAGGCCAGATTAAAAAATTAATTCCGACTTCAGCGCCAAGGGAAAGAAAAGCAAGATTTAATCTTTGATTTTTTCTTTTAAAAATTTTAAGAAAAGCTTTTTGATAGGAATCGGTATAAGTTTCATGAACTTCTTTTGAAAGAAAAAGAGGAAAAACTGAAAGAAAAAGGATTACTAAAACCAAACTGAAAAGAGGAAGATAGCCAAATTGGTTTAAAATAAAACCACCAATAAAAGGAGCAATGCCGGTGCTGGCTAAAGATAAGATTTGGAGCTTGCCTACTTGAAGACCTCGATGAGCTTTTTCAGAGAAGCGAACAAAATCAGTATGAAAAGCCGGCCAGTAAAGAAGCATTGAAATGATTTTTAAAACTGGGGCTAAGAAAATTAAACTTGGAAAAGAAGGAAGAAGATAAAGAAAAAGATAATAGCCAAAAAGAAAGGGAATGCTTAAAAAGATGGCATGTTTAAGTCCAATTTTTGACATTATTTTGGCACCAAAAGGAGATAAAAGACCATAAGCGCCATAAATGAAAGCAAAGAAAAACAAAGTTGGGATCAAAGAAGATTTAAAGAAGAGAAAAAGATAAATTGGCTCAAAAATTAAAATTAGTCCTAAAGCAAAATTTCTTAGGGCAACGCTTAAATAAAGCTCGGTTCTTTCTCTTTTAAGAAAATATTGAAGATAAAATTGAGGCTGATGGAAAGGCATTTTTTTATTTTTATTTTAAACAAAAAACTCGGTCTAAAAAAGACCGAGTTTTTTAGCGTTGCTTACCCAGGGTAAGCAACGCGTTGCTTACCCTGGGTAAGCAATTAGTATTCTTCAGGGGGCATTTTGGGACTTTCTTTTTCTTTTTCAGGAAGTTCGGCAACCACAGCTTCACAGATAAGGAACATTGAGGCAGCTGAAATTGCGTTTTCAATAGCCGATCTTACGACTTTAGTTGGATCAATCACTCCAGCTTTTACTAAATCCTCATATTTTCCAGTTTGAGCATTAAAGCCATAATTTTGATTTTGATGATTTAAAACTTTGTCATAAACCACCGCGCCATCAAAGCCAGCATTTTCAGCAATTTGTTTCAAAGGAGCCGCTAAAGCTTCCTTAACAATATTTACCCCAACAAATTGAGCAATTTTTCCGGCTTTAGAAAATTCTTCTCCGATTGAGCTTACTTTAGGAATGCATCTTAAAAGAGCCACACCTCCTCCAGGAACAATGCCACTTTCAATAGCAGCTTTGGTAGCCGCAACGGCATCTTCAATTCGATGTTGGGTTTCTTTTTGTTCCACTTCAGTTGGAGCGCCAACTTTGATCACTGCCACCCCACCAGTTAGTTTTGCTAATCTTTCTTGAAGTTTTTCTCGATCAAAATCTGATTCCGTGGTTTCAATTTGTCTTCGGATTTGTTCAGCTCGTTTTTCAATTTCGGCTTTTGAGCCACCACCGCCAACAATAGTGGTTTTTTCTTTATCAGCAATCACTCTTCGCGCTCTTCCAAGCATGGTGATGGTGGCATTTTCAAGTTTTCTTCCAAGCTCTTCTGAAATTAGTTCAGCCCCACAGACCGTGGCAATATCTTGAAGCATTTCTTTTTTGCGATCACCATAGCCAGGCGCTTTGACTGCTAAAGCATTTAAAACACCGCGAAGTTTATTTACCACCAAAGTTGCCAAAGCTTCACCTTCGATTTCATCAGCAATAATAACCAAATCTTTTTTACCGGACTGAATTAATTTTTCTAAAAGAGGTAAAATGTCAGCAATAGCAGAGATTTTTTGATCGGTAATCAAGATATATGGATTTTCTAAAACTGCTTCCATTCTTTCAGGATCAGTGATCATATAAGGAGAAACAAAACCTTGATCAAATTGGAGCCCTTTGACCACTTCTTTGGAAAGTCCTAAAGCTTTTGATTCTTCAACGGTAACTACACCATCTTTTCCAACTTCATTGATAATTTCGGCAATTAATTTTCCAATTTCAGGATCGCGAGCTGAAATGGTAGCAACGTTTTCAATGTCTTTTTGTCCAGTAATTGGTTTTGAGATTTTTTTCAGTTCTTCCAAAACAGCTTCTTTGGCTTTTTCCATTCCTTCTTTCATTCCAATTGGATCAACGCCAGCCGAAATGTTTTTGATGGCTTCGCTAATCATTATCTGGGCTAACAGAGTTGCCGTGGTGGTGCCATCACCGGCAATGTCGGCGGTTTTTTGAGCCACTTCTTTTACCATTTGGGCACCGATGTTTTCAAAATGATCTTCAAGTTCAATTTCTTTGGCAATGGTAACACCATCCCGAGTGACAATTGGGGCGCCGTAGGTTCTTTCCAAAACCACTGCCCGACCTTTTGGTCCCAAAGTGACTTTTACGGCATTTGCCAACTTATCAATACCTTTTTTAAGAAGTTCTCTTGCTTTTTGATTAAAAACAATTTGTTTTGCCATAGATTAGATTTTATTTTTCTTCGACCTTTGCAATGATATCTTCTTCTTTAATCACCAGATATTCTTTGCCATTAATTTTAATCTCATCAGGGGCATATTTTTTGAAAAGCACAATATCTCCTTTTTTTACTTCCAAAGGAATTCTTTTTCCATTTTCATCAAGTCTACCCGGTCCGGTGGCAATGACCTTTCCTTTTTGAGGTTTTTCTTTTTCCGCCGTTTCCGGAATAATAATTCCCGCTTTGGTTTTGCTTTCTTCTTCAATTGGTTCCACTAAAATATAGTCAGCTAAAGGATGAATCTTGACCATTTTTGGATCATTTAGATATAAATCCTCGACCTTTAGGACTTAAGTTTTTTAAAAAGCTGATTTAAAACCTTTTTTGTGCCGCTACCGGGATTCGAACCCGGGTTTCTGCCTTGAGAGAGCAGCGTCCTAGTCCACTAGACGATAGCGGCAGATTTTTTAAGTAAGCGCAAAGCGCAAAACTCAAAGCGCAAAGCTGAATTATATTTTCATATTATTGATATTTAATCTCTTCTAAAATTTTTTCAAGTCTAATCGCTCGGGAGCCTTTAATGAGGATTAAATCTTTTTCTTTTAAAAGTTCTTGAACTTTAAGTTTGGCTTTTTCAGAAGTTTCAAAACAGTAAATTTCTTTTGAAGGATCAGCTTCTTTGGCGCCGGCTTCATAAATTTTAGCAAAATTGCCAACAAAAATCAAAAGATCACCAACTTTTGCCGCTTCTTTTCCAATTCCAAAATGAGCTTCATAGCTATATTTTCCAAGTTCTTTCATATCTCCAAGAATAATTATTTTTCTTGGAGCTTTGATTTTTTCTAAAACCTCAAGCGCGTTTCTTACTGAAATTGGAGAAGCATTATAGCAATCATCAATAATCCAGCTATTTTTGATGCCTTTAACTAAATTCATTCGATGCTTTGGAGGATAAAAATCATCTAAAGCATTAGAGATTTCAATTAAGTTTAAATTTTCACTAATACCAACACAAAAAGCGGCGGCTAAAGCAAGGGCAATTCCTTTTCCAAAAGTATTTCCAATTTTGAAAGGAATTAAATTGCCTTGCCAGAAAAATTTCATTGAAGTGCCTTTAAAGTTTTCATTAAATTCAATTTGGTGATTTAAGATTTGAAAATCAGCTCCTTCTTTAAAACCATAAGTGATCACTTTAGCTTTGGTTTTTTCTTTCATTGAAAGAGCTAAGACATCATCAAAGTTTAAAATTGCCAAGCCATCAGGAGGCAAGTTTTCAATAATTTTGGCTTTTTCTTTGGCTAAAGCGGAAAGATTGGGATAGAATTCAATATGAGAAGGAATTTCGCCAACTGCCGTGATAATTCCAATATTGGGTTTGATAAATTTCATAAAATATTCAATATCACCGGGTCGGTCAGCGGCAAGTTCTAAAATTAAGATTTCAGGGTAATTTTTGTTAAAAAAAATGAGATTCCAAATTGATTTTAAAAAGACCTTTAACCAGAAAAAAGCTGCTGGAGAAGAAATTTCTTGCCAATCTCCTAAAATCGCTAAAGGGACGCCAAGCTCATTATTGTAATTTTTTGAAGTAGCTCGGCAGTTTTTAAATTTTTTTAGAAGACAAAAAACCGCTTCTTTAGTTGAAGTTTTGCCAACAGTTCCTGAGATGGCAATGATTTTGGGACGATATTTTCTTAAAGTAAGCTCAGAAAGCTTTTTTAAGATAAATTTTAAGATTTTGACCATTGTTACCTTAAAAATTTTAACATAAATCTGGCTTTTTGACAAAAGTCCATTTTTTCGATATCCTTTTAAGGAAAAAACATGATCTTAGAAAACCCTCTTTTAATAATAATTCTAACCCTTCTTTTGGGTGGTTTTTTGGGATATTTTTTAAGAGAATTTTTAGCTAAAAGAAAAGCTCAGAGTTTGGATGTTAAGGTTAAAAAGATTATTGAAGAAGCAAAAAAGAAGGCTCAAGAAGAAATTTTAGAAGCTAAAGCTAAAGCCCAAAAAATTATTGAGGAAGCTCAAAAAGAGGAAAAAGAGAGAAAGCAGCTTCTTTTTGAAAGCGAGAAAAGACTTCAAAGAAAAGAAGAAGTTTTGGAAAGAAAAGCTCAGGAACAGGAAAGATTCCAAAGAAAATTAGCTGAAGAGAAAAAAGAAATTGAAAAAATAAAAAAAGAAATTTTCTCTCTTAAAGAAAAAGTTTTGAAAAGATTAGAGGAAGTTTCGAAGATGAGCCAAGAAGAAGCAAAGAAAGAGCTTTTGGAAATGGTTGAAAAAAATATTAAGCAGGATTTGGTGGAGACAATGAAAAAGCTGGAAAAAGAAAGAAAGGAAGAACTTGAGAAAAAAGCGGCCCAGATTATGAGCGAAACAATTCAAAGGTTGAGTCGAAGCTGTGTTAGTGAAATGACTACAACTGTGGTTCCTCTTCCCAATGAAGAAATGAAAGGAAGAATTATTGGAAAAGAAGGAAGAAATATTAGAACTTTTGAAAAATTAACTGGAGTAGATGTCATTATTGATGAAACTCCGGAAATTGTGACTTTGTCTTGTTTTGATCCAATTAGAAGAGAGATTGCCCGGATTGCTTTGGAAAAATTAATAAAAGATGGAAGGATCCAGCCAGCAAGAATTGAGGAAAAAGTTGAAGAAGCCAAAAAGGAAGTGGTTGAGAAAATTAAAGAAGCCGGTGAAAATGCTTGCTATGAAGTTGGTATTTATGATTTGCCAAAAGAAATTGTTTTTCTTTTAGGAAGGCTTCATTATCGAACCAGTTTTGGTCAAAATGTGCTTCAGCATTCAATTGAGGCGGCTCATTTAGCGGCAATGCTTGCCTCTGAACTTGGTTTAAATGTTGAAGTAGCCAAAAAAGCGGCTTTACTTCATGATATTGGAAAAGCTTTAGATTTTGAAGTGAAAGGTGATCATGTTGAAATTGGAAGGAGGGTTTTGGAAAAATATGGCATTGAAAAAGAAGTAATTGAAGCAATGCAGGCTCATCATGAAACCTATCCTTTTGCTTCTCCAGAAGCTTATATCGTGGCAGCAGCAGAAGCAGTTTCAGCAGCTCGACCTGGAGCGAGAAGAGAAACTTTAGAACAATATCTTAAGCGACTTCAAGATCTTGAAAGAATTGCCACTTCTTTTGAAGGCGTGAAAAAAGCTTATGCTATTCGAGCTGGTAGAGAAGTTTGGGTTTTTGTGGAGCCCTCAGTGGTTGATGATTGGAAAGCTTATGATTTAGCGCGACGAATTGCTTTACGAATCGAGGAAGAGTTGAAATATCCGGGTGAAATTAAAGTAGTGGTGATTCGAGAAACCAAAGCCATTGAATATGCCCGCTAAAAGATTGACATTTTAAAATTAAAGTTTTAAACTGAAATAATTGGAAAAGGTCGAAAAAGGATTTGAAAAAAATATGAATAAAGAAAAATTAGTTGAAGAAGTTCAAAAAATCAGCGGACTTTCCAAAAAAGATGCTAAAAAAGTAGTCGAAGGGATTTTTGAAGCTATCATCAATGCTTTAGCTAAAGGAGAAGAAGTTGCCATTGCCGGATTTGGAACTTTTAGAGTGGTAAAGCGAGCTGCCAGAGAAGCCAGGAATCCAAAGACTGGAGAGAAGATTCACGTGCCAGCAAAGGTAGTGCCAAAATTCAGACCAGCAAAAGCTTTAAAAGAAGCAGTGAAATAGTTTATCTTTCTGAAACTACTAAAGAAGCCATTGTCTCAAAATTTTCATAAACATTTTCAATTAATTTTTCAATTTGAGAACTAATTGAATTAAGATCAGAATCGTTTTCTAAAGAAAAGTTTTCAACTCCAAGTTCTTCAATTTTTTGTTTGATTTTTTCAATTTCAAAAGGAGAAATTTTTTCTTCTCTAATTTTTTCTTTTAAGGAAGTTTTGAAGAGGAAAAGGAGAATTTCTTTTTTAAGAAGATGCCTTGCCAAAACAATCTCTCTTTGGCTTAAATCTAAAAGATTTTCTAAAAATTCAAGTTTTGGGAAATCTTCTTTTAGAAGAGAAAGATCTTTTCTAATTTTTTCTTCTCTTTGAGAGGCGATTTTAATAATTTTTTGATGGTTAAAGATTTGGGTTAAATTTTCACTGATTTTCTTAATTTCTTCTTTTTTTAACCTTTTAATAGCTCCTTGGTGAATCAGTAAAGCTTCTTTGATGGCAAGAAGATCCTGGAGACTGGTAGCCTGATTTAAAGCTTCTTTTTTTTCAAGATAAAATTCAATTTCTTGATTGACAAATTTTAAAGAAGAAGAAGTAAGTTTCTCTAAAAGTTCAATTGAACTTGAAGAAAAAGAAAAAGCTTTTTGAGTTGAAGAAGAGAAGAGAAAATCTTCAAAAAGATTTTTAGAATGATTTAACGTTTCTAATTTAAGGTCAAGAGCTTGGAGAAGAGCTTCTTTTTTGATTTCAAATTCAGTGTCTTGAGAAGGAGCTGATTTGAAAATTTCTTTTAAGAGATTAGGAAAAGAAAAGGCTTGCGCCTTTTCAATTTCGGCAAAATAAAAAAAAGAAAGTAAAATTAAAACAATTAAAATTTTGGGAAGTTTTTTCATAGGTTTTTAAGAATAACCTCTACCTTTCTTTCAGTTTTTTTAGGAAGAGAGATTTGTTTTTCAATCATTTCTTTTTCTTTAGCAATAGCTTTTTGATTTAAACCCGAAAATTTAGGAGTTGAGGCAAAAAGAAGGAAGAAAAGAATTGTAAGACTAAAAGCCCCAATTAAGACTGGTTTAAGAAGAGAAGGAAGAATTGAAGTTTTTTCTTCAATTTCTAAATTAAGAGTTGGAAGAACAACTGGAGTTTTTTCTTTAAAAGAGCTTAATTTTTGAGCTAAATCAATTAAAACTTTATCCCCCTCTGAAGCAGGGATTTTGCCTAAAAGTTTTTCTTCAAAAATTTCAGCTTCCTTTTTTTCTTTTATTTTTTGAATGAAAAGTTTTAACATTAATTTTAATAATAATTGAAATCTTCCTCTAAAATTTTTTTTAATTTTTTTAAAGCTCGATATTGAATGATCCGGATGGCACCATCGCTTTTTTTAAGAATTTTTCCTACCTCTTTTGATGAAAGACCCTCAATAAATCTTAAAATAAGCACTTCTCGCTGAATTTCAGGAAGTTTTTTTAAAGCTTTTTCTAAAACTTCTTTTTCTAAATTTTGAGAAGTTTTTTCAAAAGGAGAAGGATCTGACGAAGCAAATTGAATCATTGGATCCTCTAAGCTCTCCAAAGAAGTTACGGGTTTTGAAGTACGATAGAAATCAATGACGGTGTTTCGAGCAATTTTCAAAAGCCAAGAAGAAATCGATCCTTCTTTATTAATTTTAAATTTCTTGATTTTTTTAAAAGCTTTCAAGAATACTTCCTGGACCAAATCTTTAGTGATTTCAATATCTGAAGTTTTCCAATAAATAAACCGAAAAACTTTTGGTCCGTATTTTTTGTAGATCTCTTCAAAAGCAAAAAGGTCGCCTTGTTTGGCTTTTTTAATTAGTTTTTCCTCTTCTAACATAAAAAACGAAAAGAGAGTCCAAGTTGTTTCTTAGCTTTATTTTACCTTTTTTCTAAGCTTTCTTCTTATTTCTTTAGGAGAAAGAGAGCGGAGGAAATAGAGTTTTGCTCTTCTGACCTTATATTTTTCCAGGATTTTGATTTCTTTAATAGCTGGAGAATGTAAAGGATAGATTTTTTCAACTCCAATTCCATCTAAAACATTTCGGACACAAAAGGTGCCATCAAGTCCTTTGCCATGCCGAGTAGCAATAACAATACCTTCAAATTCAGAGGTTTTTTCTTTTCCTCCTTCAAAAAATCTTTCAATCACTTTTATCTTCATTCCTGGTCTTATTTCAGGAAGGTCTTTCCTTAAATTTTCTTCAATAAAAGAAATTTTTTCCTCCATACGCTCCAAAATTATAATAAAAATTTCATTTTTGGGAAGTCCTTTTAAGATAAAGACAAGAATTTTTAAGATATGTTAAAATTTCTTTGGGAACTAAATTTTTGATACTTTTACCCTCTCTTATTCTTTTTCTAATTTCAGTTGAAGAGATGGGAAGATGAAAATCTTTGATATAAATCACTTTTTTTAAAAGCTCTTTGGCTTTTTTTTGATATTTTTTAGGAAGCTTTTTTGAATTTTTTCTTTTAAAAACTACAAATGTTGCTAGATCAAAAAGTTTTGGACTTTCTTTCCATTTGCCTCTGATGATGTCATAAAACGAATCTTCGCCAATAATCCAAAAAAGTTTTACATTTTTGTATTTTCTTTTAAGATATTTAATAGTGTCAATGGTGTAAGATTTTTTGCCTTTTTTGGATTTTTTTATTTCATAATCAGAAACTAAAAATTTGGGATAGGGTTTAACTAAAAGTTTTACCATTTCAAGACGATCTTTGGCGCAAGCTAAATCTTTTTTTGGAAGAGCGGGAAGACCGCAGGGCATAAAAATGATTTTATCAAGTTTTAAAAGCTTCATTGCTTTTTGAGCCATTTTAAGATGGGCTAAATGGGGCGGATTGAAAGCCCCTCCTAAAATTCCAATTTTTTTTTCTTTCATTAATTTTTGAGAATTATAAAACAAAATGAAAATTTTAAAAGATGTTTCTCTGAAAAATTGGAATACTTTGAGAATTGGAGGAAAGGCAAAATATTTTTGTAAGGTGAATTCAATTTCAGAGCTAAAAAAAGCTTTAAAGTTTGCTCAAAAAAAGAAATTAAAATTTTTTCTTCTTGGTGGAGGTTCAAATGTTCTTTTTCCTGATAAAAATTTTGATGGGTTTTTGATTAAGATCAATTTAAAAAGAAAAAGAATTTTTCTGGAAAATATCATCATCGCTCAAAGTGGAGTTTTGCTTTCAGAATTAATTGAATTTGCTAAAAAAAATTCTTTAAGTGGACTTGAATGGGCTTCGGGCATTCCTGGCACTTTGGGAGGATGTGTTTTTGAAAATTGTGGTGCTTTTGGAAAAGAAATTAAAGATTTAATTTTATGGGTAAAAACCATTTCTTTAAAAGAGCCTTTTGATTCAAAAATTTATTTTAAAAAAGATTTAAAGTTTTCTTATCGCTTCAGTTCTTTTAAAGAACAAAAAGAAGCCATTGTTGAAGTGGCTTTGAAATTGAAAAAAGAAAAAAAAGAAAAAATTGAAAGGGAAATTAAAAGATTTTTAGAGTTAAGAAAAAAAACTCAACCAATTGGAAAATTAAGTTGTGGTTGTGTTTTTAAAAATGTCGATTTTAAAAGCCTTCCTAAAATTTATCAAAAAAAATTTAAAAAATTTGAAAAAAATGGCAAAATTTCAGCTGGTTTTTTAATTGATCAGGCTTCTTTGAAAGGAGAAAAGATTGGTCAGATTCAGGTTTCAGAGAAGCATGCTAATTTTTTTATCAATTTAGGAAAAGGAAAAGCTTCTGATTTTAAAAAGCTTATCTTTTTATGTAAAAAAAGGGTAAAAGAAAAATTTAAAGTTGATTTAACTGAAGAAATTGAAATTTTTGATTTTTAAAAAATGAAAAGACTTTCCCGAGAATTCTTTTTAAAACCAACTTTAAAAGTCGCCCAAGAACTTTTAGGAAAAGTTTTGGTAAGAAAATATCAAGGAAAACTGATTAAAGGAATTATTGTTGAAACTGAGGCTTATATTGGTCCTAAAGATAAAGCTTCTCATGCTTATCAGAATAAGCTGACCAAAAGAAATATTGTGGAATATTTTCTTGGAGGTTTTTGTTATCTTTATTTGATTTACGGAATGTATTGGCAGCTAAATATTACGACCTCTTTGGCAAACCGACCGGAATGTGTTCTTTTAAGAGCAGTTTTCCCTTTATCAAAAAAGAAAAATTTGGTTGATGGTCCAGGAAAGCTTTGTGAGTATTTTAAATTGGATCAAAGTTTTTATGGAGAAGATTTGGTTTTTTCAAAAAGGCTTTGGCTTGAAGATTGGAAGATAAAATTTAAAAAATCTGAAATTAAAAGAACACCGCGAATTGGCATTGATTATGCCGGACCTTACTGGTCAAAAATAAAATGGCGTTTTTTAGTTGAAAAAAAAGATTTTTTAAATAGAATTTCATTAGGGTCGGAGGTCGTCTAATGGTAGGACGCCAGGTTCTGGCCCTGGAAGTCGGGGTTCGAATCCCTGCCTCCGAGCCTTTTTAAAATTTTTGCCCCGGTAGCTCAGTGGTAGAGCGCTAGCCTGAAGAGCTAGGCGTCGGGGGTTCGATTCCCTCCCGGGGCAGGAAAAATGCCAAAAAAGCAAGCCCAAATTTTAATTGAAGTGATTATTGGGATTTTAATTATCGGAGTTGCTTTTGGAGGAAGCTTCCTTTTGATTTCCACTGCCCTTAAAGGTCAAAAAGGAAGTTTTAAAAGAGATATCGCCCGAAGCTTGCTTCAAGAATCTCAGGAGGTTTTAAGAGTTTTGGCAATTGAGGATTGGTTTAATGTTTATGATAAAAGAGAGACAGGAAAGTATCATTTTGAGAAAAATAATGGTAAGTGGGAAATTGTACCAGGAGAAGGATTGGTGAAGGTAGGAGAAGAAAGTTATGTGCGTTATTTTGAAATAGAAGATCTTGGCAATCCTTTAAAAGTTAAGATAAAGACAACGGTAAAATGGGAACATGGTGAGCTTAGCTCAGAGACAATGCTTTTGAGGTATCAAAAAGAAGAAAGTTGGGCTCAAGATGATTGGAGTGGTGGTCCAGTAGGGGTGAAAGTGGTTTCTTGGGAAGAAAGCACCAGCACTTTTGCCACTTCAACTAACATTTACTATTCTTCTTCGGGCATTATTACTTTAAGACAACCATGAATTCAAAAAAGTTTTATTTTTTTCTCATTTCTTTAATCTTTTTAGCTCCTGCGGTTTTAGCTCTTAACATTAGTAGCGATCCTTATGATCATTGGGCTTGGAATGATGATATTGGTTGGATTGACTTTTATTATGATAATATTGAGATTGATTTCTCCCAACTTTCAGGATATGCAAGCTCGAGTGTGGGAATTATAAGTTTTAGTTGTGATGAAACCGGAAATCCTGATGGAGAGAATTATTGTGGACTTTCAACTTATTATGTTAAAAATGATGGTGAAGGTAATCTTTCAGGTTGGGCATGGAATGATAAAATTGGCTGGATCAGTTTTTCTTGTAAAGATGAAACCGGAATCACTGATTATGATGTTTGTGCCACTTCAAGTTATAAAGTTTGGATTGAAAAGGGTGATGATAATAAAGGACACTTTCGGGGTTGGGCTTGGAATGATAAAGTGGGCTGGATTTGTTTTAATTGTGTTGATATTGAACTTTCCTCAAATGATTCGGATTACTGTGAAACCGTTTCAGATTTTGAAGTAGTGACTGATTGGATTCCTCCTCAATATACTACTTCAGGAGAAATTCTTTCTTTGATTATTGATACCGAAACCCCAAAAGCCACTTTAACAGGTTTAGTTTGGAAAGGCGAAGTGCCAACTGGGTGTGATGTGAAATTTTATTTAGGTTCTTCTGATAGCACTGATCCAGATAGCTTTGCTTGGACTGGTCCTTATGGTTATGAAAGATGGGAAAGTCATCCAGAGGAACCAGATAAGTGGTATGAAGTAAGTATTCCTGATTCAGATTTAGAGTTTCATAATAAACATCGTTATCTTCGTTATAAAATAATTCTTAAAAGCGATCCGCTTCAGCTTTATAGTCCAAAGGTTGAAAAAGTAGTGCTTTTGTGGATGAAATAAAGGTCGGAAAAAATTTAAAAAATTATGAAAGTTTTAAAAATCGGTGCCAGCTGGTGTTCGGGATGTAAAGTGATGAAGCCAAGATGGGAAGAAATTGAAAAGGAAAATCCTTGGCTGGAGACTGAATTCATTTCAGTTGATGAACATCCAGAAGTGATGAAAGAATATCAACTTGAAAGTTTGCCAACTTTTATCTTTTTAGATAAAGAAGGAAAAGAAATTGAAAGGGTAAGTGGCATTATTGAAAAAGAAAAAATTTTAGAGCTAATAGAGAAATATCGCGATCGATAAAAGATAAAACTTCAGCCCTCAAAAAGAGGGCTGAAGTTTTAAATTTTTTATGAAAAAAAATTTTCGGTTTCATTTTTTGATTTTTCTTTTCTCTTTAGCTCTTTTAGCAGTAATTTTTCGGCTCTATCAGCTTCAGATAAAAGAGGCTCAATTTTGGAGACTTAAAGCTTCGCTTCAAATAAAAGCGATCCAAAGTTTAAAGCCAGTTTGGCGGGGTGATATTTTTGTTCATCAAAAAGAAAAATTGATTCCGGTGGCAATCTCAAAAAAATTTGATGCCTGTTTTGTGGTGCCTAAAGAAATTGAAGAGAAAGAAAAGACCGCAAAAATTTTAAGTGAAATTTTTCCAGAAATTCCTTACAAGGAAATTTTAGAAAAGGTTGAAAAGAAAGATGATCCTTATGAATTAATTAAAAGAAAGCTTTCAGAAGAAGAAATAGAGAAAATAAAAAATTTAAATTTAAAAGGAGTTTATCTTGAGAAAAAAATTGAAAGATATTATCCTTTTTCTTCTCTTTTTTCTCATGTAGTTGGTTTTGTCAGTTTAGATGAAAATGGAAGATGGAAAGGAAGATATGGTATTGAAGCTTTTTATGACAAGCAGCTTTCTGAAGGAAAAGATCTCATTTTGACCTTGGAAAAAGATATTCAAGAGAAAGCCTATCAGCTTTTAAAGGAATTAAAAGAAAATCAAGAAGCTGAAGCTGGTCAAATTATTGTAATGGAGCCAAAAACAGGAAAGATTTTAGCCATGGTTTCTTTGCCTGATTTTGATCCTAATTTTTATTTTAAATTTCCAGTAAAGAACTTTTTAAATCCTTGTCATCAAACTATTTATGAACCAGGATCAGTAATGAAAGCAATTACCATTGCTGGAGCCCTGGAGGCAAAAAAAATAAGTTTGGAAGATAAATATCTTGATCCAGGAAAAGTAAAAATAAAAGATAGAATTATTGAAAATTGGGACAAGAAAAGTCATGGAGAAATTACTATCAAAGAGATTTTGGAGCATTCCATTAACACTGGAGCGGTTTGGGTAGCTCAAAAGTTAGGAAAAAAAGATTTGATAAAATATTTAGAAAGATTTAGGATAAATAAAAAAACTGGCATTGATCTTCCCGGAGAAGTAAAAGGATCTTTAAAAAACTTAAAAGAAGGAGGAGAAGTAGAACTGGCAACAGCAAGTTTTGGGCAGGGAATTTCAGTAACTCCAATTGGATTGATTTCAGCTTTCTCGGCAATTGCCAATCAAGGAAAAATGATGAAACCTTTTTTAGTAGAAAAAATTATTTTTCCAGATGGAAAGAAAAAAGAAATTTCTCCAGAAATGATAGCCCAGCCAATTTCAAAAGAAACCTCTCAAATTTTAACTTCGCTTTTAGTAAATGCAGTTGAAAAAAATGTTTTGGCAAAAGTTGAAGGTTATCAGATTGCTGGCAAAACCGGAACGGCTCAAATTCCTTTTAAAGGAAAATATCTTGATGAATACATCCATAGCTATGTTGGTTTTGCACCAGCAGATAATCCAAAATTTATTATCTTAATAAAACTTGACAAACCAAAAAAAGCCACTCTTTCTGGTTTTACTGTGGTTCCAGTTTTTAGAAAATTGGCTCAATTTTTGTTCAGCTATTATAATCTTGCTCCAGAGGAAAAATAAAAATGCTTCAGCTTCCTTTAAGCTTTTTTCTTAAAGGAGTTTGGAAAAAAAATTTAACTTCTTTAAAAAAGCTCGGTCTTTTTAAAGTAGAAGACCTTCTTTTTTATTTTCCAACCAAATATAAAGATTTCTCAAAAATTAAAAAAATTTCAGAACTTAAAATTGGAGAAGAAGCTTCAGTTAAAGGAAAGATTATTAAAGCTGAAATTAAAAAGACTTTGAAAACCAAAAGAACTATTTTTGAGATCATTATTGATGATGGAACTGGTTTGATTAAAGGAGTTTGGTTTGGAAAGTCTTATCTTTCAAAAATTTTAAAACCAGGAAAAGAAGTTTATCTTGCTGGAAAAGCTTATTTTGATGATTTCTATGGCTTTTATCTTTTAGAGCCAATTTATGAATTTGAAAGTCAAGTTAAGCTTCATCTGGCAAGAATCGTCCCTTTTTATAGAGAAACCAGAGGAATTACTTCTCGTTTTCTTCGCTATTTAATTAAAAAAATTCTTCCTTTAGCCAAAAAAATTGAAGATCCTCTTCCTAAAGAGATTTTGAAAAGATTTCAGCTTCCGGAAAAAAGTCAGGCAATTATTTGGCTTCATCAACCAAAAAGTTTTTCTGAGATTGAAAAAGCTAAAAAAAGATTTGATTTTGAAAATTTGTTTTTATTTCAACTTTTTTTGGCTTTGAAAAAGAAAAATTTAGAAAAATTTTTAGCACCAAAGATTGAAATTGACCAAAAATTTTTAAATCAAATTTTAAAATCTTTACCTTTTTCTCTTACTTTTGATCAAAAAAAAGCTTTATCCGAAATTTTGGCTGATTTTAGAAAACCTTATCCTTCAAATCGGCTTTTAGAAGGTGATGTTGGCTCTGGAAAAACAATTGTCGCTTTGATTGCTTCGGCGATGGTAATAAAAAATGGTTTCCAAGTGGCAATGCTTGCTCCAACTGAGATTTTGGCTTCCCAGCATTTTCAAACGGCGATCAAATTTTTTTCTGATTTTGGATTTAGCTTTGGACTTTTAGCTTCAAAAAAATGTCAAATTTTTTCTCAAAAAGAAGTTGCTTCAATCAAAAAAGAAAATCTTAAAAGAGAAATAAAAAAAGGAAATATTGATTTAATTTTTGGAACTCATGCTTTACTTGAAGAAGGAGTTTCTTTTAAAAAACTTGGTTTGGTGATTATTGATGAACAACATCGCTTTGGAGTGGAGCAAAGAAAAAAATTAACCGAGCAAGAAGGATTTGTACCTCATTTTCTTTCAATGACGGCGACTCCAATTCCTCGAACTTTGGCTTTAGCGGTTTATGCTGATCTTGATCTTTCAATTATTAAAAAAAGTCCCAAAAAAAGAAAAGTGATTACCAAAATTGTGGCGCCTCAAAGTCGAGAAAAAGTTTATCAATTTATTAAAGAAGAAATCAAAAAAGGAAGTCGGGTTTTTGTGATTTGTCCTTTAATTGAAGGAGGAAAAGATTTAGAAAGCCATTCGGTGATGGCAGAAAAAGAAAAATTAAAAAAGATTTTTGGAGAAGAAATTTTAGGAGTCTTACATGGAAAAATGAAACCTGAAGAAAAGCAAAAAATAATTGAAGCTTTTTCTCAAGGAAAAATAAAGATTTTAATTTCGACTTCAGTGATTGAAGTCGGAATTGATATTCCGGAAGCTAATATCATGATCATTGAAGGAGCTGAGAGATTTGGTTTGGCTTCTTTGTATCAGATGAGAGGAAGAATTGGAAGAAGTGGCAAACTTGGATTTTGTTTTTTGTTTTGTGAAAAAATTACACCTTCAGTGAGAAAAAGATTAAAAGCAATTTCTGAAGCAAAAGATGGCTTTGAGTTAGCCCAAAAAGATCTTGAAATTAGAGGTCCGGGAGAGGTTTTGGGAAAAAGGCAGCACGGAGTGCCTGATAGAGTAATGGAGGTTTTAAAAAATCCAGAAATTTTAAAGCTTTCAAAAGAGGCGGTTGATTTCATTTTAAAAAGAGATCCTTCTCTTGAAAATTATCCTTCTTTAAAGAAAGCTATTTCAGGGCTTGAGGAAACTCTTCATTTAGAATGAAATTTTTTTCTTATTTTTGGAGTGACCCAAAAGCCCATATATTTTCCAAGTAAAAGCCGAGTTTGAGCCTCAAGAGCTGGAAAGGAGCCAAGAAAGATAAGGTTGAAAGGAAGTAGAAACCATTGGAGGATTATCAAAAGATAATCTTTTAATTTTTTCTTTTTTGGTGTTTTTAAAGGAGGTAAAATTTGAAAAGTAAGCCAGATATTAGTGATAATACCAATCATTGCTAAAGTTAAAATTTTTGAGGTTAAAGAAGGAAGGAAAAATGATTGAATGGTGATTTTAAATTTTTCGCCTCCTAAAATTAAAGGCAGCCAGCCACCAAGAAAAACAATTAAAGAATTAGTTGCCCAACTCCAAAAACCTTCAATAGTAAAAAAACCATAGCTTAGTTTTTTGGAAAAAGGAATTTTTTTATTTTTTAAAAAGCCATAAAGAAAATAAGGAATATCGGCACAGCCATAAGCCCATCTTCTTTGTTGTTTGTAAAGATTAATTAAAGTTTTAAAAAAACTTTTGGCAACATTAGCGTCCATATAAACTGGATAATAAAGAGAAATCACCCGCCACCTGCCATCATTGGCTAAAAAAAGATTCCAAAAAATTCGTGAATCTTCAGAGACAACATTAGTTTGCCAAAAATCAATTTCAGCTAAAGGCTTAAAAGGCATCGAATGAGAAGAAAAAGTAATTTGTCTTTCTTCTCTTTCTTGGTTTAAAAGATGCCAAAAACTTGAAGAGAGACTGACAATTCTTGAAATTCCTGGTGCTTCCCAAATGTTATTGGTAAAAAGAGGCACGGGCTGATAAGAAGCATGATAAGGATCTTTTTCTTTTAAAAAACGATAAAGCAGGCAAGAAAAATAACCTTTTTCTACTCGTGTATCAGCATCAAAAGAAGAAACAATAATGTTTTCATAAGGGATTTTTAATTTATCAATGATTTTTTCTTTGGCAACTTTAATGGCGTAAGTTTCATTGGCACCTTTTCCAGCAATTTCTCCTTTAATGTTTTCGGGATGAAAAGTGATCAAAAGTTTAAAAAACTTTCCTGAAAATTCTTTTTTAATTTTTTGAGCAATTTCTTGGGCTTTTTTTTCGGCTCTTTTTTCGCAAGCAAGAACAACAATCATTCTCTCTTTTGGAAAATCAGAATTTAAAAGGCTTTGGAAACTTTCTTTTAAAATGTAATAAGGTTCCTTGTAGGTAGGAAAGATAATAAGATGATAAAATTTTTCCCATTTTTGAGGAAAATCTTTTTGAAGTTTTTTAAGCCAGTCAGTTTTTAAGTTTTGTTTCATTTTTTTAAAAGCGCTTCGAAGATGAAAAGAAAGATAAATTGATTTGAAAAACCAATAAAGATCAAAAGCAATAACAAAAATTGCTACCCAAATTGGTTTTTTAAAAGAAAGCCAAAAAAGCAAAAATAAAGTGCTCCAAGAAAGAGCACCCGGAAAGATTTCTAAAGCCCGATAAAGAATTCTTTCTTTTTTTTCTTTAATTTCAATCGCTTTATCAACTTTAAGATAATTTTTTTGAGTCATAGCTTTTGAAGAATTTCTTTGACAATTTTTCGATCATCCCAGGGAATTTTTTTGTCTTTAAAAATTTGCCATTGCTCGGCTCCTTTTCCTAAAATTAAAACCAAATCATTTTCTTGAGCTAAGCTAATTGCTTTTTCAATTGCCTTTTTTCGGTCTAAAATTTTAAAAAGATTTTCATTTAATTTTTTTCTTTTTATACCTGAAAGAAGGTCTTTGGCAATTTTTTCTGGATCTTCAGAATAAGGGTCATCATTGGTTAAGATGAAATAATCAGAATTTTTATCAATAATTTCTCCCATTAAAGGTCGCTGTTTTGGATCTCGCTCCCCACAAGCTCCAAAAACAACAATTACTTTTCTTTTTTTAACTGGTTTTAAAGCTTCAAAAAGACTTTTTAAAGAATTTGGAGAATGGGCATAATCAACGATGACTTTGAATTTTTTTTGAGTTTCAATCACTTCCCCTCTTCCTGGAGCACCGCTAAAGCTTTCTAAAGCTTTTTTAATAAAAGAAAGATTAAAATTTTGACTTATCGCAAAAGCAGCTGCGCCAAGAAGATTGTAAAGATTAAATTTTCCAAGCAAAGGAGAGTTAATTAAAATTGAACCCTTTTTGGTTTTAAGTTCAAAAGAAATTCCTTTTTCAGTTAAATTTATTTTTTGAGCTAAAAGATCGTTTTTTTCATCTAAGCCAAAAGAAATTTTTTGAGCTTTTTTTAAAGGAAAAGAAAAAATTTTTTTAATATCAGGATCATCGCCATTAAAAATTAAATATTTTAAATTTGGATTGATAAGTTTAAGATGAGTTTTTTGATAGTCATCTTTGCTGGGATGATATTCAAGATGGTCAGGGAAAAGGTTAGTTAAAATTACGGTTTCAAAAGGAATAGCAAAGGTTCGAAATTGTTTTAAGGCATGAGAGGAAACTTCTAAAACCAAATATTGGCATCCTTCTTTAACCGCTTCTTTAATAAATTTTTGAAGAAAAAAAGAAGGAGGAGTGGTCATTTTAAGATCATTTAATTTTTCTTTTTTTCCAATTTTTAAGCTTGCGGTGCTAATTAACGCCACTTTTTTTTGGGCTTTTTCCAAAAGATGGGCAATAAGATGAGTCGTGGTGGTTTTCCCTTTACTTCCGGCTACAGCGATGACTTTTAAATTTTTAGCTGGTTTTCCATAAATAAAAGCGGCTAAGACCGCTTTGGGGTAGTGCCAAAATTTTTCTAAAAATGATCTTGGTAAAATTTTTCTTAAAAAATTTTTTATCATTTTTAACTTCTTAAAGCTTCAATTGGAGTTTTTTGAGCCGCTTTCATTGCCGGCCAAAGACCAAAAAGAAAGCCTTCAAAAAGGGCAAGTGGTGGAATGAAAATGAAAGGAAGAAATGAAAGTTTTAGACTCCATTGAGGGTAAAACAAAGAAATGATTTTGGAAAAAGAAAAAGTTAAAATTAAGCCCAAAACAAGTCCAACTAAAGCGCCAAGAAGCGAAATGAAAGAAGTTTCTATTAAAAATTGCCAAAAAATGTCACTTTTGGTAGCTCCAATGGCTTTTCTTAAGCCAATTTCTTTAGTTCTTTCTTGAACTGAGATGAGCATCATATTCATAATTCCAACCCCACCAACAATTAAAGAAACTAAAGCTAAAAGGATTAAAAGGATGTTAATAATTGAAATGATTTTTCCGGTTTTTTCAATTATTTCTTGAGAAGTTGAAACTTGAAAGTCATCTTTTTGAGGGTCAGGGATATGATGATTTTTTCTTAAAATTTTTTCAATTGATTTTTTAGAAGGCTCAATTAAAGAAACTTGCTTTACTTTAAGATTAATTTCAGAAAGATAATCAATTCCTAAAAGAAGTTTTTGAGCCGTTTTGAGAGGAAGATAAATAAGGCTATCTAAATCAAAAAAGCCAAAGCCACCTCTTTCTTTTAAAACTCCAATAACTTTAAATTTTTGATTTTTTATTTTAATCGTTTTTCCAATAGGATCTTCATTTTTAAAAAGATCTTTTTTAATTTGAGAACCAATAACTGCAACTTTTGCCAAAGAAAGATTTTCTTTTTGGCTAAAAATTCTTCCTTTTTCAAGTTTAAAAGAAGAGTCAATTTTAGGATAGTCAGGCAAAGTGCCAACAATTGAGGCATATTTTTCTTTGTTTTTATAACTTACCCATTCAAAAGTAGAAACATTTCCTACTCCAGCTTCAATAAAAGGAAGTTTTAAAATTTCATTTAAATCTTTTTCTTTTAAAGTAGTAATTTTTACCTGCTGGGCATAGGCAAGCAAAGAGGCAACTTCATTTAGCTCGGGCACTTTGGGTGCCACAAAAATAATTTTTGGACCAAAAATATTTAGCTGAAAATTAACATAAGCTTTTAAGCTTTCTCCTAGGAAAAAAACAATAGTTAAAATTGCCATTCCTAAGCTAATTCCGATGATTGAAAGAAAAACTCTTTTTTTGTAAAGAAGAAGCGATCTTAAATAATGTTTAATCATAATTTTTATTCATATCTTAAAGCTTGGGCGGGAAAGATTTTTGAAGCTTTTTTGGCTGGAAAAAAGCCAAAGAAAAGTCCAATTAAAAAAGCAGTGAAAAGGGCAATTAAAAGAGAAAGAAAAGAAAAATGATAACTCCACTCAAGATTAAAATAATTAGTAAGCACTAATTTTAAAATGAAAAGAAAAATAAAACTTAAAAGAATTCCTAAAATGGCGCCAAGAAAAGTAAGTAAAATTGATTCTTCTAAAAATTCAAATAAAATATCCCGATTTTTTGCTCCAACCGCTTTTTTAAGTCCAATTTCTCTAATTCTTTCATCAACCACAACATACATTACATTGGAAACTCCGATACCACCAACAATTAAAGCCACTGAAGCAATTAAAGCGATAAAAAGCTTTAAAGTGTTGGTAATTAAATAGAAAATTTCTAAAGCTTGCTTGATGCTTCGGACCGTAAAATCATCTTTTTTAGGATCAGAAAGATGATGGTTTTTTCTTAAAGTTTTTTTAACGAGTTCAATTAAAAAAGGAAGATCTTTTTCATTTTGAGCTTTAATTCTGATAAGATGAAGATGATCAATGCCTAAAATTTTTTTCTGAGCCGTTTTCAAAGGTAAAAAAACAAAATTGTCATAGTCTAAAAAAAGAATTTTGCCCCTTTTTTTCATCACTCCAATAACTTTATAGCTTTTTCCATTAATTTTTACTTTTTTTCCAATTGGATTTTCTTTTCCAAAAAGATAGTCAGCAATTTCTGATCCAAGCACAACCACTTGAGAAAAATTTTTTTCTTCTTTTGAAGTAAAAAATCTTCCTTCTTTTAAAGAGGCATTTTCAACTTTTAAAAATTCAGGACTAACTCCCGAAAAAAGAACATTTTTTGATTTTTTTAAATAGGAAATTCGCCCGCTTCCTCGCACATAACCGCAAACTTCTAAAACTTTGGGAAGTTTTTTTAAAGCCAAAAGATCTTTATTTTTTAAAGATTTAATTTCAGTGGTTGAGAGAAGCTGAAGTGGTGGTTTTCCTTCTTCAGCTTTTCCTGGCAAAATCGTAATTAAATTTGAACCAAGTTTTTGAATTTGAAGAGCGACTGACTTTTGGGCACTTTCTCCAAGAGAGACTACCAAAATTAAAGCCAAGGTTCCAATCATTATGCCAAGCATGGTTAAAAAAGTTCTCAGCTTATGAGAGCTAAGATTAAGAAAAGCTAATTTAAGATTAAGAAACGATCTTGCCATCTTTTAGATAAACCTTCCTTTGGGCGTAGGAGGCAATATTTTCTTCATGAGTGACTAAAATAATAGTTTTTCCTTCTTGATGAATTTTTGAGAAAATTTCCATTACCTTTTTTCCAGAAAGAGAATCTAAATTTCCAGTCGGCTCATCAGCAATAATAATTTCTGGTTCATTAATCAAAGCTCGGGCAATGGCAACTCGTTGTTGCTGACCTCCAGAAAGCTCATTTGGTTTTGAATTAATTTTTTCTTTAAGACCAACTTTTTCCAATAAAAAAATTGCTTTCTCTTTTGCTTTTTTTAAAGGCACTTCTTGATTGTAATAAGCTGGCAGAAGCACATTTTCAAAGACGCTTATTTTTGGCAAAAGATGAAAACTTTGAAAGACAAAACCAAATTTTTTGTTTCTTAAAAAAGCTAATTTTTCATCTGAAAATTTAAGAACATCTTCTCCTTCCAAAAAATATTTTCCTGAGGTTGGACGATCTAAAAGTCCGAGAATGTAAAGAAGAGTTGATTTTCCTGAACCTGAAGGTCCCATAATGGCTAAAAACTCTCCTTTTTTTATTTCTAAGTCAACCCCTCTTAAAGCGGGAGTGATTACCTTTTTGTCTTTTGAGTAATAGTCTTTTTTAATCTTTTCAAGTTTGATTAACATTTTTTAATCTTGAGGAAAAACAATAAGATCATCTTCTTTTAATCCTTCTAAAACTTCAACATAGTTTTCTCCTTCAAGTCCTATTTTAATTTCTCTTTTTAAAATTCCCTCTTTAGTTTTAAGATAAACAAATTTTTTGCTATCAGAGGTTTTAAGAAAATAATAAGGCAGACAAAGAGCATTTTCTTTTCTTTGAACAATAATTTCTACATTGGCAGTCATTTTTGGTTTTAGAGCGAGATCTTTTTCTAAAAGTAAAATTTTGGTTTCATAATACACTACTCCAGAAATGATTTTTGCACTGGGATTAATAGATAAAACTTTTCCTTTAAATTTTTTTCCAGGTAAGGCATCAAAATCAATAATCACTTCTTGGTTTGGTTTAATTTCCACAATTTCAGCTTCAGGGATTTCAACTTCAATTTCTGAAATTTCAGGCAAAACAAAAGAAACCAATTTTTCTCCAACATTTACAAAATCACCAACTTCTGGATAAATTTCATTGATGACTCCATCTAAAGGAGCTTTAATTTCAGTTTTTTCTAATTGAAGATAATAATAGTTAAGCTCGGCTTCAATTTTTTCAACTTGGGCTTCAGCTTGCCTAACAATTTCTTCTTCTGCTGGAGCTGTTTTTAAAAGATATTCTTTTTGAGCTAATTTTAGTTTTTCTTCAGCTAAATCTAATTGATTAGAAGCGGCTTCAATCATTTTCTCATTCTCTGCTTTTTGAAGCTCAATTTCATTTTTTTTTAAAGTGAGACTTTCTAAAGCATCTAAGACCTCTTTTTCTCCTAATCCAATAAGTTCTTCGTAGCTGGAGATATCAGAAGCTGAAAGATCAATTGAGGCTTCAACTACTTCTCGGGCTAAAGGAAAAATTTCTTTAATTTCTTTAAGATAATCTTGGGAACTTTTAAGAAGATTTTCTAAATTAGAAGGATTTTTGTTTTCTAATACAAAATCAATTTCTTTTCCCCAATCTTCAAGAACCTGGCTTAAAATTTTTCTTTTCCAAATAAGCTCATTTTCTTTGCTAAAATTTTTAGTTTTAAAAGTAAGCTCAGGATTTGACTGATCGTTTTCAAAAAGAGGATCAAGTTTTCTTACCAGAGCATCACTGGCTGAAGAAAAGGCTTCAAGCACTAAAGGTTCAATTTGTTGATAAAGATTGTCCAATTTAATCTGGGCGATTTTTTTGACATTTTCAAGTTCATCTTCTTTTGCTTTTACTTCTTTTTCAGCATCTTCAATCTTGGCAAGATAAAATTCCCTTTCTTCTTCTCGGATCCCTTTTTTAATTTTTCTTAAATTTTCTTTGGCTTCTTTTAAAGCTGATTTTGCTTCAAGAATTTTGGTTAAAATTTCTTTATCCTCAATTTTGATAATTGTTTCTCCTTCTTTCACTTTTTCTCCTTCTTTAAAATAAATTTTTTTTACTTTTCCTGAAATCTCTGAAGCCAAAGAAATTTCTTTAGCTGGTTTTAAAGAACCAGTGGCAGTGATTTTTCTGGTAATAGTGCATCTTTTAACTTCATATTGGGGCAAGTCTTGAGATTTATTTTTTTCAAAAAATTTAAAACCTAAAAAAGTCCCTCCTAAAAGGAAAATAAAAAGGAAAGGAAGAATTTTTTTGAGAATGTTTTTCATAAATTTTAAGAGATTTTAAGACCAAAAAATTTTAAAATTTTTCTTGAAAAAAGTTCTATTTTCTTTTTTGGTTTGGAAAAAGTGGCTTCTAAAAGAAAGCCATCAAGAAGTTTAATTAAAAGAGGAATTTTTGATAAAGGCAGATTTTCTTTTAAAGCATCAGAGAGGGTTTTTTCTATTTCTTTTTTAAATTTTAAAATCAAAGGTTTAAGTTCTTTTTCTTTTGAAGGATAAAGCAGAATTCGAGGAAGGTTTTTTTCTTCTCTTCCAAATTTAAGATAAACTTTAATGATCTTTTCAAACCTTTTTGAAGGAGGAGATAAGCTTGCTTTTTTAATCTGATTTTTAAAGTCTTTTAAAATTTCTTCAAGGACTTTTTTGTAAATTTCTTTTTTTGAAGGAAAGTGATAATAAAGAGCCGCTTTGCTCACTTTAAGCTTTTGAGCTAAATTTTCCATTGAGGCGCCAAGATAGCCCTCTTTTGAAAAAAGCAACCGGGCTTTTTTAATAATTTCTTGAGCCGTTTGATTTCTTTTCATTTTTTCACTTTTGCGCTTTGAGCTTTACGCTTGTTTATTTAAAATTTCGGTCATTGGAATTTGGAATTTAATTGGAATTTGGGATTTGGAATTTGGAATTTGAACAAACTAGTTTTGCGCTTTGAGCTTTGCGCTTTACGCTTGTTTTTTATACTCTTTTTCCCAAATTGGATCAGTAACCTCTTTTAATTTTTCATCATATTCAACCAATTTTTCAAAATATTCTCTTGAACTTTTTGCTTCTTCAGCAAACTGATCTTCTCCTTTAGCTTCTTCAGGTAAAATGACTTCTCGGAAATATTTATAGTGATCTCTAATTGAGCAAGGCATCAGCCAATTTTGAATCTTCTCAGCTGGACAGCCATAGCCATATTTTCTCTGCCATTCTCTTCCTTTTTTAAAGAAATCAGAAACTAAAGCATCACCAAGAGTTTTTCCTTTTTGATAGAGATCATAGACATTATCAACATAGTAAGGAATGAAAACGCAAGGAGTAATATTGCCATGCCAATCAATATAGAAATATCCTGAAGTTTCTCTGGCATAAGCAATACAGCCATTGGCAAGAACACCAGAGTTCCAGAAATCAGCAATTGGATATTTTCTTTGAAGCAGCTCTTCCCATTTTCGATAAAGTTTAACTCTTTCCTCTGGCGTTGGCATCAACTCAAAAACTTCTTTTCCTCTTCCAATGGGCATCAATTGGAAAATCCACATATAACTTGCGCCTTGCTCTTCAAACCAAAATTGATAAAACTCATCACTTAAAAGAGTCTTTAAATTTTTTCTGGTTGCGGTCACTGAAAGAGCATAAGGAAGACCAACTTCTCTTAAATGGCTGACCGCTTTCAAAATTCTTTGAAACACTCCTTTACCTCTTCTCTCGTCAGTTTCCTCTTCGCTGCCTTCAATTGAAATTTGAGGATAAGCATTGCCCAGTTCCGCTAATTTTTGCGCTACTTCTTTGGTAATTAAAGTTCCATTGGTATAGAAAATAATGAAAGTGTCAGGATATTTTGCAAAAAGATCAAAAATAGTTTTTCCTTGACTCTGATACATTAGTGGTTCGCCACCAGAAAAGACAATGAAACGATTTCCAAAAAGATCATGGTTTTCTTCTAAAATTCGCTCGGCAATTTCAAATGGCATTGTAACGGCTGTTTCTGGAGAAGAAGCCGCATAACAGCCTTTGCATCTTAGATTACAAACCTGAGTTGGAGAAAGAGTAAGAAAAAGAGGAGGATAAATACCATATTTTTCTTTAAAAGCTTCTTTGGCTTTTTTTATCTCTGAAATTTCTCCTCTGAAAAAATTATTTCTTCCCAAAATTTCAATCAGTTTTTCTAAAATAGAAGGAGAAATATAACCTTTTTCAAGGTTTTTAAAAGCTTGATGAAGGAAGGCTGAGAGCCATTGAAATTTTTTTTCTTGAACTGGGCGAGGAAATTCTTTGCTTTCAAGTAAAGCTTTTTTGGCTCTTTTTTCAAGTTGGGCTAAAAGAATTTTTCTTAAACTTTTTCTTTTTATCGCTTCTTTTAAAAGAAAAAGATAAATATTAGGTTTAATTTTAGTTAAAACTTTGGTCATTTTTTAATTTTTTAAATTTCTTCGACCTTTACTTACCGCTTGGTAAGTAATGATATTGAAAATTTTATTTTTGTCAAGCAATTTTAAAAAGATTTAAAATTTGCCAAAGAAAAGCAAAAAGAAAAATTAAAATTAAAAAATAAGCCAAAGCTTTAGGATAGTTTCTTTTTTTAAGTTTAAGATAAGCAAAAATAAGAAGCAAAGAATTTAAAGCTAAAAAACTGCCACCGCAAAAATCAATGAGTTTAATAAAATCTTTAAATCCTAAAAAATAAAAAATTAAAGGAACAAAGGCAGTTAAAGAAAAAGAAAGGATCTTGGGCAAAGAGAAATCTAAAACAAAAGTTTCTTTTAAATTTAAGCCAATAACAAGATAAGAAGTGAAAATGGAGAAAAAGCCAAAAAGATTGAAAAGAAAAAGAGTTTTTTCTCCAAAAACTTGAGAAAGATTTTTTTCAGGAAAAGGAAAAACTTCTTTTGAGGTGCCAAGAATGGTGAGGATGAAACAAAGATATAAAATTGCTGGCAAAATTGTTCCTAAAACCACAACCAGTTTTTGTTTTTTAGCTGAGGAAACCAAAGAAGTTACTTCTGGAATGGCGGCGCGACCATAAAGGGAAAAAAGAAGACTACCATAGGGAAGAAAAAGAGAGGAAAAAGAAATTTTTTTAAAGGAAAGAAAAGAAAAATCAATTTTTGGGAGGGCATTGAAAAATAAAAAAAGGATAATAAAAGCTAAGAAAAATGAACCAAAAAGCTGAACCAGTGAGATTTCTTTTAAGCCAAGCCAAATTAAAAGATTTCCTAAAAAGAAGAAAATAAAAAAAGCAAGATGAAAATCGATTTTTAAAAGGGCGCTTAAAAAATTTGCTCCTAAGATAAGATAAATTAAAAGAGAAAGCCAGAAGCTTCCCAAAAGAAAAATGCTGGCTAAAATTTTAAATTTTTTTCCCAAAGTCTCTTCGATATAGCCAACAAAGCGATGAGGTTTTTCTTCTTTTTGAATAATTTCAAGGTAAAAAAGGTGAAGCAGGCAAAGAGAGAAGGTAACTAAAATTAAAAGAAAAACTGAAGGAAGAAAGCCTGCTTTAAAAAAAGTATAAGGGAGAGCAAAAATTCCCCCACCAATGATCATTCCAATTAAAGTTGAAAGTCCCAAAAGAAATTGTTTCACAAATTTTTAAAATTCTAAATAAGAAAAAATTAAAAGTCAAAAGAGTTGACTTCGATAAAAGTTAAATTAAAATTTAAATTTGAAAGGCCTGGTGGCCGAGTGGTTCAGGCAGCGGTCTGCAAAACCGCGTACGAGGGTTCAATTCCCTCCCAGGCCTTGTAAAAAGCGGGCATAGTATAATGGCTATTACACCTGCCTTCCAAGCAGGAGATGAGGGTTCGATTCCCTCTGCCCGCAACTAATGGAGGTGAGAGATGTGAAGTGGAAGGTGAGAAGAATGAAAAGGTTTTTAAAATTTAAAGGGAGGAAAGGAGAAGAAATTGCTCAGAGGTTTTTAGAAAAGAAAGGTTTTAAGATTGTTGAAAAAAATTATCAAAGGAAAAATTTTGAAATTGATTTGATTGCCCAAAGAAGAAATGAAATTCATTTTGTGGAAGTAAAAACGGTTTTTTCTTTAAAAACTCGACCTGAAGAGCATTTTAATTTTTTCAAGTTAAAAAAGATCAAAAAAGGAATTTTATTTTACCTTAAAGAAAAAAAGATTGATTTGGGAAAATTTAAAATCCAAATTGATCTTTTAGCAATTGAGGTTTCTTTAAAATTAAAGAAAATCAAAATTAGATGGTATCAGAATATTTGCTAAAAATTTTGAGTCGAAGCGAAAAAGAAACCAAAGAAATTGGAAAAAAATTGGCTCAAGAAGTTTTAAAAGGGAAAAAACCTAAAGTGATTGCTTTGATCGGAGAGCTTGGAAGTGGAAAAACTACTTTTATTAAAGGTTTTGCTTCAGGTTTGAAAATCAAAACAAAAATCATTTCACCAAGCTTTTTAATTTTTCGAGAATATCCTTTTTTTTATCGAAAAAGAAAGTATAAATTTTATCACTGGGATCTTTATCGGTTAAATTCTAAAAAAGAAATTTTGAATTTAGGTTTTAAAGAAATTATCACCGATCCCAAAAATATTGTCGCCATTGAATGGGCTGATAAAATAAAAGGAATTTTGCCGAAAAATTCTTTAAAAATTTATTTTTCCTTTAAAAATCTGAAAGAAAGAGAGATTAAAATTAAAAAATAAAAATTATGCTTTTTCTTCTCATTGATGCCAATGCTTTAATTCATCGAGTTTTCCATGCTTTGCCGCCTTTAACTACTAAGAAGAGAGAGCCAATCCAGGCAGTTTATGGATTTTTTTCTATTCTTTTGAAAATTTTAAAAGAAATGAAGCCTGATTATCTGGCTGCTTGTTTTGATCTTCCAGCGCCAACTTTTCGTCATCAAAGATACAAAGAATATAAAGCGACTCGACCAAAAACACCAGATGAACTTGCCTGTCAGATTCCAAAAATAAAAGAAGGCTTAAAGGCTTTTAATATCAAAATTTTTGAAAAAGAAGGTTTTGAAGCTGATGATTTTATTGGGAGTTTAGCTGAAAAAATTTTAGAAAAGTTTCCTCAAATAAAGGTAATGATTTTAACTGGTGATCTTGATACTCTTCAGGTAGTGAAAGATGAAAAAGTAGTGGTTTTAACTTTCAAAAAAGGAATTTCTGAGACAAAAATTTATGATGAGAAAGAAGTGGAGAAAAAATTTGGATTAAAACCTTCTCAAATTCCTGATTTTAAGGCGCTTTGTGGGGATCCTTCAGATAATATTCCTGGAGTGAAAGGAATTGGAAAGAAAACGGCTCAAACCCTTTTGAAGGAATTTGGAAATATTGAAAATTTATATCTTGAGCTTGAGAAAAACCCTTCAAAATTTAAAAAATATTCTTCAAAGATAGTTGAAGCTTTGAAAGAAAATAAAAATCAGGCTTTCTTTTCAAAATCTTTGGTGATTTTAAAGAAAAATCTTCCGTTGAAGTTTTCTTTAGAGGAGCTTAAATTAAAGCTTGAGCCTGAAAAAATAAAAAAATTTTTTGAAAAATATGAGTTTGCTTCTTTAATTAAAAGGTCTGAAGAGATTTTTGGAAAAAAAGAGCCTCAAAGGCTATTTTAATTTTATGAAAAGAGTTTTTTTCTTTTTTACTTCAAAGGAAAATTTGTGGTTTTGGATTTTGTTTTTGCCTTCTCTTTTTCTTTTAATTTTGGGAGAAGTT
>Ga0190363_1000088_pt1 | contig 49782 bp, 61 predicted proteins | sample 48721867_MG_FD_161272 | JGI IMG/M metagenome (GOLD analysis project Ga0190363, IMG submission 161272) | Hydrothermal vent microbial mat bacterial communities from Southern Trench, Guaymas Basin, Mexico - 4872-18-6-7_MG | ecosystem: Environmental > Aquatic > Marine > Hydrothermal vents >...
ATAGTATTAGCTTTCTACACTGCTCTTCACTAATGTCCTTACGTGTTGTAGAAAATGCATGCATACCATCACACCCTAAGATTTTCTGCGGTTTATGGAAGTATTTAAGATCAATACCTCATAAAATGATCTTACTTACGCTCCCACGAGCCCTTTAACTTAATGATATTTAAGTTCTCAGAGATTTCCAATATCCAACTAGCTAATTCTTTAGCTACAAATCTTTTAGCTTCAGATTCATTAACATCGAGTCCTAATACGTCTTTGATGACTTTTTTAGCATAGTAGCCATTAATTCTATCTTTGAGGTTTTCAGATAATTCTTTAATGATTTCATCAAGTCTGTTAATTCCTTCATCTATGAGCATTCTAACATATTCTAAATCCTTTGTTCTCGGTAAGACCTTATCTCTCTCCTCCTTATTTAAGATATTTAAGTAAGCAATGAGTATTCTGTAACTACTCAGTTTCCCTGATGCGAGCATTAAATTATTCGACATAGCATGATCCCTAATAATTAATTTTGAAAGAATACTTATATAGGGTGTGTATGAGAGCCCTTATGTGGCGTTATGGCCTTGAATTAATTGATATACCCATCCCCCCTGTTGAGGATGATGAGGTATTAGGTAAGGTGTTAATAGCAGTATTTGGTATCATAGATAATGCTGTAGGAACGGGCTTTTTACCGCATAAGGAAGTTGTAGCGGGATCCATGGCATTAATAAGAGTTATAGAGCCCGGGATAGGTCAAGACTATATAAGGGAAGGCGAACTTTGTTTAGTAAAACCTAGATGTTTGTCAAGAACGCATGGACTGGATACGGATGGTTTTCTTAGCGAGTATGGTAAGACTAAGAGGAAATGCTTAATTAAAATACCTCAGAAGAGTAAACCAAGCATAGAGTTAATGTTGGCATTCGAATTCTCTTACATAAATGACGTACTCAATACTTTAGAGGGTAATGACGTAATAATAATAGGGTGTAATCTAGACGCTTACGTACTATCCTTAAATTTAAGTAATAAGTATAATGTCACAGTCATTTGCCGTGACAGTAAAATCAGGAGATACATAGCTTCAACAGGTGTTAACATAGTAAAACCTGAGAGAGTTAAAGGTGAATATGATGCAGCAATACTGGCTAGTTATACATTAGGTGAAGGTCTTGATGTAATCAAATTACTTAAGGATAATGCAACCATAGTAATACCGCCTACGCATCCACCATATTACATCTCATCGAAAAATATTAAAAGATTAATTAAGATATTTGTACCAGCTCTCCAATCCCCTAACTATGGTCGTCCTTACATTGATAAATTATCCAAAAACCTACTCAAAGATTTTATTGCAATAACAAATGAACTTAAGGATGTTGGTAGCTTAGCAAGATACTTCGACAGAGTATATTACTCTATGTACGGTATTGAAACGACTTAGATAAAACTACTATTATCTCCAGTCAATACCATTAAAGCATTAGCTCGATATGCCTCAGCCAAGATCAATTACTATTTAGTTTTCTCTTTATTAGATTGCCTAATATCCTAATACCCTCAACTATTTCCTCTGGTTTTGGATAACTGAAGTTTAATCTTATAGTGTTTTGACCAGAGCCATTAGCAAAGAATGCAGCACCTGGTACATACGCTACACCTTCCTTGATTGCCTCAGGCAGTAATTTCTTGGTGTCTATACTCTCTGAGGGTAGCCAGATAAGCATAAAGAGTCCGCCAACAGGCTTTACCCATTTAGTACCTTTAACCATGTATTTTTCTAAGGCATCTATCATGACATCCCTCTTAACTTTATATACTTCCTTAGCTTTAACTATAGTTCTATCAACAATACCTCTCTTAATTGCCTCCATAGCTATGAATTGATTGAGTGTTGATGTATGTAGATCAGCAGATTGCTTGGCTCTCTCAATATAATCCACAAGGACACCATTACCTAAGACCCACCCTAATCTTAATCCGGGTGCTAATATTTTACTGAGTGTGCTTAAGTAGATCACCCTGCCTTCTTTATCGAGTGTTTTAAGGGGTGTTACATCAATACCTTCATCGTAAACGAAGTACGAGTATGGATCGTCCTCAATAATTAGTAAATCATTCTCTGAAGCTATGTCTAGTAGATGCTTCTTACGCTCTATACTCATAGTTATTCCGGTAGGGTTATGAGCTACAGGTATGGTGTATATAAACTTTATCCTTGCACCATTTCTCTTAAGTTTCTTCACTTCTTCTTCTAATGCATCAGTTCTCATACCGTTTTCATCCATAGGTATAGGTACTATGTTAGGTTCACTTGATTTAAAGGCATTTAGAGCCGCTAAGTATGTAGGTAGCTCGACCATAATGGTATCTCCTGGATTGATGAGGAGTCTAGATATTAAATCTAAAGCTTGCTGAGAACCTGTCGTGACTATAATGTCATCGTCGCTTTCGATTTTAACACCCTTATTCATGAGGAATCTCTTGAGTGTCTCCCTAAATTCTGTAATACCCTTAGTAGGACCGTATTGAAGTGCTCTATCACCTAGTTCCTCGATAACGTAGCTAGCAACTTCAGCTAATTCTCTTTTAGGGAATACTTGTGGGTCAGGTAATCCTCCAGTGAAGCATATGATATTCTTACCTTCAGTTAACTTCAGTAATTCCCTCACTTCCGAAGCTTTAAAGAGTCTTGCCCTAGAAGATAGAAGGTTCTCTATCCTTACCAGTACTAGACACCCTAGGATATATGGGTTATACCTGTTTTTACTATTACCATACTTAAATAATTAAAACTTTAATTGTTTAGCCTTTGTTAATAAATTACTTCTTTACCCGCGGTATGAACTTAACTCCGTAATATATCAGACCATAAGGATCATCACTCGAAAACCTTCTCAGGACTGCTTCAACATACATACCCTCCTTAACTTCCTCAGGTTTTACATCACTTAATTCACCGATAACTTTAAAGCCTTCTTCAAGCTCTACTAACGCTATAATACGAGGATAACTTTCTAGATTTGTACTACCTCTAAAGTAACTAACTGTGAACGATATCACTCTCCCAATACCCTTAGATGTTAATACCTCAACATCTCTTGATCTGCAGAACGGACATACCCTCCTTCTAAAGAATGCTATCTTATTACATCTTTTACATTTTGTAAACTCCAGTCTATAATATGAGTATTTATTTCTCCAGAATATCGGTATAGAGTACTTCATTTTACATCACCTTTTCAAGTAGGCAGAGTCTTGAGTTATAATCAGGTCCGGACATTGAGTGAATTAATCCGTATTTACCGTTATATCTTAGCTCACCTAGTCCCTTACTACTTATCATACTATATACTTCACAAACCTGATAAATACCTGTAGCTCCAAACGGGTGACCTCTAGCTTTAAGCCCACCACTAAGATTAACATTACTTAACTCACTCACCATAGTATACGCCTTACCTTTAGATGCTATTCCTAACTCTTCAAGTATTAGATACGCGTAAATGCTATAACTATCATGAATTTCAAGTAGAGTCTCTTCTAAGTTCACCTTAAACCTACTTAGTAACCTCTTGAATGCGTTCCTTAAGGCTGTAAACCCTAGTATTTCATCCCTTAAGTAAAGTGGTTGAGACGTCGATGAGGAGATATGTAGAACCTTCACTGCCTCAGAACTTACACGTCGTAAAGTATTTTCTGAGCCTAATAAGATCACAGCTGAACCATCACCTATAGGGAATGTATCAAGTAATTTAATTGGCTCTGCAATCGTTATGCTATTCAAGACTTTTTCCTTACTAACTTTAAACCTTAATTGCGCGTAGGGGTTTTTCAAGGCATTTTCATGCATCTTAATAGGCCATACAGTTAAATCCTCCCTACTAACTTTATACCTTTTCATATACTCCTTCATAATTAATGCAGCATAGTCCGGGGGTGATATGTTCCTTATCGTTTCAACCTCGTAATCTAGAATCTTACTGTAATTTTCATTAACTATATTGGTGGGGTACTCAGTTAGTTTTTCGATACCTATAATTAGAATTGAATCAGCTTTACCTGAAGCTATTAATGAGAAACCTAGTTCTATAGCAGCTAGACCTGATGACTCGCCTGTTTCTACTCTAAAGCTAGGTATCGGGCTTAAGCCTAGATACTGCATTAACATTGTTGAGATATCTAATTGATGAAGTATTGAATCACTCAGGAGCGTCGAAACAATAACGTAGTCGATGTACTCAACACCACCATTGTTAAGTACATTAGCTATAACGTCAAGAGTTAACTCTTTGTAACTTTTATTAAAGTATCTATCAACTTTAACCATAGATGTCGAGAGTATGTATACATCCCTCACCATTGCCACCCCTTATTCTATCTTTGATATTATCCTTCTACTCTTAACGTACTCACCATAACTTACATACCTCTTTCTCTCTAAGAAATCAATCACTTTAGGTCCCTTCTTAACTCTCTCCTCTATCCCTTCCTTAACTATGATACTAAATGCGTCACTACCTGCACCACTACCGAATGTAACAACTAATATTCTAGATCCAGGCTTAGCTTCCTCGAGCACTTTAGCTAAACCTATGAGTGCCGATCCGTTGTATGTATTACCGATCCATGGAGTAACAATGCCGGGAAGGAGTTTCTCTTTAGGAAAACCTAACATCCTACCTACCTGTAGTGGGAACTTACCATTAGGCTGATGAAACACTGCGTAATCAAAGTCACCAGGTTTCAATCCTAGCTCCTCAAAGAGGAGCTTCGCCGCTGATATTATATGATGAAAATATGCAGGCTCTCCCGTGAATATCTCACCATGTCTGGGATATGGTGAGCAATCTCTACGCCAGAAGTCCGTTGTATCTGTTACATATACTGTGCTACCCTCAAATACAGCTATAGAGTCTTGTTCGGGACCTATTACATATGCTGCTGCACCTGATGACGCTGTTAATTCTAAAACATCACCGGGACTAGCCTGGGCCGTATCTGAGCCTATAGCTAGTGCGTACTTAACCATGCCACTCATAACTAATGCTATTGAATCCCTAATACCTTCACCTCCCGCTCTACAAGCAAACTCTATATCTGAAGCTGATTTTACACCTGTATCTATAAGAGCATCAGCTATAATAGTAGCTGAAGGTTTCACAGCGTAGGGCTTAGATTCCGTACCTACAAATACCGCGCCTACCTCATTAGGGTCTATACCGCCCCTCTCAATAGCTACTTTAGCAGCGTACCAACCCATAGTTACGGTATCCTCATCCTCTCCAGCAATAGCTTTTTCTTCAATCCATAACGACTTAGTTAATTCCTCAGGAAAACCCCACATACGTGCTATCTCTATAGCCTTAACCCTCCATATAGGTACGTAAACACCCCAACCTACAATACCTACTTTACCTTCTAATCTAGATGATGTATTCACAGTATGACCCAAAGAAACTCCAGAACTAGAATTTTATTGGTTTAGCTAGATGACTTAATCCATCCGAGAAGCTTAAGTTTAGATTTAAAGTCATTGAAATCTTTCGGAGAGAGTATTACTAAGTTACCATCCTTTAACTCAATAATTAATGCTTCACTACCCCACTTATTTATAGCTAAGAATGCCTTCTTACCATTGGATAGTTTAAACCACCCAATCTTAAGTCCGGGAAGTCCTACACCAAACAGTCTTAAAGTAGGCTTTAACTCTTGGTGCTCACTTAAGCTTATTAAGGCGATACTTTCAATATCATCCCTATTTATTTTAATGGATGGGGTTAAAGGAGCTCCGATGATCATTTCGTTATCACTTAGCACTATTTTAAACAGAACTACAGGAAATATTATGGTGAGAAGAACTATAATCAATATAGTAATTATTACGAGGATAGTCACCCAAGCAACCATTGGGACTTCTAACTTGAATTCATAAGTACCTAGTGAATGCAGTTGGTTCTGCACTAATTACCCTTAATGTCTTTACCAATACAACTTTTAAGTTTGCTAGAATACATTACTTTGATGATGAAGTGGGCAGCCTAAGACTTTCAGGATGAAGAACACAGTTCACACTGAACCTCTAGATTAAAATGAAAAGATTAATATTCTAAGGATTTTAATGTTAATGACAATGTTACTTAGAAAAAGTTATGTTACCAGAATGCTTGTTGAGGTATTTCCCTAATGCATGAAAGCTCTTTTAATTTCTTATAAATGTTTTCAACAGCTCTCTGCACATCCTCTTCACTTTTAGCTCCCGTTATAACCATTTTACCACTACTGAACACTAATAACACTACTTTCGGATCATCCATTCTATGAATTAATCCCGGAAATTGCTCCGGTTCGTACATAGTATTAGGTAGTAGGAATGCAGCTTTTTCTAGATCAACCTCAACACCTAAGTTAGCGGATGCCACAATATTCTGAATCTGTATCTTTGGTTTACCAACTATGATTATACCATGTCTCACAAAGAGCCTTATTATCTTCTTAAATCCCTTAATTAGTGTTTGAGTACTCTTTGCACCAGTAACTACCATTTTCCCTGAGTTAAACACTAAAGCGGTGAGTTTAGGATTCTCAAGCCTAAGAATTAAGCCAGGAAATTCTTCAGGATCATACTCAACATTAGGTACGGATCTAGCTATAGCGTTTAAGTCAAGAGTTTGATCCAAGGTTACAGTAGCAACTATGTTTTCAATTTTAATTACTGGCTTAATCTCCAAGCAGTACCCCCTTTAAAAAGGATACCTATAGTTTATAAATTGTTTTTATATCAATATGTGAAGAAGGTGTTCACGCCAGTTTTAGGAGCGGCTTAAATTAAGTCAAATAAGTATTTAAGTGGTGGTAACTCCATAACTCCTACTTCTCTATCAACGATTACTGGTCTAATTTCTCCAATATTAACTTCATCTCTTATTACGGGGGATAAATAAGTATCGGGTGATAGCGTTACTTTTGATCCAGTTTGATAAGCACCTACAGCTGGTAACACCAAAACACTTTTATTTAGATTTCTTAATCCTCCAAGCAAGAAGCACGGAAATCTACCTACAACACCTAATTCATCCCTAAGTGTTATACTTGGGTGCTCATGACCCATAATTAATACCTTCCATTTATTACCAATACTTGCTATATGATCCCTCAAATCTTTATGACCATGGATGATTAGCATATCTCCTAGTAAATATTCGTTAACAATCTTAAAGTTAAACTTTCTTTGAAGTAGAGGTAGAAAGTTATCGTGATTACCCCTAACAACTATTAATTCATCAACTCTAGTTAGTAGCTCGGTCAATAACCTTGACAGCTCTCTCCTCTCCTGTCTACCTAATGAATCAAATTTATGTTTTAGATCTCCAGCAATAATTACCTTATCAACATCTACTAAGTTAAAGGCTTCATTAATTACCTCCATAACATTCCTTAATTGGAAGCTAGGTATGAATATACCTTTCTCAGCCATATCCTCCTCATAACCAATATGTGTATCAGCTAGGATGAGTGCCTTATACTTTCTAATATATACCAGCGGTAGGTTATTAACTACTTCTATCCCACTAATTAATTCAATAGGCATCCTACACCTATTCATAAAGTGTTATCGTGGGAGATAAGTGATTTATATTAAGGGCCTCACTAGTAGTTAATGGATGATGAGGCTTACAAGGGGTGAGCATGATCGGAGAACCCGCGGCTGACTAGATACCTCCCGAGACTTCAATTATTGTACCGTTAATGTATTCATTCTTCATGACTAATTCAAGAACGTGAAGTATTTCCTCAGGCTTAGCGGGTCTTCCTGCAGGTACCGTAGATTTTATCATTTCCTTAAGCCTCTTATTCAAAGTTGGTAAATCTACCCAACCTGGAGCTATTCCAACAATACGGATGGGTGCTAATTCCTTTGCTATAAATCTTATTAAGGCATTCAATCCAGCCTTACTAACTATATATGGTATTGAAGGTTTAAGGCCTAGATATGGGTTGGCCGTTCTTAACGATATTAAATCGCTAAATATCACTATTAATCCCTTACCCCTTCTACGCATCATCCTACCTAAAAGTATTGTAAGCACGACATGAGATATCAGATTAAGTTCAAGTATTTCCTTAATTTTCTCTTCACTCAACTCATTTACTGGAGTCTCATCATACATTGCTGAGAGAAGTACTGCTACATCGATGTCACTATAGCTAATCACCCTGTTAACGAACTCTGTTAGTGAATCCCTAATTAGGTCTGCCCTCACTATAGCTAATAAGTGACTCTTTACATCATTGCTCTCAACTAACTCCTTAATTCTTTCTAAACCCTTATTATAATGTAGTATTAAATTAAACCCCCTACTAGCTAAGTAATTAGCAATAATTCCTCCAATTTTACTTGACGCCCCAATAATTAATGCCGTGTTACTCAATCTTGCTCACCTTACGTGAGTAAAGGTACTCTATGATTCTAGCGATTATCAAACCATATATCGGTGCTGTTAGTGGGTCTGTCTTGAACTTTAACTCTCTTATCTCAGATGCTGTCGTTAACGCTAAACCCTTAATCTCCTTCATTGAGTATTCCTCAACTTCTGTCTCAATAATTAATAACCTGTTAATGAATCTAACGAAGTTCCTCACCCCCTCAGCATTAACTAAGAATCTCTTAACTCTTATATCGTGACTGTATGCTAGGTATTCAGCTACAGCCTTCATTGTGGGGGTTGCTGTTATTAGTAAAGGCCGGCTTAAGAACTCAACTATGTCCTCAACTATATCCTCATAATATGACACAAGACTATCGATGATGAGTGCTATGTTATTTAACTCATTCCATATTCTATTAGCTCTAACACCTTTTACATTCATTAATTTGGCTATAGCTAAACCACTTACAATGTGTGCTAATAAGGGCCAATACCTCTCTTTACCTTCAAGATTCAGTAAGATTATTTTCTCTTTAGGCATCTTGCATGATAGTATATTGGGTAGTGTCGTAGGTGTTACTACTATGAATTCGTGTCCTGTAAGTCTTAACTGATCCATAAGTATATTGAGTTCCGATAAACCATCAATTGATGAATATATGAGTACACGAGCTTCACGGCCCTCGTTGTATGGAACGATATAATACGTTAACTCCTTAGGTGTGAATAAACTAGCATTAATCTTAGTTATGGATCTCAATAGTAAGGTCATGTATGTTGCCGGTGATGAGTATGAACCAGTATATGTTAGTATTACATTAGATCCCCCACTAATGAATTCAGCCATATACGTACTTTGATTCTTAAGATCAATACTCACTATATCCTTAATCTCATTAACTACATCTGATACCTTAGTCTTCACCGCATACTCCCTAAGCACTAATTTTTAAGAGATTGGATATAGTTATCGCTTGACCACATAAAATAACACTTATTAGTCCTTAATAAAATGAGGCTATTGGTGCGGGGGTGCCCGAGCCAGGTCAAAGGGGTCGGGCTGAGGCCCCGATGGCGTAGGCCTGCGTGGGTTCAAATCCCACCCCCCGCACCACAAAACACTAATTATTAAGTAATACAAATAGAATATCACAAAACAGTAGAACACGTCTTACTTAAATATATCTCCTTAAATAGTCAGTCAACTTCGGGTTCTTCATCAGGTCAAGAAAGGGCATCCCTCATCATCTACTAATTAATCTTCTCAATGCTTAATAAGTGTTGAAAAAGCTTCATTGAAGAATGAAATTTTAAGGATATCACGATCAACCCCTTACTGACCTACTGCTACGGAATCTGATGACGATTTAATCATAATATGTCTAGTAACCCGCTATTCTTTGTTAAGCCTGATGCGATTACATCGGCGAGTCTTAAGGGTTCAGGTATAGGTGATATTTTTTGAAGTCCTATTATTAAATTCACAACCGCACTCCTATCCATTCCATAGGCGCTGATTCTTAATGGTCTCCATGGAGTATGTATTAAGTGAGAGTTCGTGTACGTACTATGTATTACATCGAACCGGTATGCCCAATCATTGAAATGTTTACGTAACGCCACTCTTATTCTCTCCATGTTTAGATCATGTTTGAATACTGTAATCACAGGCATGCCTAATTTTGCATTTAATAGTTTAGGGTTAACAACATTAAAGCCTGCATATGTTACTCCATCTAAAATTAATATGTTGGGTCTTACTTTAAACCTACTTAGAAGCTTCAATATTCTTTCATTAACATTATCGTAATCTACAATAACTCTCGAGATCTTAACATCCACAGGTATGGTCCAATCACATAGTACTGCTACTAATATTGTTTGAAGTCTTTTACGCTTGAACTCTGGTGGGAAATATCCTTCATCAATGCCCACTACTCTTAATGATCCACTTAATCCTAGGTTCACTCATTAACACCTTAATAACTACCTGCGGATCCACCATTAGTAAGATTTCCCTAGTCTTACCATAGCGTCCCCTATTAATTAACTTAGCATTTATTATTCCTAGCATCTCAAGCTCATTGATTATGTCACTAACTCTACGCTGAGTTACTGGTTCGGAACCTAGCTTCCTAGCTAATTCTCTATATCTTAGGTAGAGCTCACCTGTAGTTCCGATTTTACCGCCTCTTAAGGCTACTGTTAAGAGTACTAACTTACCATGGTAAGGAAGAGTTCTTATAACCTCCATAACCATGTCCTTCTCTATCTCCTCTCTTGCTTTCTTGACATGCTCTATTGTTACCTTACTATGTCCTTCACGTTCAGCAATTTCACCAGCAACCCTTAGTAAGTCTAAAGCTCTTCTCGCATCACCATGCTCTCTAGCCGCTATAGACGCACAATATTGTATAACTGCCTCATCAACAACTCCTGGTTGGAAAGCTTCTACCGCCCTCTCCTTAAGTATGTCAGTTAGTTGAATAGCGTCATAGGGTGGGAATAATATTTCAACCTCACCAAGGCTTGACTTAACTCTAGCATCTAATCTATCCATGAACCTAACATCGTTTGTTATACCTATCACTGTTACCTTACCCTTAGATAACTCATCATTAACCCTAGTTAGCCTGTAAAGTAGATCATCACCAACCTTCTTAACTAGGAAGTCAACTTCATCAAGAATAACAACTAGTATTTTATTTAATGTCTCAACAGCTCTCTTAACTCTAGCATATACCTCAGCAGTTGATAATCCAGTAAACGGTATTTTAAGACCTAATGATTCAGCAATCTTAGCTAAAACCCTATAGGTTGTGTCTTCATGCCTACAATTTATGTATGCATAAGTAAATGTTCTAATCCCCTTACTATCACTATATTCCTTAATCTTCTTTAGTACGAACTTAACGACGGCAGTCTTACCAGTACCCGTTAATCCATATATGAAAACATTACTAGGTCTCTCACCATGTAATAGCGGTGCTAGTATCTCAGTTAACCTTCTTATCTGCTCTTCTCTGTGAGGTAGGAAGTCAGGTATGTAGTCAGGTCTTAAAACGTCCCTATTCTTAAATATTCTTGATGTGGCTTTACTCAAGATCTCAAAAACAATGTCTTGAGCATTACCCACATCCAGTCCCTCCAGAGGTACCAGTGGAAATTATACCTACTCCGAGCTATAAGGATAGCTCACAGACATAACCATGTGTAGGGATTTTAAGTTCCTATCATAGTGCGATAATACCCGGAACCGCGTATTAAGAACAAATAATACCGCTACACTATACTAACCAAGCTGCGTCTTAGGTTCGTGAATAGAATCGGTATTATTAGAGACGTCAATAACGAAACCATAATTATTGCGTTAAACAGTTCCTGGTTAATAACCCCCGACTCAAGAGCAAGTAATGCCACTGCAGGTTCTAATGACCCTCTAACATTCATGGCTATACCCATTAAAGTACTTCTCCTTAATCCTTCCTTATAACTCATAGTGATTAGTGAGCCCATGAACTTACCTATAAAGGCGAGAAGAAGTAATGTTAATGTTATCGACGTAAATATAGAGCTTAGATCCACTCTAATACCTACGTAGAGGAAGAAGATGGGAATAATAAAGAATTCAAGAATAGTACCCACCCTAGATATGAGTTCCTCAACCCTAACGGTATATATTAATGTAGGATCGTGAACTAGTCTAAGAGAACTGATTAGTAGACCAGCTAAGTAAGCTCCTAGTGTTATTCCTAAACCCAGTTCATTAAAGATGAAGGGTAATGCAAAGAATATTATTGATGATAGTGTTACGAGGTATCCCCAATTAACTATTATGGCGTGAATTAGACCTTGGAGGAATCTTATGATTAATATAAACGTGATTAGTACGAGAACGAAGGAAGCTATGAATTTAAGTATATCAATTAAAGCTTCAAAACCACCAATAATTCCCCCCTTAATTACTGACATTAATATTACCGCGAGTATGTCATCAAAAAAAGATGCAGATATCACTACTCTTTTAAAGGTATCATCGATGCCTCCGGCTTGTTCAAGCATAATGACAACAACTTCTGTTGCTGTATTACTTAGTGATATCGCTACAATGATTGACGCGTAAAGCGGGAAGCCCAAGTACTCTAATGTGAGCATTATTAAAGTGGAAGTTAATAGAACGCCACCTAATGTTAGTAGTACTGATTCCTTAAAGTAATGCCTAAATCCTCTAAAGTCGACGTTTAAGCCTGCATAGAAGAGTAAAAAGAGGAGAGCAAGCGTTACAAGTCCTTGAGGATAATCACTAATGCTAATTAAGTTTACTAACGATGGCCCTATGATTATACCTGTTAGCATATATGAGGCAATAGGTGGTATGTGAATCTTACCTAAAATGAATGAAATTATTCTAGCTAAAGCTAACGATAGTAGTAATAGAGCTATTAGCTCGCTATCCACATTAGATCACACCCCCTATATGGATTATAAGATAAAGACCCTCTATATTCTTATCAATGTACATTGTTTATCTAGATGATTCAGCAACGACCTGGTCTACACTATGGATTACACCACCTAATCTCTCAATTATTGATCTTACAGCTTCAAAATCTATATTTGATCCTTCAATAGTTATTGTTAAGGTTATAGTCTCTACATCTATCTCATTAACCACTATTGTTACCCTATGAACTCCCTTACTATCACTTAGTGTTTGAGCTAACTCAACGATTGAAGGACCCTTCAATGGCTTTAAAACATCTAAGACTATCTTTTTAAGAACCAACTCCTGTCTTCGCCCCCTCTTTATGAGGTATAATAATTTTTAAATATGTTATCTAATCCTCACCTTATTAACTTTCTTTGAAGCCCATGAATACCTCCTGATCTTCCTTGATCTCCCGAAACCACATGCTGCACAGTAACCCTTAGCTACGTTAAATGCATGCCTACCACATCTCCTACATCTAATGTGTGTCTTACCCTTACCGCGTTTGCCCATTGAGGGCGTGCCTTTCATTATTCATCACCTACCAGCTGGTGATACCAATATTACGTTTTCACCCCTAATAATGACTGTTCCAAGCTTCTTAACACTGCCATCCTCTAATATTTCATCAGCATCATCAAGTACTATGTTTAAGTGTTGATCAAAACTCCTTAACTTACCCCGTAATAGTCTATTACCTCTTAACTTAACTAGGACTAATGAGCCTACATTTTCGCTTAATAATCTTTGAGCTGCATCACTCATAGTAATACGACCCTCTCCTCTAGAGTAAGAATACTCTTGACTTAAAAACTATACGTTTCACAGCTAAAACCTTATTTTGCATTTATACAACAGTTAATCGATGAGGCATCAACCATTAAGGAAGAAGAAAGTTAAGACACTTAAGGAGCTTATATGTAGTAAGTATCCAGGCATATGTGAATACATTAATGATCTTAGAGAAGGCATTATCGTTGAGGATGAGAGAGTTAAATTGTTATTACTTGATGGTGAGCCTATAGCTTTCTTTAAGAATGACGAATTATACCCAACACTATATGTTGTTAAGAAAGTAGGTAAGAATGCATTACCCCGCGTAATAGTTGATGAAGGTGCTGTTAAGCATTTACTTAATGGAGCTGACGTCATGGTACCAGGCATAACCTACGTTGATAACTTTAACGAAGGTGAGGTAGTATCTGTCTGGGAACCTAAGGAGGTAACACCCATAGTCATAGGTAAGGCACTAATGAATTCTAGCTCAATAAAAAGTTCAAGTAAGGGTAAAGCAGTAAAGAACCTGCATTATGCAGGTGATAGAATCTGGAGGCTAATGCTTAGAGTACTACAGACGATGAAATAATAACTTATAAGCCCCACAAAATAAGAAAAGTGATGGTGGGCCGGTAGCTCAGCCTGGAAGAGCGCGCGGTTGGCATCCGCGAGGTCCCGGGTTCAAATCCCGGCCGGTCCACCACACCAACGCTTTCTTTTAATCCTAAATCATTACTACTTAAGCTCGGCTAGCATTTTAGGCTTACTCTTTAATAATTCATCAATACTAATTATTCTTCGTGGTTGCTTAGCTAGTATCACTCCTCTGTATGGTCTTTCTAAGGGTATGAAGTCGACATCATCAAAGAATATCCATGTAAATGCTGCTGAACTCGCTAAATCCCAGAAATACACTTTCATTTCAACATACTCCCTATTAAGTAGGTCTATAACTGCACGTACCTTATACCCTGTCTTAAATTCCCTCCCTTTATGGACTGTTAACACCAGCTTATTGCTATTAGCTTTCTCTACTATTACTTCCTTATACCCCATGACTGTGAATATCGAATACACTCTATCAGTTTCATCATATATATAAAGACCATTACTTCGCAATAGACTAGCTATGTTAGCTAATACTCTCATCATATCCCAAGGGTTAAAATGCGGTGTTGTATATCCCCAAAGCAATGCTACATCGAAGGAACCCCCTAAGTTAAGCTTCTTCCTTACATCATGTATTATGATTTCAGCCTCAATACCTAGCACTTTCTTAGTGAATTCCTTAGCCTTACTCAGAGCACTCTCACGCATATCAATAATAGTTAATTTGATATTCAGACCTAAATCATCCCTTAGAACCTTACCTAGGGCAACACCACCTATACCTGTACCACCACACACATCAATTATATTGATTTTAGACCTACCCTTGACGAGCTCGTTAAACCATTCATGCCTTACTACCTTCTTAAATACATTAACTGATTCAACAAATCTATTATAACCCTCCTTGGTAGAAGGGTCTTCGGGCCATGGAAGTATTTTGTATAATTTTTCTAAGAGTTTAGACTCACTATTCTTGTTCATGTGTGAAACTTTACACATACGTTAATAAATGTGCTTTACTGCATTAGCTAATAAGATAATAGCTGATTTGAAAATTATACGACTAAGGCTATGGAGTCAAGTACTCTAGGTGTGTATATCTCTACGTCAGTAGGTAACGCCTTACCCTTTAACCTCCTACTAACAGCTTTTGTTAGTGCGCTAATTGCTTGAGGTTCACCATGATTAAGTATTATTCTCCTGGGTTTCGGGTTTATGTTCGCTAAGAATGCTAGTAGCTGTCTATGGTCAGAATGACCTGAGAATCCCTCGACAGCGTGAACCTCCATCTCAACTCTGACTGTCTCTATCTTATCACCTACGACTATATTCACATGTTTCATACCATCCTTAACCTTCCTACCTAATGTCCCCTCTACCTGGTAATTAACGAATATTAGCATATTCTTCGGGTTTGGAGCCATTAATCTAAAGTACTCAACAGCTGGACCTCCAGCAAGCATTCCTGAAGTCGCTATTATTATGCATGGTTCTTCGGACTCAACGATTTCTAACCTAGCAGTCTTACCTTCAAGTATCTTAAATGCTTTATGCATGAATGGATTCTCACCAGAATAAATCTTCTCCCTAATCTCCCTTGAGAGGAGCTCAGGATAAGCCATATGGATTGCTGTTACCTCATTAATCATACCTTCAATATATACTGGTACTTCAGGAATTATTCTAGAGTTCATGGCATAAGCTATAACAACCATAACCTCCTGAGCCCTACCAACAGCTAATGCGGGTATTAGTACTTTACCCTTCCTATCGATAGCTTTCTTAATTAATGAAATGAGCTCCTTCTCAGCCTCTTCCCTAGACTTTTGTGCAACACCTCCATAAGTTGACTCCATAATTAAGGTATCAACACGTGGGAATACCGTATTAGCTTTATTTAATAGTCTTGTCCTGCCAAACTTGAAGTCACCGGTGTAAACTATGTTATGTAGTCCATTACCTATATGTAGGTGCGCTATAGCTGACCCTAATACGTGACCCGCATCATATAGCGTTAACCTTATATCTGAAGTTATATCTGTTACCTCGCCATACCTTAAGGTAATCGTGTGTAGCAGTGCCTTTTCGATATCTCTATAATCAAATGGTAGCTCCTTACCCTCTCTTTTGGATATCTCTAGTAGATCTAGATGTAGTAATGTCATTAAATCTCTAGTAGCTTGTGTAGTATATATTGGCCCATCGTAACCATACTTGTATAGAAACGGTATTAAGCCACAGTGATCTAGATGTGCGTGTGTGACAACAACAGCATCTATTTCCTCAGGTTTAATCCCTATGGCATCGAGTCTAGGCATTGATTGCCTAGGTGATGGCGCACTGGGATTAAATCCAAAGTCTAATAATACCTTAGACTCTGCCGTCTCAACGAGTATTGCTGATCTACCAACTTCCATGAATCCACCAAGAGCTGTTACTCTAACGTATTGATCTCTGAACAACACCTCCCTATGAATCCTCTCCCCAACATTTCTGAGAATTCTTATCCTCTCATCAGATTGAGCTATTATGTACCTGAGCGTTGAGTTAAGTATTTTGGACTTGAGAGGCGCTTTCCTTACAATGACAGGTCTCCAACCAGTTAATTGAAATATCATTCGGTACAGTAATTTATCATCCTGGTAGAACTTCCTGGGATCTGATGTCCTTATGACTACTTCACCAAGGACTTCATCAAATGTTATGTCATCCTCTTCCATCTCGACATCGGTAGGCAAGATTGACAATATCTTCTTTAGTGCTTCCTTCTGAGGTAATCTTGCGGATTCATCAACTCTAACAACAATTCTCTTTCTTAAGGTCTTAGCTAACGACTTAACTATGTCCTCTCTTTCAATTATAAACTTAACATTTCTCACATAAATAGCTATTTCAGGTCCTTCAAATTCTATCTTAACTAACTGCGCCTCAGGAGGTACTCTCTTATATATTTCCTCCCTAATCCTAGCCCTAACCTTATCCGCTAAGACCATTATAGAAACTACCTCGGAAAACTCATGAATTTAATGCCATCACGAGTAATAACAGCTACGTCTATAGCCTCACCAGTAAATACGTCCCTCTTAATGGAGGCTCTAACCGCTTCAACAGCTAATTTAATGGCTTCCTCGACACCCATATCTCTCCTGTAGCGAGCCTCAAGAACTCCAACAGCTACTGGGGACCCGGAGCCACTTACAGCATAGTCCTCTTGAGTGTAATCACCAAACCACTCAACTGAGTATAGTTTAGGTGAGTCGTCATATCCTCCAACAAGTAGCTGAACTATGTATGGGAAGTACTTAGTGCTGTTAAGTAGTAATGCTAAGTAGGAAACTATGTTTCTTACGGGTATGGGCATACCAGTATTAATTTTATAATCCCGTGCTATGTATTGAAGTATTGATGATAGCATTTGAGCATCAGCAACTAATCCAGAGATTGTCATTGCTATATGGTCATCAATCTTAACTATTTTCCTAACAGTCTTATGTGCTACATAGTAACCACTACTAGCTCTCTTATCCGCAGCTAAGATTACCGCTTCATTCGTTCTAATACCTACTGTAGTCGTTCCTTTAAGCACCTTATAAGTATGCATAACTCTATACCCTCCCCAACCCGTAACCTCTTTGAACTTAATTAACTTAACTAGGTTTTTAAACCTACTTGCTAGGTAATACCAAGTTATAAGCATATAAAGTCATATACTCCAACACATATGTTTGTTTTAGGTTGCGGGCTTGAGCTTAAGTAAGCACTATATCGAACTACCGAAGAAGGTAGTTGTTGGAAGTGGTGTGATTAGGGAATTAGGGAGCATTGTTAAAGAGTTAACTAGTACTAATAGTAAGGTCTTAATAATTACAGGACCTAACGTTAAGTTCTTGATTGGTGAGAAAGTAGCCAATGAGTTAAGTAGTGAAGGGTTTAATGTTGACTTAGTAGTAGTGAGGGATTCTAAAGTGGACACCGCTAATGACGTACTGGACGATTCTAAAAGTAAGGCTCCACGTATCATTATCGGTTTAGGCGGAGGTAAAGCTATAGATGTAGCTAAATATGCTGCTGTAAATTTAGGTATAGACTTCATTAGTGTCCCTACGGCTGCGTCTCATGATGGTGTTGCATCACCGTTTGTATCACTTAGAGGAACAGGAAGGATTACTTCAGTTAAGGCTAAGCCGCCAATAGCTATCATAGCTGATGTGGATCTAATATCTAGAGCGCCGAAGAGGCTACTACTAGCTGGTGCTGGAGACCTAATAGGTAAATTTACAGCCGTACTTGACTGGAGGTTAGCTCATAGACTAAAGGGAGAGTATTATGGTGAATATGCCGCCTCACTCTCACTTCTCTCAGCAAAACATATCCTAAGTTTTAGTGATGTAATATCCAGGGGGGGTCCTGAAGCTGCTAGGATAGTCATTGAGGGTTTAATAAGTTCATCAACAGCTATGTGTATTGCTGGATCTACGAGACCAGCAAGTGGTTCAGAACACTTATTTAGTCACGCATTAGATCTCATAGCTAATTACCCAGCACTACATGGTGAACAAGTAGCCTTAGGCACCATAATGATGGCTTATCTTCACGGTAGGAAGTGGAGAAGAATTAAATACATAGTTAAGAAGCTAGGACTGCCGACAACAGCTAAGGAACTGGGTGTTAAGGATGTAGATATTATTAAGGCATTAACTATAGCTCATAAAATAAGGCCTGAAAGGTATACGATACTTGGTGAATCAGGGCTAACCTGGGAGGCGGCAGAGAGATTAGCTAGGGTTACTGGTGTCATAGACTAAATTAGGGGTGGTTGAAGTGGGATATATAACATTAATTAGCTATCTAACGGCTAAGAAAGGATATACATTTGTTTTCTCAGGACCAGCACCAGAATGTATGAACTGCAGGTTCAGGAAGGTATGCATAGATAAATTGAAGAAAGGGCATGTATACAAAGTCGTCAAGGTTTTAGGAGTAAAGAATAGATGTCCCGTAAATCAATATGTTGTCACAGTTGAAGTTGAGGAAGCAACTATTGAGGCAGCCGTGCCAACGAAATTAGCTATTGAAGGTATGATCATAAATTACTCCAAGATTAAATGCGACATAAATAAGTGCGTAAATTATAGTGTATGTAACCCTAGATATTTGCCAGGAAGTGGTAAGGTTAAGATAGTTAAGATATTAGGTAGACTTCAATGTCCTAAAAACATCTCATTAACTAGGGTTCATGTAGTCATGGTCTAACTTACTAACTTAGTATTTATTTGAACTATTTCATCACTTATTGTGTTGCCCCTCACATATTTTCGTCTACGCTCGCCTTTCTCTTTGGGATGGAAACCTGGAGGTTGCGACAGAAGTAACGCCCTCTTACCAGCACCAGGAAGTGTTGGAATCATGGGGAAACCAGCAAAATCGCTACCGCCAGTTATCAGGAGTTTCTTACCTTTGATCCCGACAACTGATGCATCAATAACATCACCTATCTTCTTACCTATAAATATGGTTGCTTTCTCACCAGTTAAGGTTATTTGGAAGGCTTTGGCTCTGAATATCTCGCCCAATACTTCCTCAGCACCTAATTTCTCTATTAACAAGGACTTAGGTAGGTATACGGTAAATTCTGGTATACTATTATCGGGAACAAGCTTTACCGTTATATTAACCTTCTCCCTAGTTGCTTTATTCTTCCATATCCTGATAGTGGCTATGTTGTATGGCGCCTTAATCATTTCCATAGTCTTGGGGTTTATCCTAGCTTCAATAAACTCCCTGCCCTCCTTATGATCCTCAGTATACTTCAATTCATCTACACCTTTAATCTTGACTAGGATAGGGCACGGATCTCCTGCTTCAGGATCATTAATCACTACCTTGAATTCGGGCATCCCATCACCAACTGATGAGAATAGTTACTGGAGGCTTAAAAATATTCTAAAAATTTCCCTCTTCATTCTCTCTAAACCCGTATTCACCAATTAATGGTACAAAGATGCAGGGTATACCATACTCCCTTTTAACTCTATCCTCACCTACTTTGATCGCAATTACTAATCTTTGACTATATCTATCACCTATAGGTATGACTATCTTACCACCAATTTTTAATTGATTAATTAGTGGTTTAGGTATGTCAGGTGCTGCAGCAGTAACTATTATTTTATCGTAAGGTGCTGCAGGCTCATACCCCTTACTACCATCACCTATTACTATCGTAACCCTCCTAATGTAAGAAGTTCTTTCAAGATTCTCCCTAGCGAACTCAGCTAATTCTTTAATTCTTTCAACACTCCATACATGGCCTTCATTGCCGACTATTTCAGCAATTACTGCTGCTTGATATCCACTACCAGTACCTATTTCTAGTACCTTATCACCTAGTTGCGGATCTAATGCTTCAGTCATTATCGCTACCATGTGAGGGGCACTTATAGTTTGGCCATAACCTATGGGTAACGGTGTATCGTGGTAAGCATAACTTCTGTACCTCCTTGGCACAAATTCTTCTCTAGGAACTTTTAACATAGCCTTAATAACTTTCTCACTCCTCAATAGTCCTTCATTAATCAATCTCTTAACCAGCTCCCTCCTTAACTTACTGAAGTCCTTCATAAACACCATTTAAATAGTGTCTTAGAGGTTTAATGCTTTAGGGTAGAAAGATGTTTCTCTGTAATTCGTGGTTCTGTGTAGAGATAGTGAAGTTTAAGGGTCATAGGAATGTAAGAGCAACTCATAGAACAACACTGGAAATCACCAAGGATAAGGAATTGACACCTAGAGGTGACTGCATTATTGGTGTTTCATCAGATAAAGCATTAAGTGATTTTAGTACTAAGTTTAAAGAAATCGTACGTAGCAATAATTCGAAACTATTAGTAGTGATAATTAGTAGTAAAGGTAATTACGATATAATTAACGCTGAAGGTCATCCTAAGCTTTCATACGCTGATAAAAACAAGATAATTATACGTAAGTCAACGTATGTAGCAGATAATACGGCAGGTATTAAGTCAGATAAATCAGCCCTTGACTTAGATAGAAGGCTCATTAATGACTTAAGGGAATGCTGCGATGGACTAGCTATATTTATTGCGATACGTAGATCTTAGCTATAAAGAAGCCTTCAGTACCATGTATGTGTGGGAAGAGCCTCATGAGGTTTTCATAGAAGTCAACTACTGCATAACCATGATTAGCCCATTTAACTTCTTTAACAAGCTTTATGGATAGACCTCGTAGATTTTTCTTAACATAGTCAATCACATACTCGCCTTCCTCAGGCATTATTGAGCATGTCGAATAAACCACTTCTTTAACCCCAAGTTTAAGTGTGTTCATTAGTAAGTTCCTCTGAATGTTTGAGTAATACTGAATCTTACCCTCACTTAAATGAATCTTAATACCAGGGTCCTTGTCTATAGCACCACTATTACTACATGGAGCATCAAGTAATATTTTATCAGCATACCTGATCTTAAAGTATACTGCATCACTGTGAACTATATGTACCTTACTTATGTCAACACCTAGTTTCCTAAGTAATTCCCTCATAATTTTTAACCTCTTAATACTTACATCAACAGCAATAATTTGAGCTTTATTCTCTGTTAACATCATTATTAACGATGTTTTCATGCCTGGAGCTGCCGTCATGTCCAAGATTACGTCGCCTGGTTGTGGTTTTAATGCTTCAATAACAGCTACTGAGGCTTTATCCTGAGGTACCGCCTTAAACTCCTTCACAGGCCTTAATAGCCTAATGGGTTTAGGGCTTTTAATTACCTTAACCATGAATGAATAATCCTTATCAACAACATACTCAACGCCTTCATGGTCTAGCATTCTAAGAACACTTTCTTCAGGTGCTAGTAATGTGTTAATCCTTAGCCACCATCGCCGCTCATTCATAGCGTTAAGTAAAGCACTAGTTTCATCTCCTAATAGCTCCTTAATCCTTTTATAAAACCATTCACTATATGAGAGTTTACATGCGGGATTCGTGAATTTCCCGCTGCTAACGCCTTTAAGCCATATACGTGCTAGCTTCTTAAGACTTACCTCCTTCTTATTTATTGTACACAATAGTTTAAAATAATCTGAGACAAATCTTCTTGAAAGCTCATAAAGTCTCTCACGCTCATCTAAGTTTGAAGCGCATTTACCCCTACATGCTCTTTTAAAAGCTACATCAATTGAGACTTTATGGTTAAGTACTTCGTAAAGGACGTTAGCAAGTAAATCAATTACTTTCTTACTCACGATCATTAAGCCACACCACTTTCAGAGAGGGTCCCATACATCACCACTCAGTCACTGACGGTTACATCATCAAGTAGTTATTAGTAAGAGGAATTATTAACAATATCGCTAAAGTAAAGTTTTAACTTGAGTAAACACATGTTTAGAGGATGATGAAGCCGCTCCAATATGATTGATGAAGATCTCGCGACGAACTGACCTTACTTAGTGATTCTAGTATATCTTAATGCCTTTCTCAAGGTACCTGTTGTTCTCAATGGATTAAAGATTATGCCCTCCCTCATTTGGAGTAAGGCAAGCGCCATGAGTACTTTAGTACGATAGGTAGAGTTATATCTTAGTATGCCCCTAAACTTATTCTTATCGATTACTACAAGTGATAACCCTGAACGTGATAGTTCTAATAAACCAAAGAGTTCCCTAAAACACTTCTTTATGAGTGCATCAAGTTCCTCTTTACTTATGTTTAAGTTCTTTCCGTAGGTAATTAATTCGAAAACCATGTATCTCTTCCTTAACCTTCTTTTCTTGCTCATTTCAATACTCTTAATGTAGGATCTTAATAATCTAGATTTTAGGCTTAATCTAAATAGCTCTATCAACTTCCTAGTTTTAAGTACGAGTATAAGTGAAATAGACCCTATACACAGTGATATCATAATTAAGATAATTACCGTGAGTACTTCATTATTTGAGAAATACATTGTAACCTATACCTCTCAGGACTTTAATAGGTGTTTGAGTTAATGCTTTCTTAGCTTGCACACTACTTAACCCTAATTCTTCAAGTATTGATTCAATAAATATTGGATGCAATACTTCTGATGTTTTTGTAGGACATGAAGATACTATTAAGTCCACGGAATTTATAATGACATACCTTATTAAGTTATATAATCCTTTTAAGTGTTTAGAAGTCTCTAAGGCATTAATTAGGTCATTAACGCATACTTCAACAGGTAATCCTAAATTTGATATTTTCTCAATGGATTTAGGTCCTAATCTAATTAATGCCTCGGTAGTTAATGTTATTACGTTTGCAATTCTCCTAATTTTTGGATAGTTCTTTAAATCATTCTTGGATTCAACCACGTAAGCCCTAACTACATTTCTTGGAGTAGTTTTTAATTCATCAGTACTTGAGCTAGTTATCCTAGGTATTATCATTATATCATTCATAATCTCATGTCTTTCTACATTATCGCATACGATAATGTAGTACTTAAACTTCCTTAATAACTTCACAAGTTCATTATTTAACTTCTTAACGTGGAATTCGACATACTTCATTATTTACATTGCCTCACTATATCCTCTAAGAACAATTTTAAATCATCTATATCCTTAATGCCGGAGAATGTAATTATTAATTTAATGACATCACTACCATCAAGTAATTTCAGCCTACCTAGATATGCGTCCTGCTTACTAAGTCTCAAGTAAAGGTGTGAGTGCTTTCTATCTGACCTACTACTTAGAGAAGCTAGTAGGATGTTTCTTTCAGTTTCCTCAAGATTACATAAAACATTCTTGAATAAGCTATATGAGTCTCTCTTGCTAAGTGTTAAGTCTAAAATACTTATTTCGTTACCATAATGACCTTTAACTTTAGTTATGTTTAGATTGTTAATTAAATTCTTAATGTCATTGGGTAATATGTTCTTTACCGCATCCTTTACTTTATTTACGTCTTCAGTAGCATGGGCGAACGCTTTGATTGCTACTCTTAAGATTCTAACTTTACCTCTGCTACTCATCTCCTCCCTATTTACTTCTCAATTCCTAATTCTTCAGCTTTATCCTGAGGAATTATTAATCTAGCACCTCTTGAAGCTTCATGTCTCTTCCTTAGCTTCCTCTCCTTAGCCTTCTTCTTCCACTTATACTTGTGTGTACCCTTTAGGCCTCTACTCTTTAAGAGTCCCCTCATTCTTCTGCCAGCCATTGTTTTACCTCTAAACACTCTCCTTCTTTGACTGGGCTGTGTTATCCAGTTAATGTCCTTATCAGCCTTAATTGCTGGGTGATGAGGATCGACTAATATTACTTCATAGTATTTATAGAGACCGTCCTCACCAACATAATAGCTACCTAGAACCTCTAGGTTTGGATACTTACGTGCTGCCCTCTCCTCAGCAATTAATTGTAGCGACTTAGCAGGAGCAAAACCATAAACACCCATTCTCTTAGGTCTTCTACCTGAATCAGGTCTTGGTTTTCTCCTACCACCTTTCCTAACTCTTACTCTAACAATAACAAATCCCTGTTTAGCTTCGTAACCTATAGCTCTAGCTCTATCAAGCCTCGTAGGTTTCTCAACTCTAACTATGGCTGGTTGCTTTCTCCACTCCATCAGTCTTTTCCTCATAATTTCTCCCATAATCCCATCATAGGGTCTCTTCCATAGCTCTGCTATGTAGTGATACATAGATTTAGCCATTACTGACTCACCTTCTAACCTCTTCAAATACTATATAAGAGGTTATAAATTCTTAATGACGTTGAATCAATTACTATTTTAATTTCGAGTTAAGTTTAAGGCTTAGGTGTAGTAAGTGCCTCCTCCAATACCTCTCGTAGGTATCATCGGTAAGACTAATGTGGGTAAATCAACATTCTTCTCCGCACTGACGTTATTACCTGCAAAGATAGAGAATAGGCCCTTCGTAACTATAGAACCTAATGTAGGGATAGGATATATTAGGAAGAGATGTGTTCATGTAGAGTTAGGACTACCGGGTTGTAACCCGAGGAATTCTCTATGTATTAAGGGTAATAGATTCATACCTGTTAAGCTCATGGATGTTGCTGGACTAATTAAGGGTGCTCATAAGGGTAGAGGGCTCGGTAATAAATTCATGGACGACTTAAGACAGGCCGATGTATTGCTACTTGTAGTTGATATGGCTGGTTCAACTAATGAGGAGGGTATGCCCGTAAAGCCTGGGAGTTATGACCCAATTGAGGAGATTGAATCAATAATTTATGAGGTAAATGAATGGTTCTTTAGTGTAATTAGGAGGAACTGGGAGAGGTTAGCAAGATACTTAGATACTTTACCTAAGGATGAAATGATTACTGCATTAACTAAGAGAGTTTCAGGGCTTAGCATTAGGAGGGAGCACGTTATTAGAGCTTTGAAGGAATCCGATCTTGAAGGTAAGAAACCTAGTACCTGGAGTGAAGATGATCTAAGAAGCTTTACTTATAAGTTAAGGGAGGTATCCAAGCCGATAGTAATTGTAGCTAATAAGATGGACATATCTGAAGCTCAAGATAATCTTAGGCATGTTAAGAATATGGTTAGAGATGTACCGATAATACCTGTGAGTTCACTGTATGAGTTAGCTCTTAGGAGAGCTAGTAAGTCAGGACTCATAGAGTACATACCTGGAGATGACTCATTTAAAATAGTTGATGAGGGAAAACTCACTAGTAAGCAAAAGCAAGCATTGGAGTTAATTAGGGATTTCATGAGAAAATTTAAAGGTACTGGAGTTCAGCAAGCACTTAACTATGCAATATTTAATGTATTGAAGATGATAGTTGTATATCCTGTAGAAGATCAACGTAAGCTAACAGATCATGACGGTAATGTATTACCGGATGCATACCTGGTTAGAGAGGGGACTACAGCGCTTGACCTAGCCTACATGGTCCATACAGAACTAGGTAAGGGATTTTTGTATGCCATATTGGCTAGGGATGAAAGAAGAGTTGGATCTAGTTACGTATTAAGGGATGGTGATATCGTTAAGATAGTATCAGCTATGGCTAGACACTAAAATCTTATAGTTAATGGGCATCCCTTAAGTGGAGTCCTCTCACCATTAAGTTTAACTACCGTACATGGAGGCACGTCATCACATACAGTAACTCCTGGGTAAATCCACGAATATGAACCTATTTTAACACCTGGGCATGTAGACACATTAACGCCTGTCTTAACATAAGCACCTATGATAGCTCCTAACTTCCTCCTACCACTATCTTCTCTTACACCCTTAATGTACATCTTAACATTCTTATTATCAAATCTTAAATTAGCTAGTATTGTGCCAGCACCTAAATTACTTCCTTCACCTATTATTGAATCACCAACATATGCCTGATGCGATACGTGAACATTCTCCATAATTATACTCTCCTTAACTTCAACATTAAACCCCACCTTAGAATTACTTAGTATTACAGTATACGGCCTAATGTAGGCATTAGGGCCTACAATAACACCTTTACCTATGTATGCTGGTCCAATAATGTAAGTACCACTTAGGATTTCACTATCCTCATCAATTACTATAGGACCCCTTATATATACGCCATTTTCAACTTTCCCCTTAATCACCTTACCTTTAAGCTTACTTAGTAGGTACTTATTAAGTTCAAGTAGCTTCCAGGGTCTGCCAATATCTATCCAATACCTTAATTCATGAACTTTAATATTAATACCTGACTCTACGGCTCTATTTATAGCATCAGTTAACTCATATTCACCCCTACTACTGGGCTTAACCATTTCGATAAACTTCAGGAAATCCCTAGTTAGCTTATATACTCCAGCATTAACCATCCTAGAGATTACTTCCTTAGGTTTCTCAATAATCCTCTTAACATTACCACCTTCACAAACTACAACGCCATACCTCCTGGGGTCATCGTTAACTTCATATACTGCTAAGACACTATCACTTAATGAGGTAATGCTCCTTAAGTCGCTTAGCTCAATATAAACATCACCATAAATCACTAAGAACTCATTACCTTTAATATATTCTGAACCCTTTAGTGTTGCGTGTGCAGTACCTAGAGGTTTACCTTCATCAACTATTTCTATATCTGCATTGCAACTATTTAGGAAGTTCTTAACATAATTTTCAATTTGATCCATTAAATAATTAGCAACTATCACTATGTGCTTTATACCTAGACTTACTAATGCCTTAACCCAATAGCTAAGTAGTGTATCATTAATTAACGGCATTAAAACCTTATGCTTAGTGTATGTTAAGGGTTCTAAACCCTTACCATAACCTGCAGCTAGAATTATAGCTTCACTTACATAGGTCATTATACACTCTCCGTGAATATCTCACAGACAACCTATAATTTTTCAAGGTAGGGTTCACTACTACCCTAATTACATAATATTTATTTACATAGCATTTGTGAGTTAGCAGTAATAATTATGAGGTTCTTAAGTGCAAGTAATATTTCGGTTAGGGCGTGATCCTAGCTTACCTGGGTGGTTGCGGCACAATTACTGCAGGTTTAGGTCCTTCAGGTGTAGGTATAGTTAATAATTTTGACTTATATATCTCAACTTTCCTTATCGGGTAGATCTTCTTAGCTTGCTCCATAATCTCTAAAGCCAGTTTACCAAATATCATTGCTTTAACATACTCCTCTAGAGTCATGTTCGCAGCTCTCTCCGTTAGTATTTTCATCATTATCTTTCTAATAGCCCTCTTCTGACTTGTCTTACACCTATATGTTGTAAGTACTATCCCTGTAACCCTTAATCCATATCCATCCTTCGTTTTCACATCAACTATTGCTTGAATCTTGCTTGATTTCCTTCTAATTATTGACTTAATGTAATCCCTAGCTAGTTCATGACCTTTAAATCTAGTATAGGCTGTTGCATCCCTTACCTCATATACTTGGAAGTATAAGTGGATGTGATGTTGACTAAAGTCTCCAGTTAAGTCAAATAACGTAACCTCAAATACTCTACCAAGTAACTTCCATTCCCTATCAGCAGGCGTCGTACCTATGGGTACACTACCGAACATGGAAGGTGCAAGTACTGTGAACCACTTCTTCAGCTTCCACTTATCTTTAACTGTTACCCTTGACATACTCAGAGCCTAAACGTTATAGGTGTAGGGGCTTATAAGAATTATTACTTGCTGGTTAATGTCTTTAAGCATCTTACGGTTTTTTCAACCATCTCACATAACCTACTAATCTCATCTATTATTGAGGCTAATGTTAATAGTTGTAAGTCCTTAGACTGAGCTTCATAAATGAGTATATCCTCCCTGCAGTAAGTGTTTATAGTAAATCCCCTTGGAGGCGTCTTATCATCAGGTAATAATGCCCATAATATTGCCTCACATAAGTCCTTAGATGATGTATTAAAGGTTATTTCTAGTAATGCTCTAATCATTAAACAACCCCTGAATACATATTATGGTAAGTCCTTAACATCACTAAGAATAGCGTATCCATACTCTATTCTTGACGCCTTACTAATGATTTTACTACCTAATAATTGTATAGGTACAAGAATGTTATTACCTGATTTAATTATAATGATTTCATCACTACTTAATGCTCTTATTCCTCTCAAAACCTTATTCAATACCGTTATTGAGGTTCTTTTCATATTGACATCATGTTCTATAATTCGGTATCTGCCGTGTTTAACGAATTTACCCCTAAGTACTACATCAAGTAGTTCTCTAACAACAGGTAATGACTCCATGAATTCTGCGACAAGCCACGTTATCTTACTAATGTTCATAACCAATGTTGATAGGTCGATACCCATGACATCTAGACCATGAATTAATGAGTAAGCTAATTGATAAAGATCTTTAATTACCCAATTATCCTTAATTATGTAATTATTACTTAGTAACTCATCACTGCTCTTTAAACCCATAAATGATGCTATATCATGAGGACCTATTTTCACCCCCTTATCCATCTGAATCTTGTTACTCATGAAAAACTTAGCAACTAATACGTCTATGCTGTACTTTAGCACATTGGAGATAGGTGCTATGCCCCACCCCATTAACTTAAGTCCGGGTACTGATTCGATTATTCCATCCCTTAATGCTTCATCAAATACTTTCAGGTCATTATTACTTAAGCTCTTAAATTCAAGTCTAGGTGTGTATTTACTTAATATTGATGCAAGTACTAAATACCTAGCTTCCTTAGGTATTATGACATACTCAGCTAATATTCTTCTAAAGGATTCAGGCATAACTGGTAATTTTAACGTATACGCTGAACCCCTCCTTGATACATATTCACTTTTTGATTCAAGCGCTATAATACAGTTATTACAATTACTTACTTGGCAATTGATCAGAAACGCATTACTTTTAACTAAATCCTTAGACTCTTCACCAAGTATTTCAAACTCTATATCAAGAGCTCCCAAGGCTCTACCGAGAATTCCTGCTGTAATTACCGACATAACATCGTAACTACTAATTATTGTCACCTTAACACCCTTACTTGCACTCTCAAGAAACTTTCTAATAATGTCCTCAGGCTTCTCATTACTAACATTTAACACGTAAATTACCCCATATAAAATATGGGTTGAAGTTAAGAAATGCTTAACTAATTTCTATCTTAACCTTATTACTTGGTTGTAATGTATTACCTAAGAAGAACCGCTTATAAACCTCTTAAGTAACATCATTATCTGGAACGTTATTAACTATATAAGATTAACTAAAGGATTTTCATTCAGTATTAGGTCACACTAACTACGTAGTTAACATCATCTGAGGTGATAAGAAATGAGGAAAATCGCTATTAGGAAGATAGTGAGAATGCGTAAGACGCTAACTTTACTTAAGAGAATAATTATAGCTTATTTCCTATCCTCAATGTTTGGTATTGCCCTGTTCTTAACCTTAATGCCTTATGATGTCATCTTAATAGACTCATTCCTATGGGTTCTAGAGGCATTATTATTTACCGGCATGTTATTAACACTTTACATGGTAACCTCTAAGACACTATACGGTGCTAGGTATGAATTATTACGTGGTGAGTCATTAGTATCACCGTTTATAGCGCTCTTTGCTACACTGATAACGTTATATTTGATTGTGAGTAAAGCAAACTCATTATCATACTTAAGTGTAGTCCATACCTCAGATATCATCAGTACATTATATGTATTTAGTGGCGCTTTAGTCTCCTTGATTATTTGGAGATACTGCGTTAAGTTTATGAGGTTACCTAAGGCTGGTTTAGCTATAACAAGCATCTTAGCTAAAACAATTATTGGATGCTATAGTGGATACTGCATTAGGTGTTTCAGTGGTTATAGCTGATGTCTCAAGTATACCTCTTATAGAGGTATCAGGGATAATTTTAACGTCAATATACGTACTTAAAGATTACCTTGAGCTAATTAAGGAGGATGTCATTAGGCTTATAGGAACTCATGAGCCTATAGAGCTTAAGAGAAGAATAGTTAAGCTAGTTCAGTTGAGAAGTGGATTTAATGTTAAGAGGGTAATGCTAACCTCACTAGGAAGTTTCTACGAAGCTGAAATACGGATTGAGGCTCCATCGTCAATAATGCTTATCGACGCATATAACTATGCTTTAAAGTTAGCTAAGGAAGTCTTGCATGGTGTGCATGATGTGATTAGGGCGTTAGTCATACTAATACCATCAGACGATCTTAAAACATTCAATGTCAGTACTTCAAGCGGGTACAATACGTTGGTAATGCGTAAGAGTAAAATCATTAGTAGCTTGATTAATAACGATCTTAAGGTTGAGAAGAACAAGAGAAGTGATTACGTAAATTGAGTAGTTACGAATTGAGTAGCATTCATGATAATAGCGACTTAGGTATCTTAAGTAATGGTTGTGAGACAAGTATTTTAGCTCTCTCAGGATCATATTTCCAATCAGGTGGTAACTTTCCAACTCTCTTGTAGTACTTGACTAGCCTATGTATCTTGGACTCAATCTCTATAAGTCCTCTCTTACTGTGGGTGTCCTTGGGATGTTCCTCTAGGTGTCTCCTTAAGTTAACTGCTCTACTGATTAAATTATATAAATCTTCGGGTATGACAGGCTCAATACCGTACTTTTCTAAGACCTTATGTAACTTCATCCCTAATACTGACTTAATTAGAGGTATGCCGTACTGATCTCTTAGAATTATACCTATCATTGATGGGGGATATCCTTTCTTAGCTAACTCAACAATTAACATTTCAATTTCTTCAGGAGTGTACTGTATCCATTTAGGTGCTACACTAACGGGGGGTCTCGTTGAGTGCGATTGACCCTTTTCCTTACCTCTATTCATACTCCCACTCCGTTGTAGGAATTTAGTGTTTAACTCTTAAAAATTTGTTTCAAGCCATTCAATTAGTTTTCTAAATGCTTTAGCTCTATGGGACACCATATTCTTCTCCTCAATACTCATTTCAGCAAATGTCTTGCTATAGCCTTTGGGGATGAATATAGGATCAAAACCGAATCCTAAAGTACCTTTAGGCTCATAAGCTATGAAGCCTTCAGTTACACCTGTAAATATTTTAACTACACCTTTACTCATATCAGCAAATGCTAACACTGATTTAAAATATGCGGACCTATCCTTAACACCCTCAAGTAGCTTAAGAATCCCCTTAATACCTATTGTCTTAAACACGTAATTACTATATACACCTGGAAATCCGCTTAACGAGTTGATGAACAATCCTGCATCCTCGACAACTACATGATCTTTAAGTTGTATTGAGGCAAGTATAGCGGCTGTTAGCGCTATGTCCTCAAGCCTACTACTCTGTATTTCGACCTTATACTGCTTAATAACATTAACCTCAACACCGTACCTCTTACCTAATTCAATAAATTCCTTAATTTTACCCTCATTAGTTGTTAATACATTTAATCTTCGCAACTTCCCACCAAACTATGGTAGTTCCTCTTTTTCAATCTCCTCTCCTCAACGTATCTACCTCTTAATCTTATCTCATGAATCTTAGCTAAAATCTCTTCCTTAGCCTTACTTCCTAGAACATTCTCGTAGCCCTCAATGAAGCAATTAAATAATAAGTCCTTTAGGTTAAAATGAACGCTCTCAAGTGATCTAAGAAATAAATGTACATCTACACCTCTATCCTCAAGTGATTTACTCATCTTAGCTAAGCCAAAATCTACTATGTAAATCCTCCCATTACTGTAAATCATGTTTGACGTCGTTAAGTCACCATGGACAACTCCTGCTTTGTGCATTTTAGCTACTTGACTACCCACATTACGAATAAGCTTACACGTAAGATTTGGACTGAGATTACTTAGTAAGTCTCTAAGCAACAGGCCCTCAATGTACTCCATTACTATGAGGGCTAAGTCTAAATCAACAAGTAATATTGTTGGTACATTAACACCTAAGCTCCTAACAAACAACATAATCTTTGCTTCCGTTTTAGTTCTAGAGCTTCTAACCAGTAAGTCCAGGTTTGGATCTCTATAAGGTTTAGGTAAACGTATTTTATATATCGCTCTAATACCTAGGAACTCCCCTAGAATAAGTGCAGCCTCAGCACCTACGTATATAACCCTACCTAACCTATCTAGACCAGGGTATATCGACTTGATCAAGTCTCCACCTCTGCCTGACATAAGCTTCTTCAGGCTTTACTACAATACCGTGCTTAAAGTTTAGCAGTCCTGTCCAGGCGATCATGACACCATTATCTACTGCATATTTGGGTGGAACCACGTATAATTCACAGTTTCTTGACTTAGTCATAAGCTCAAACTTCTCCCTCAAATACTTACTGGCCGCAACACCACCAACAACTAATACCTCATTTTTCCCTGTATGCGCTAAACCTCTCTCAGTAACCTCAACTATTGCTGAGTAAGCAATCTCTCTTACAGTGTAGCATATGTCTTCAAGATCTGCTTTGCCTTCCCTATACATTCTTAATGCTGCTGTCAATAGCCCTGAGAAAGATACATCTTGACCCTTAACAACATATGGTAAGTTAAGAATTCTTTTACCTTTTTCAGCACACCTATCAAGTTGGTGAATACCGTTAACAATATATGGTGGAGCTAAGCCTACCTCCCTAACGAATGTATCCATAAAATTACCTAGTGCTATGTCAAGTGTTTCACCGAAGATTCTATACCTTCCACTAATTAGGGCAGCAATTAACGTATTACCTCCTGATAAATACACTACCAAGGGATCCTTAGCATTAGTAATTAACTTACCTACTTCTATGTGTGCTACAGCATGATTTACAGGTACTAACGGCTTATTGAAGTACGTAGCTAACGCTCTAGCAATAGTTGCTCCAACTCTAAGGCAGGGACCTAAGCCCGGTCCCAGAGCTACTGCTATCGCATTTATAGACTCCATACTTAATGAAGAATTATTAAGTGCCTTAACTATGGCGTGAGGAGCCTTGTCCATAAAGAATAAAGCAGCTTCACGAGGATGTATACCTCCCTTCTCAGGTACATAATTTTCCCTAACATCTGCTACGATGTATGGAGCTTCATCCTTAACTATACCAACACCGAAAGTGTGTGCTGTTGACTCAATGCCTAAAATTATCACCATTTAGATCTCACGCACCTTTTTTAACATATTCTACATAACTGCAGTATCCACAATGCCATCTAGGTACAGGATATTTATGAAATGCCATAACCCTACCACACTTAGGGCATATCTTATTCTTTAACCTTATTTTCCCTGTCTTATAGTCAAACTCATAGAGTTTATGCCTTTCAGCCATCAATATCACCTACCGTGCCTTTTCAGTATATACTCAGGTTCAAATGATTTCAATCTCTCCATTGAATCATATATATGTGCCTTAACCTTAGAAATGCCAACCCCATACTCACTTAGTATGAATTTAACTACTATCAACCCCTCATTCTTATTGTAAAGCTTGGAGAGAGCCTTAACTATATCACTTCTTGCTGGTGTCCCTTTATCTATATGTATGACAATACCTTCAACCTCTAACCTCTGTATTAATTTGTTGTCCCTCTCCTTAATGATATGTAATGGAGCACCGTTAGATAATGTGGTGCTTCTTAATGCCTTAACCTTAGTAACCTCTAATTCACTCAAATCCCTCCCCTCTCACAGCTTATCGTTAACCCGTTTTAAATATTAGGTTAGACGCCTAGCTTTATAGCATACCTACCAGGTACTTTTATATTAAGCATCTTAGCAATCTCTGATTTATCTACATCAATTATTATCACCATACCTGACCACTCATCAGTAAAGCTTTCAGAACCGCAGATAGGGCACTTACCTACCTCATGAGGTACTAAATACTTACACTTAGTACACGCTTTAAATGGCTTTAACCTTGTTCTCCTAACAGGCATTTTAATTACCTTCTCTAATTATTATAATTAATTTAAGAGATTAAATTATTTAGCTGATACCTTACCTAGAGTTGGTTGTCTTAAGGTCATACCTACCCTTATCGATGCTGGTGGTGCAAGTGCTGCGTTAACTATCCTACCTCTAACCACATCGCCCTTACTTATTGTTATTTTTGTCTCCTCACCTGTTAATGTTCCTCTAACCTCATCATACACCATTTTATCATCAGCTATTTGAGATATATGTACGAAAGCATCTATTGGACCTATATTGATGAATATACCTATCCTTTTGACATCAACTACTTCACCCTCAACAACTTCATTAGTTATTGGGTAAAATGTTATAATCTTAGCTTTAGTACTATGATATGTAGCTCCATCACCTGGAATTATTATTCCTTCAGGATCGACTTCAACATCAGCTATAGCTATGACGAGGCCTATAATTGGATCAACCCTACCAACATATTTACTCCTTAGCCAGTCATATGCTATCTTACGTAAGTCCTCACCAAACTTATCAGGTGATACTCTAACTACATCCTCTATCTCGACTATCCGAAACATTCCTAAACACCTGGTCTAACTATGCTTAACCTTCCCTAGATTAAGGAATTAACGTAAATTTAAGCATTATGGCCTACATAAGCATTGCTACATCATTAACTTCTAACTTAATTATGAATCCTTAATCATTAATTCATTAAACTTCGACGAACTTTCTCTTACTAAGCCACCAAGTAAGTACTTTAATACCCTTACTTTTGAGCTCCTTCTTTAATTCATCATCATTAGTTACGATAATTATTGACGGATTATTTGTAGCATACTCCTTAAAGAATTCATCAGCTGTTTCATACCTCCTCGTAGTGTGTATAATCTTAACTCTATCTCTTAAATATTGTAGTGCAAGTCTTGCTGCTCTACTTCTTATTCCTATATCCCTTGATGCTAACCTAATTAACTCATCAATCACGATGTCAGGTATGAAGTAGTCACATTTCATATTTAAAACATCATCTATGAGCTCTATAGGGTCTATACCATCATAGACTAAGAGTACCACACTAGTGTCTAAGAGTACTTTACATTTACTTAACATGACTACTCCGAGAAACCTTTTATTACTCCCCAACCAACAAGTCTCCATCTACCAAGTACTTGCCTACTTATTGCTACTCTCATACCCTCCCAAACAACTACAGGCTTCCTTAACTTGACTTCAAGAACGTCCTTACTTAACTTAGTAATCAGGCCTAAAGATACTGCTGAACCCGCTGTAATCATGATCCTCTCCCCCCTCATTAATGGCCTAACCTTAAGAAGCTCTTTAGTACCTATGACTCTCTCCATAAGTTTATACTCAATAGTTAATTCATAGGATGGATCAGGTAACGTACCGGCTTTACCGAGTACGTTGCCCACGAGTTTATCAGCTTTAGTTAATGCTGGATCAAGCTTTGTACCTATGGCTACTAATCCACCCGGCCTAGCTTCCTTGAATTCCCTGGTGCCAAACCTTATACTAGTAATTTCTGATGTTAGAGGCTCATAAGTCTCACCAGTTTTCCCTTTAATGACCTTAATACCCGGCTTAATCTCTATTTCATCACCTATTCTTAAAACACCCCTAAGTAGTGACCCACCAACAACGCCTCCAACGAGCTCGCTAGGCGTTGTTCCGGGCTTATTAACATCAAATGAACGCACTACAAACATTAATGGATTAGCTGATAGATTTCTTTCAGGTGTTGGTATATATCTTTCTATGGCCATAACTAAGGCATCAATGTTAACTTTATGTAAGGCACTAACAGGTATTATTGGCGCGTTTTCAGCCCATGTACCTTCAAGGAATTTCTTTATCTGTTCGTAGTTCTTTAATGCCTGTTCTTTAGTAACAACATCAACTTTGTTTTGAACAACGACTAAGTGCTTTACTCCAACAATTTCAAGCGCTGCAAAATGCTCTCTAGTTTGTGGTTGTGGGCATGGTTCATTAGCAGCAATAACCAATATTGCACCATCCATTAAGGCAGCACCTGATAACATAGTCGCCATGAGTACTTCATGACCAGGCGCATCAACGTATGATACACTACGTCTATAGATAGGCTTCTCACAGTTAGGTTCAGTCTTAAACCTATCCGGGATTGGTAGTTCTTCACATTCGTAAATATCGCCATCAGCGTAGCCTAGCTTTATAGTCATAGCCCTCTTAAGCTCCTCCGAGTGCTTAGCTGTCCAAATACCAGTTAGAGCCTGTACTAATGTTGTCTTACCGTGATCTACATGCCCTACAACACCAATATTAACCTCGGGTTGTCTCTTCCCCTCCTGACTGCTCACTACTACCACCTTCAAACTCGGATTTACTAAATCTATCTACAAACGAAACTTCACTAATATCCTTAACCCACTTAATTATATCCCTTGAAGCTAACAACTTAATCAACTGTATACCATCAGCAAGTCTAAATTCTTTGGGTAACTCAATAAGGACCTTACCCTCCTTAATTTCAACTTTAACCTTACTTACGTCAAGCTGCTTTAACCTTCTCTTAAGTAGGTACTTAATCTTCTCAGATACATCATCAATTTTCTTCAATACCTTAAACTTAATTATTAAGGTCTTACCAGCGAGTGGGTGATTAAAATCAACAACAACCCTACCTGACTCAACAGCTATTATTCTACCTACTTGATCATTAATTCTTACCTCCTTACCTATTTCAGGTATTATGTTACTCTTCAAGAATAACCTTCTTGAATACGTCTTAATCTTACTACTATCTCTCTCACCATAAGCCTTCTCAGGAGGTACCTCAATTTCGTATTCCTTACCTATTTCCGCCTTCATTAATGCTTCTTCAAATCCCTTGACAAGTCTACCCTCACCTAAAATTACTACTTCTGGTTCGTAAACTTCACCTTCTCTATACTTTCTGTGAAGCTTAGCTACAGCTTCAGATGTTGTTTCAACAAGCTCTCCAGTACCCTTAACGAAGATAGAGTAGTCAACTAGTATTATATCACCACTACTTAGTGGCACCTTAACCCTACACCCTGGATTATGTGATGATTAGGTTTTTAAGTTTGTAATTCTAGAATTCAATGCCTGCGCCTTTGATCCTTAACTTAAAAGGCTTACCCAACTCACCTTTAAGTTCGGCATCAACACCTAATATTTGCTTAACCAGCCAGGTATTTGTATATGCATGCATACTTAACTCCTCACCAGTAATTATTGAAGTTCCCCTAGCTAACGCTATGTACGGTATTATGTTATCACTCATGTGTTTATCCAAAGCCATACCTGACCTCATAGCCTTAAGTAATTTAGTGGCTGCCTCCTCACCAACGATTTCAGCTCTCTTACCTCTAGCACCTAACGCATCACCGCCTATTACAGTCTTGTCATAGATAGCCCATAATACAATACCTGAACCGGGACCTAAGTGCGGATCCTTACCTTGCTCGTACCACTCAAGATCTATACTTATGGGTGCCTTAATACCTTCTCTTTTAAGTAGTGACTCTGCAGCTCTTGCTTGTCTCTCAGCTACGTGTTTGGGTAATCTAACACAATGGGATCTACCCTTAATCTCTCTCAACCTGCCTCTCTCAATGAGTTCAATGCTATTGAGGCCTCTAGGCGGATTACTAACATGCACTTTAACTAATCCGCCACCTCTTGGATAATGACCTCTACGGATTAGTTCTATATTGAATTCATAGCCGAGAAGCCTTAAGTGATATCTTATGACGTTCCTTACGTAATCTATTGGTGGTGACCAAGGTACGTCAGTACCTCCTCTAATCTCAACCGTTATTGGCGCTTTAGAATAAGCCATTATAGGGAGCAATGTTTGAAGTACCAATGTTATTGAGCCTGCAGTGCCTATATCAAATCTGTAGCTACCGTGTTTTATATCACCAGGTTTGAAGGTTATAGTTGTTGAACCTAGTTTGAGTCCTGATACTTCAGCCCTACATATAGTTGCTGCTGCCTGTATAGCTGTCATATGCTGCCTCTTAAGTCCTGGTTCAGGTCTCTTAGCTCTAATATTAACTACCTTAATCTCCTTGCCAGTAATGCATGAGAGTGCTATTGAGGTTCTTAGTATTTGACCTCCTCCCTCACCAAACGATCCGTCAATTATTAAGGTCATTTATCCACTCCCGTAACCTCTCTTAATCTTTGAGTAGCCCCTATCTCATCTATAAATTTAGCTACAGATTTAGGCACTAACTCCCTCCACTCATCACTACCAGAGAGTATTAACTTTCTAATTCTCGTTGATGAATACTTAGCTCTATCATATGGTGGCGGTATGAGGACTTCAAAACCTGCCTCCTTGAATAATCTGATAACTAGTGGGTTTCTAGCTACGCCATACTTAAACTTAGGGACATACATTTGCACGTAATGGGGCCATACATAGTTCATGAGTATGTCCGGTATTGGTATTATGTATACTCTCCTTAAGTCGATTCCTGCTTCCTCAAGAGCTAATCTAACCATAACAACCCTCTCACCAGCTGTGAATGGGTTAACTATCGTATGAGACTCCTGAGCAGTACCTATAGCTATTATTAATTCATCAATCCTCTCTAAAGCCCACTTAATGACGTTAACATGACCTAAGTGAATAGGCTGAAACCTACCTGGAAAGAGAGCCCTAACTACATCACTCCATACCATCTTAATCCCTAAAACATAGAGTGAACCACATAAATAAATTAACAGTACCTTAACTCAGCAATGGGATCTCACATCACTACTCAGCAACCTACCCTCTCATCACTACACCGTAAAGTACTATTACACCACTCTGCCTATCCTCTAACAGCAATTTAATTTACTTCAAGATCCCAAGATTAATGCTTGGAAAATTGATATAAGTGCACACATACCTCTAACTTGGTGCACCTAGAATGAGTGTGGTGGAAAGCTTTATAGCTAATAGGGTCGTCTCTATGGTTAAGAAAAGGGTTAAGTTTACTCTTAAAAGTATTGAATACAATGAAGCTAAGAGCATGTACCATGTAAGTTCTAAGGATATAGGGATATATATTCACGTACCTTTCTGCAAGTCTATATGTCCATTTTGCCCCTATTATAAGGTAATTTATAGTGATACCATTGTTAAGGACTGGCTTAAGTATTTAATTAACGAGATAGAGATTGTTAAGAATATCGTTTATGAATTTAGTGATGTACGGGTTGAATGGGTGTACTTTGGTGGTGGTACACCAAGTGTTTTAAGTCCAGAGGAGTTTAGAGTAGTAATTGAAGCAATTAACAATCACTTCGACGTTAGGGGTGACATAGGTATTGAAGCTAACCCCTTAGATTTAAGTGTAGATTATGTATCTAAACTACTAGATTTAGGGATATCTAAGATAAGTATTGGCGTTCAGTCATTTAATGATAAATACTTGTACATGTTGAGGAGGAGTGAGGCAGGGAAGTCGCGTGAAATACTTAGGATACTTAATGACATAGTTAGAGAGTTCAACATACATATTAATGTGGATATACTATTCTCGATACCTGGCCAAAGAATTGATGACTTCATTAATGATGTTAAAACGGCCATTAATGTAGGTGTGAATCAAGTAACCATCTATCCATTAATATTAGCCAAGTACTTGAGAATGCACAAAGACATTATAGAAGGTAGATTACCTAAGCAACCATCATTAGCGATGGAACTTGAAATGCTTAGAAAAGGTAAGGAGTTATTAGAGGATCATGAATATAATATAAGTACGATATGGTCTTGGTCTAAGAGTACCAACATATATGAAACCGTTAGCAATGAAATGGAGGGTGAATACATAGGTTTTGGTCCAGGAGCTTTTAGCTTAGTAGGATTGAGGGAACATATGAATATACCTTCAATAAAGAGGTGGTGTTACTCATTGATGAATAATAAGATGTTAAAGTATGTTAATAAGTTAAGTAGGGAGGAACTACTATGGAGAGCCTTCGCGAATAACCTATATTTAAGTAAGATTAACATAAGTTACTTAAAGTCAAAATACAGTAATACCAAAAATATTAGTAAGGTGCTGAAAGTCATTAAGATATTAAGAATACTCAGATACATAAGGAAAGGCAATACCCTAACGTGGAGAGGTCATAAATTATCACATATACTAAAAAGAACTTCGTAAGAGAAATACCAACTGAAGTGACTTTACAGGCAATGATGCAGAGAGGAAATACGCCTCTCACAACAACATTAACTCACGGTAACCAACTTTCTCAATAGTAAGTTAAATCATTAATGGAAACGATAATGAATAGCGTTAAGTAGTGTTAGAGGATATATGGAGTATTAAAAGAAATAGCGTTAACTAACAATAGCAGTTACCGCCATAAGCTAATGATAGGAGTAAGTATAATACACATAAGGTCTGAATTTAATTAATTAACGCCGCAGACGCCCGAGCAGGACTCGGGTGTATGAAGCGGTAGGTCGGGACTCCTGAACATTCACCATCTAATTATGTTATACCAATCATATACGCACCACAACATTTTGAGCTTACTAAGTTATAACGTGAATTCAAGCCCATTATTCATCTATCCGAATAAGGCCATTACCATTCCATATCTAGGCATTACATGTGCCGGAGGTGTGGATGAGGAAAATAGAGCATTACTCATTAGTGGGAGGATTAAAAGAACTACATAGTTTGAGGTTTATTAAACATCAACATTATTATCACATCAAACTCATGTTCTAGTATCGACTTTCATGCTCATAACAATGTTTCAATATCTTAACGCGTGATAAACATTTCATCACGAATCATTAAGAGAACGTTATTGAGAGTCCAGTAAGATATTACATTAATATAGTAATAGTTGAGTATTACCTAAAGTATGCTATCATAGAGTTATGCCGTATTGTTTCAGCCGTACAAGCTGGCTAACCTGTAGAAGAAGTCATATATTTCCGAATCCACATCATAGGGTCTAGTATTAGTTATTAAGTATCGCTCCATTATACCATCGGGACAATAGTAACATGTGATTTATTGAGACATGCATCAATAATCAATATCAATAATGTCTTGAGATACTCTATAGTTTTAAGAGGCATTTTAAGAATTTTAGGGGTGGGTCATGATCAAAGCAGTAACTATAGATTTAGGTTGCACTTTAGTCTTTGAGAGCTCATGTATAGGTGAAGAACCATCCAATGTTTTAAGAGAGTCTATGAAAGCATTAAGTAATAGACTTAAACGTTTAGGTTACGATGTTAAGCTTGAAGACGTGTTTAAGGCTTTAAATTCGTGGGGTCATGCGAGGTCGAAATACTTCAGTGAATGTATAGAGTTTAACTCAAGATTGAGAATTTACTATATACTTAAGTACTTAGGTATAACACCTAAACCTGATATTGTCGAAGAATTATTAAGGATAATGATTAATGCAGCTGTTAATACTAGAAAATTGTACAGTGATGTAGTAGAGTTCCTTAAGGAGCTACGTAAGTATAACTTAAAGCTGGCTCTAATATCTAATGCTTCAAGTCATGAGGATGTACTTGAAACACTAAAACATTTTAGAATAATTAAGTACTTTGATTTAGTCTTATCCTCAAATATATCCGTGTATAAGAAGCCAGTAAGGGAGATATTTGAGATGGCTACGGAGCTCTTAGATGTAAGACCTGAAGAATCCATACATTTAGGAGATTCATTAGCTGACATCTATGGAGCATTAAGTGCTGGTTATGCTACTGCTATAGAGATAGCAAGACACAAGGAATGCATCACTAGACTATGTGTTAAGGATTTAAGAGAAGCCTTAGCAATTATTAAGAAGTACTTAAAATAATTACTTTAAAGTCGTAATACTATGTAACTTCCTTAAAGTATTAATGGCCTCATTAGGAAAGAGCGCGTAAGTTATGTAATCCTCAAACTTCCTAACAAGCTCTTTAGGCATATCATTAAGAGCCCTCTCTAAAGTAATTACTTGATTATGAGCTCTTCTATTATGTTTGGACTTTATGAGTTTAAGTAGTACCTTACTTATTGGTGCTGGAGGTCTACCATATTTGCCCTCCACGTAATCTATTAGCTCACTAACAATAGCTCCATATCTTCTACCACTTAATACATTGAGGACAGCCTGAGTAGCTACGATTTGTGATATTGGCGTTACCAAGGGTGGCCAGCCAAGATCCTTCCTAACATTATTAACCTCATCTAAAACTTCATTAATTCTATTATCTGCCTTAAGCTCCTTAAGCTGAGCTATCAAGTTACTGAGCATGCCGCCAGGTATCTGATGTTTAAGAACCGAAACATCTACTGGAGGTGCTTTTAAGACGTAATCGTAATCCTTATACTTCTTCCTTATCTCCCACAACATTCTTGAAACCATATAAAGTACCTCCAAATCCACCCCAGGATCATATTTTGTACCTTTCAATGCTGCAATGAGCGATTCAGCAGGTGTATGTGAGGTGTATAGGGAGAGACTTGATAAAGCTACATCAACGAAATCAGCGCCAGCCTCAACAGATTTAAGTAAAGTCATGGGAGCTAGACCACATGTTGAGTGTGTATGTACGTTAACCCTAACACCTAATCTCTTTAATTCCTTAACTAATTCCACGGCTATATATGGTGTCAATAAACCAGCCATATCTTTAATAGTTATTGTTTCAGGTTCGAACCTCGCCACAATATCTTGAGCTAATTTTACATAGTACTCTGTGGTATGAACAGGACTTACGCTATAAACTAGACATACTTGTAATTCCGCACCCAAATCCCTAATTACCTTAATGGGGAACTCCAAATTATTAGGGTCATTTAATGCATCAAAAACCCTAAAAATATCTATACCATCCCTATATGCATACTCGATAAATTTCTTAACAACATCCTGCGGGTAATGCCTATAACCAACTAAGTTCATACCCCTAAGAAGCATTAGGAGCTTAGTACGTTTAACTGCCTCCCTAACCCTTTTAAGCCTAATCCAAGGATCCTCATTTAGGAATCTTAGGGCAGCATCAAAGGTAGCACCACCCCATACCTCCAATGCGTAGAAACCTGCTTTATCAAGTAATTCAGCTACCTTAACTATATCCTCAGTACTCAATCTAGTGGCAATAAGTGATTGCTGCCCATCCCTAAGTGTAACGTCTATTAATTTAACCATTACCTAGACACCTTACAGTAAAGTAGTAATAAACGGGTATTTATGTTTCCACACAGAATACATAAAAATTATGCGTGATATACGATATATTCCGAGAACACTATTTTTCTATTCCACTACTTAAATAGAATGGTTTAGTTTCCTAATACACTAATAACCTTTCCCTAGTATGTTAAGTATCGCAATACACTTATCTCTTAAACTTTCATCTAGAATCTCATTAATATCTATATGAGTTAATTCACTGCCTCTTCTCAGTATTTTCTTAATTATCTCTCTAACTACGTTAAATGCCTCTGCATAAGTGCCATCAGTATTTAAAAGTATTTTATGAGTACTTAACGCCTTATTAAGCGTCTTAATGTTCACTCTTACCTTAAATGCCTCTGAGATTATGGATATAGAAGTTATGAATGCTATCAGCATTATCATTCTCGCAATATCGGGGATTATGCCCGTTATAGCGGTAGCTATTAGCGAGATTATTACAGCTGCACTTATGCCTAAAATTCTGTAAATTCTTCCTGTAGTGCTATGAGCCAGCGAGCATAGAACCACTAGCTCATCAACCTTATGTATAAGGCTAGGTAAATCTAGTGCTGAAGCTATTCTTACTCTTAACTTGTTCTTACCTCCTCTACTTATTGAGCACTTAGTACTCACTAATGCTTCAATATATTGACTTCTCCTCCTAGGAGATAATGATCTTTTAAATTCAAAAACAACTGTATTAGACTTCATAATATAATCTATAACTTTAATGTAGAATTTGATCATATCATTTCTTAACTTGACATTAACACTTGTGATCCCCATCTAGTGTAACCAAGGTTATGTAGTCTAAAATGATTAAATTCCTTATGAATAATATAAAACTTAGCCCACTATAGCTGTCTCCCTTATTAACTCACCCTTACGGAACCTATCTAGCGTTAATCTCTTAGCCTCATGAATTGATGGTTTACCGTAAATTATCCACTCAGCTATAACTTCGCCAGTGACCGGCCCCATCATGTAGCCGTGACCACTAAAACCTGTTGCTATGTAGAGATTCTCATAGCCTGGTACAGGTCCATATATTGGATGATGATCAGGTGTTGTTACATAGTAACCTATCCAATATCTTAACACCCTAATATTCCTCAACCATGGAAAGAACCTAACTAATGGTTTTACCGCTTTAGCCATGAAGTCTATTCTCTGTGAGTACAGTGAGAGTTCAGGCTCTTCCTCAATATCTCTTGCAATATAGAAACCTCCATCCTTAGTTTGCACGATATAGGGTACGCCAGGAGTATCCCAATCAATTACTAAAGGTTTAAAAATCTCCCTGTAAGCCTCAGTGATTAATGCGTGCCTAGGCATGTTCTTAATAGGTACATTGACACCTAACCTCTTTAGTAGGTTATAGGACTCACTACCAGCAGTAATGACTACTACGTCAGCTTCAACGAATTTATCGGTAGTTTCAACACCTACAACATTAGGCTCATTACCAACTATTCTCTTAACCTCAGTATATAGCATTATTTTAACTTTGGCATTTTTAAGGAAGTTGTAGAGAGCATGAACCGTATCGAAGGGTGATGACTTACCGGCCATGGGATCAAACATGGCGCCAACGATATTCTTAGTTGTTATTGATGGAACTTTCTGCTTTAACTCACTATTATCTATTATGCGTGTTGGTACACCTAATGAGTTATGTAATTTAATTAACTCATTAAACATTTTCAGTGTTTCATCCTTAGAGGCTATCCATACATAACCTCCTTGATCATAGTAAAGACCGTACTTGCCTAAGTCACTACTTGAGTACTTAATCCATAACTTAATGCTATGCCTCATAAGCACTATATGCTCTCTTGACGTGAATGAAGCTCGAATACCTGAAGCACATCTACCTGTTGATCCTGAACCTAAGTATCCTTTCTCAATTATTACGATATCCTTGATGCCTCTCCTTAGAAGGCTATAAGCTGTGAATAACCCAGATATACCACTACCTATTATTACTACTTTAGCTCTTCTCATAATCCCCACCTTCACGAGCCTCATTAGACTTAAGTAGTAAGCTTATAGGTAGAGGTACTATTGGTGCGCGTACCTTAGGTATCAAGAGCTCTTCAGGCGATTTCTTTAGTCTCCTAGAGAGTATGCTTATGAGTAATGGAATGCATGTTCTGCCCTGACACGGTCCCATACCGATACCTAATATTCTTTTGAGACTCTCTATGTCCTCTATACCCTCATTCAGTACTTTCTCCACATCTTCTAATGTTACGTCTCTACACCTACATATTATTATGGGTTGCTTCCTTACCTCCTTACCCATATAGCTCTCACCTCCATAGCCAAATTCTTAGGCACCTCAACTGTTACAACCCATGTCCTATTATGCTCCCACACCCTTACCACCTTACCTCTCCCCAAGTCCTCACCACTACGGCTTAGTAACATTACTTCATCACCTACTCTAGGTACTGGTAAAAACTCATGAGGTAGAGTAACGTATGCCTTATTAGGCTTTGACATATCCACAACAAATATAGCTAATCCAGGACACTTACTAACACATATACCACATCCAATACACTTACCCCAATCGATTCTTGGAATATCGTTAATAGAGTTCATGTGTATAGCTTTCAACGGGCATGCATCAACACATATATTACATGGTATTTCCTCAGGACATTCCGCTATTGCTACTGGTCCCTTAGCTAGCCTTTCTTCAGGCGGTACGAGACCTAACTTCTTTAACTCATCAACAGTTATAATTCCAGATCTTCTGAAGTTAGGTATGTCACTCATATATGGTCACCTTAACTAGATAGTGAAATAGGTGATGGAAACTTCTTCCTAAGCTTAATCATCTCCTCATAGCTCACTGTTACTTTTAGTTTACCCATCCTAGATCTTTGAAGTAATGGTGACTGTCTATATTCATTCCATAAGAACTCATAGAGCTTATCTCTACGCTCACGGGCCTCTACATTATTTAATTCACGAACAACTATATCTAAACCCGCAATTTCACCCTCAATTATGGCTGTAGTTGCTTCCTCAATACCTGATGAATCACCAGCGACATATACTTTCTCAATACTTGTCTCTAAGTAAGGTGTCCTTATGGGTACTAAACCACCTAATTCTGGTACCCACTTCATAATTGCACCAGCTTGAGCGAACAGTCGAGTATCAGGTGTTAAACCTATAGCTAATAATACCGAGTCACATTCCACGTCCCTCTCGGAACCTGGTATTGGCTTAAATTTCTCATCAACCTTGACTATGGTTGCCCCCTCAACTCTATCATGACCCCAAACAGCCTTGAGCGTATGACTCGTTAATATAGGAATTCCATACCTCCTAACCTTAGCGGCATGGACGAACCATCCACCTATATGTGGTAGGATCTCAAGTATTGCTTCAACCTTAACACCAGCCTGCAGTAGCTGATATGAGACTATAACACCGACATTACCTGAACCAACAACAAGGGCCTTCTCACCAGGTAGTATTCCGTATTCATTCATTAATGTCTGAGCACCACCAGCACCCATAACCCCTGGTAGATCATTACCTGGAAATGCTAAGTATCTCTCACTAGCACCCGTAGCTATAACTATGTACCTGGGCTTAACCCTATACAGCTTATTCTTATTAGCTAATCCTACCCAACCATAACGGAAAATACCGTAAGCTACAGTTTGTAAGAGTATCTTAACATTACTAAAGCTTACTAACTTCCTACTTAACTCTTCAGCTACTTGAAAGCCTCTAAGACCTCCGAATAGTTCTTTAGAGCCAAAGAATTTATGTGTCTGCTTAACTAACTGCCCTCCAAGCTTAAAATGCTCGTTTACCAATACCGTGTTTAATCCATATTTAGCCACAGTTATGGCGGCAGCTAATCCTGCTGGACCACCACCTATAATTAAGACATCAACATCATCAATAATCTCTTCATCCTCAGTTGCGAATAGCTCTCTATCTGAAGGTATTTCAGCAAGCCCATCCTGAACTTCAACTCTTAATCCGTCCTTAACAGGCTCTATGCATGTTCTAACGTTAGGAATCCCATTAACTTTCATGAAACAGCTACTACACTTACCAATCATACAAAAGGCTCCACGCGGCCTACCTAGCTTAATGCTCCTTGAAAATACATTAATGCCTAAAGCATAGAGAGCTGCAGCAATACTCTCACCTTCATAAGCCTCAACCTCAATGCCGTTGAAGTAAAACTTGACTTTCCTGCCACGTTTAAATGTTAGTATTGGGTGCTCCCAAATACGTCTGTCGGAAATAGGCTTGGACAGCAATAATGCATCCCTTCAATAGAATTATACCTAAGGTTAAAAATGAGTATTCACACATTACGATAAATGACTATGTCCATAGTAACATGATCATTAAAATTACTCTCCTTCAGGTTCTATGATGACTGCAGTACCATATGCTACTATTTCGGATGCCCCGGACATCACTGATGATGTCGTAAATCTGACACCTATTACTGCATTAGCACCGAGTTTCTTCGCCTTCTCAATCATCCTCTTAATGGCTATATCTCTCGACTCTGCAAGGAGTTCTGTATATTCCTTAATTTCGCCACCAGCTAAATTCCTCAACCCCGCTAGGAAGTCCCTACCTATGCTCCTTGCTCTAACAACACTACCACTAACAACACCCAAAACCTTCTTTATCCTGTATCCCGGAATCCTATCTATTGTAGCAATAATCACGTCTCCTGCAGACATAACTTCACCAAGCTTAAATCGCATCAAGGCTATTATTTCTTAAGAATCTTCTCAAGAACTCTCCTTGAATAATTGATTATGATGAAGGCCATAACTATTGAAGGTATAGCTATAAGTGTCTCAATAATTAATGGATTCTTAATCAGGAGGGTGGTGATACCCATGCAATCGATGAGTGCATGAAGCGTTACTGCTAGGACAAAATATCTTAACTTGGCTAGGGCGATTGATAAAGCTATTAACAATGTCATCGTAACATGGATAAGTATTGCTATATTTCTCTCGATTGCACCAGCCATTAAGCCTATTACGGTATAACTCCCTAAAGCTATAATTAGTGGGACATTGAAGCAATATATTACTAATGCCTCAAAAAGCCCCCAACCAAGTCCAAAGGTTAGACATCTAGTAAATAGCGTGTTAGAACCCATTCTAAACTTCATGATAACGTATCTAACGCCCTCCTCGAAAATCCCTGCTAAGAATGCTGATAATACCAATCTAACTATTATGTTCATTCTTGATATAAGCCCTAAAAGAGGTAGTCTCAGGAGTAAAGCAATAAACCAGCCACCACCCCCTAGTAAGGAGTCGATCCAGTACATGGGCTTACGTCTTGCTATGTATGTGAGAATTAATAGGGAAGGTGTTAATGCTATGGTTATTGATATAGCCATTAATATGGAATCCAGTCTGCACACCGGATAACCTATATATGCGATGTATTATATTTCCAACTGAGGTAGTATCTGTGGTTGAGGGAAAGCATATATTCAACAGCATTATTGCTGCAATAATCTCAACACTAATATTTATACCGTTCGTTTTCATCGTGATGGGGAACATTAATAACCTAGTTAGGGAAATAGTGATTGTACAACTAAAGTCTCAAAATGTACCTCAAGACGTAATTAATGCTACATTAACCCAGATCGAGGGCACATTAAAGTTCATCATACCAATAACACCAATAGCTCAAATCCTTCAGGCTTCAGTACTTGGTGCCATCATGGGACTTTTATATAGCTACCTAATCACTAGACGCAGGCTTAAACCAGCAATTTCAGCATTAATTACAGGTATGTCATA